>ERZ773265.1412-NODE-1412-length-12648-cov-5.960295_pt1 | contig 12648 bp, 19 predicted proteins | sample MGYA00580512_ERZ773265 | MGnify/ENA primary metagenome ERZ773265 (study PRJEB29015, sample SAMEA2738169) | human oral metagenome | biome: human oral; feature: human-associated habitat; material: saliva | place: China | collected 2183 ... | reverse complement strand
TCAAGCTGTTTGCTATTTACTTTGACGATTTTAGCAAGAAAAAGTGTTTCATGGCCGACAATGTGCGAATCAATCAAGCGACCTCTAAAATGATTGCTGATTTGGTCGCAGAAGAAGCGACCAAGAAGCAACAACGTGAAGCTGGCCTTATCCAGATAACAGAAGCAGCTGCCAAGGCAGGTTTTGGCCCAGTTGTCTATATCCGACTATTTGAAGGAGGCGCCAAATTAGAGGATATCCTGCAGGCCATTTTAGACGATAAAGACCTAGCTGATAAAGCCAAGGCGGAGGAAGAGCTTAAAAAGCGTATCGAGGAAATGACAGCCATTGCAGAGGATAATGATTTAGCTCCTCAAAAATACGCTGACATGCTCAAGGAAGGCAAGCCCGTTTTGGATGTTATCAATATCCTACACGCAGACGCGGCTGAAATGAGACAAGCTCAAGCGGAAGCAGAACGAAACACCCAGAATCAATCCTACACCCAAAATCAGCCAGAATTTGATCCTGAAACGAGTTCGGAGGGTAATAGCGCCCGCGAACAAGAAACAGGTCAAAAATCGCAAAGTATGGCTTCTGATAATGCGGCTAAAAAATATGGCTATCGATACCAAAATATGGAAATTATTTTCCCTGAAAAAAATATGCGTCAAGTCAAAGAGCAATTCAAGGCTATTTCTCAAGAGTTAGGGATTATTGTCCGAGTAATGCCTGAAATGGCAAGCAAGGCTGAAAGGGTGGAAATGGAATGACACAAGATTTACTTGGCAAAGATTACTATTCAGCAGCTTCTGCACGTCGCTACTGGTCTATCTCGCAATATAAGCGGTTTAGAGAGTGTGAAGCGCGAGCGCTAGCGGAGTTGGAAGGAGAATGGGAAGACCAGAGAGACAACACAGCCCTCTTGGTCGGGAACATGGTCCACAGCTATTTTGAAAGTCCGGAAGTACATAAGAAATTTATGGATGAAAACGCAGATGCCATGATTTCAAAAACCGGAAAGACCAAGGGTCAGTTAAAATCTGACTTCTTGGTCGGCCAGCGCATGATTGAGCGACTGGAAGCTGATAAGCAGTTCATGGACTACTATGTCGGCCAGAAAGAGGTTGCTGTAACAGGCAAAATCGAAGGCGTGGAATTCAAAGGCAAGATTGACTGTCTCAATGTTGAAAAAGGGTATTTCGTGGATATTAAGACCACGAAATCTGACATTGATAGCATGGTCTGGATTCAGGACGAAGCAAGCGGACGAAATATTCAGGTCCGCTGGTTCGAAGCTTGGGGGTATGTCCTTCAGATGGCGACTTACAAGAAGATGCTAGAAGAGAAGTACGGCAAAGAGTTCACCCCTATTATCTACGCAGTGACAAAAGAGCCGACTCCCGATACAAGAGCCATCGTTTTTCAAACTCAGGAAAAGCTTGGCTATGAGCTGACTGAGCTGTCTATGATCATCCAGCACCTTGACAAGGTGAAGCGAGGTAAAGAAGAGGCAAAGCCATGTGGGCATTGTGAATACTGCAAAACGAAGGCGTTGAGCCAGCGTGTGGAGGTGATTTGATGCTTCACCTCTACGAAAATCATCTAGGCGGCTGGTACACGCTGGATCATTATGAAGAGCCAGACTACTGCGAAACGTGTAGAGAGTTCGATGAGTATATTGGAGCATTTCGTAGCTTGGAAGATATTGCACTGAAGTTGCTGAAAGAAAATGCTTCAGACGAAGAAATCCAGCGAGTAACCGGATTGAAAGTAATTATTAAATTTGAAAAAACAACAAGCTGTGTATTCTTGTAAAACTGCGAACTAGAAAACGTCAATAAAGGTCATGTGACCTTGGACGAGCGACTGCCCGTATTTAGCCAAACTCACAACAGAGGCAGTCGCATTTTTTTGAAACAAAAGAATGAAATTTTTAGATTTATTCGCAGGCATCGGCGGCTTTCGTCTTGGGATGGAGTCTGCTGGGCATGAATGTATAGGATTTTGCGAAATAGACAAATTTGCAAGAGCTAGTTATAAAGCTATACACGACACGAAGGGAGAAATAGAATTACATGACATCACAACAGTATCAGATGAGTCTATTCGAAGAATCGGACGTGTGGACATTATCTGTGGAGGATTTCCGTGCCAGGCTTTCTCAATTGCAGGAGCAAGACGAGGTTTTGAAGATACACGAGGAACTTTGTTTTTTGAGATTGCACGGTTCGCATCTATTCTCAGACCTAAATATCTATTGCTTGAGAACGTCAAAGGACTCCTCAACCATGACGGAGGAGCTACATTTGAAACCATCCTCGGAGCCTTGGATGAATTGGGGTACAATGTGGAATGGCAAATCCTTAACAGCAAGGATTTTGGAGTACCCCAAAACAGAGAACGGGTGTTCATTGTCGGACATCTTAGAGGAGAATGTACCAGAAGAGTTTTTCCTCTCTCAAAAAGTGGCCGGCAAGCTAATTCAATCAAAAAACAGTACAGCAATACCATTACAACCAGATACGGAAACTCACAAGGAGCAGGGGCGTACATTGTTGAAAGTAAATCGCAGAAAGTGAGGTCTATCGGAAACATCCATCCTTCAGGAAATGGGATGAATGGAGAGGTTTATGAATCAACTGGATTGGCTCCCACACTCACAACAAATAAAGGGGAGGGGGTAAAAATTATTCAAAGAGCCCACGGTTATAATCAAGGCGGAGAACATGACATCGCTCCTACTCTGACTAGCAATAGCTATCAAGAGAATAACCTGGTCAAAGTTGTAGACTTTTACAACAAAATCACAAAAGATGAGGTTGGAACATTAACATCAAGTGGGGGAGGTAGCACTGTTCGAGCTGGAAGTTTTGGAATCACCGATGGCTATCGTATTCGCAAACTAACACCTCGTGAGTGCTGGAGGTTACAAGGTTTTCCTGATTGGGCGTTTGATAAAGCGCAAGAAGTGAATAGCAACAGTCAATTATACAAACAAGCAGGAAATAGCGTGACTGTGAATGTCATTGCTGCAATAGCAAAAGAATTGAAATAAAAGGAGAAAAACAAATGCTAAATAAAATCGATATACCAGGAACAACTATCACACTCGAAATCGTAGATAAAAACATCACGATTACAAACAAAATTGAATATGATATGTAGATGCATTTCAGAAATACGGACGCAGATGCTTCTCTTGATACAAGTGGCGACGTGTTTGAGCCCCTCTACTGGCTAGATATTAAGGCGACGCCGAAGAAGCCAACAGAATACCATTCTAGCTTAGGAGTCAAGGCAGAGAAACGGAATTTGGCCGAACTTCAGAAGTTCTTCGAGTTCATCGAGAACAACAAGCGGAATCTCTTTGACCTCTGTGGAATCAAGGGAGAGCTACAATGAAATCTCTGACATTATCGTTAGACATTTCAACTACTGCGACAGGATGGGCCGTGTTTCACGGCTCTGACCTTGTCCAGAGTGGTGTCTTAAAACATAAAAGTAAGTCGTTCTTTGAACGTGGCCGTTTCATGGCTAGCGAATTGCGAGCGATTCAATCGAGAGCGCTCCAAAAGTACGACTGTCATTTTGAATCGATTGTGGTCGAGAAGAACTCGGTCATGGGTCCAAATCAACAATCCATGATTAGCATCGGAATTGTGACAGGAATTATTCTTGGACGGTTGGTTGCTGACAATGTGTTCTTCGTGAACGTGTCGACCTGGCGCAGGTATTGGAAGTTCAGCTTCAAAGACCGTAGCAAGAAATCAATGAAGCTGCAGGCAGTTGCTAGGGTTGCGGATGAATTCAACCTAAACGTCAAAGACGACGAGGCTGATGCGATTCTGATTGGTTCGTATTTCGTAAGCCATGGACACGAATTTGGAGACCTGGAAAGCCACAAGATAAGTTGAGGAGGTAGAAATATGAGTTTTACTGTAACATTATATTTTGACAACCTGGTAGATGAGACCCACTTCTTTAAGAAAGAGGGAGATGCTGCTAAATGCAAGGCTCAGCTTGAGAGCAAGTATCGAGGGAATCGAAACTATAAGGTGAAACTTGAGGAGGTGGAAGATGAATAAGCAGGAATTGATTGAGATAATCAAAGATAAACCTTACGAAAAAGGTATTTTTGTGGATACAATAAAATTCAATAGAAATTGGTTGTTAAGAAAAATAGAAAAACTAGACGAACCAGAAATGGGTCACACAGACGAAGCGCCTCGCTATGTCAAGAACATACTAGCAAGATTACGAGAATTGCCAGTGCACGATCGTGAAGTTTGGCTAAAGGCTATCATGGATGAATTTGAACAAGATTTTAGTCATGCAAAACGGCGTGAAGGCTACGAGCAAGGAAAACTTGATGGGTCATGGGTTGGTAATCAATTGAAGGATGCTGATAAGATTCGACGTGAGTTGAATAAAGAAAAAGTTCCGCAGTTTGTGGCGGATTGGTATGAAGAGAATAAGGATGATTTTGAAGGGAATTTGTATCGATGCGCCCTTAATATTCCATCGGTTTTTGACGGTGCTAAACTTAATGAGTTTGAAAGGTGGTTTCTAAACGCTAGCACAAAACCATTTCAAATTCTCGTCAATATACATCAATTCGGCTACGAGGTTGAGAAAGAGAAGCGGTATCTGGTGAAGATAAAAGGCATGAATAGTGTCAACGGATATCTTAGTTATAATAAAAATCTTGATAAATGGTTCTTTGGAATAGCTAGCGAGTCTAAACCCTATCGTGCACATCACACCCGCAAAGAACTAGAAGATGCCAACTTTGGATGGGTGTTCGATTGTGATGGCGTGGAAGTTCAGGAGGTGGAGTGATGGAAGATATCAGAATACTAGATGCTTGCTGTGGATCTCGAATGTTTTGGTTTGATAAACAAGAACCACATACAACATACATGGATAGACGTGAAGAAGAATTCGAAATTCACAAAAAGAAAATCAATGTTAAGCCAGATATTGTTGCAGATTTTCGAGATATGCCATTTGATGACGAAACATTCAATCTTGTTGTGTTTGACCCACCTCATCTTTTATGGGCTGGCCAGAAATCGTTCATGCGTGCGCAATATGGTCAACTAGATTTGTTGACTTGGAGGTTAGATTTAAAACAAGGTTTTGAAGAATGTTTTAGAGTTTTGAAAACAGGCGGAACACTTATTTTCAAGTGGTCGGATGCTCAAGTAAATGTTAAGGAAATTTTAGAGTTGGTCCCACATCCGCCACTTTTTGGACAGCAACGTGGGACGACTCACTGGATGGCTTTTATGAAATTTTGAGGAGGTCACAGATTGAAACGGTTCATAGCTATCTGGATTTTACTATCTGCTGGATTGAATGTCTGGCAGAGTATCCAGATTAAGAAATTAGAAGAAAAGCGCCCGATTGTTATCTATAAAGCTGACGACGCAGGAGCTGAGATATTCGGTAAGGTCGTCGAAAAAGGACGACATGGCAAGCTATACAATGATGATGATCTGGTGACGGAGCAGTTCAGCCTGCTCTTTAACTGGCTAGAAAAACAAGCAGGAGGAGTTGGAAAATGAAAGAAAAAACATATGAAGAGGTTTTGGATGAAATGATTAGCGATAAGATCAATAATCCAAATCACTATCAGGGTGCATTTGGTCTTGAGGCAATTGATGTTGTCCGTAATTTCGCAGGAAATTTGACAGCTGTTCAAGGATTCTATTGGGGAAATACAATCAAGTATATGCTTCGGTTCCAGAAGAAGAACGGTCTCGAAGACCTGAAGAAAGCTCGTAAAAATCTGGATTGGTTGATCGCAGAATTGGAGGTGGAAGAATGAGTAAATTTGAAATCTCCCTGTCTAAAAATGACCTTGAGTATATAGCGAACGGGCATGACATAAAAATAAAAATTGGAGATAAAAGCATTTTAGAAGTGGATGAAATCATTTTAAAGCCTGCATTGACAAATGATGTTATGGCTCCGATATTGAATCATAGAAATAAAATAATTGATACTGAACAACAAAATATTGTTAATAATTTCATAGAAGGTGCAAGATGATTTCGAAATTTAGAGCGTGGTATGTGTTAGCAGAAGAAATGATTTACGAAATACTGATGATTTCATTTGTCAGAAAAGAAATCATAGGGAAATTTAGAGATGGATCTACATCTGTTCCGTTAAAATTTGAAGACAAGCGAAACGGAGAGGATGTTATCCTCATGCAATCAACAGGAATCCTTGACAAGAATAGTCAGGAAATCTTTGAGGGGGATGTTCTTGAAATTCAAGGCATAAAAATGATTGTCAGATTTGGCAGTTATAAGTATATTGAAGCATCAAAGAGCGGCAATCATACTATAGGTATTATGTGTGATGGTCTAGGGTTTTATGTCGAATGTCTCAATGTTGCTGCTCCAGATGACATTAGTCCGTTTGAACCAGAAACACTAAAAGAAAGTGTTGTTATTGGCAATATCTATAAAAATCCGAAATTGTTGCAGGAGGTGGACGATTGACGATAAATATTAAACAACGACTAAAAGCTTTGCAGTACATTGATATCAAAGCGAAGTCAAAACATCAGGAAATCATCAGCCTGAAATCGAGCATCTTGCGAGGACAGCAGTTTAATAACATGCCAAAGTCGAAGAATAACAAAAACCAATCAGAAGAATTAAATGTTCTGATTATTGATAAATCAGAACAGCTATATCAAGAAATTCAGGACTTGTATAAAGAACGTGATGAGCTGGTGCAAGCGATCGAGGCGCTAGACGATCCGGTAGAAAATATCGTGATGCGGTTATTTTACATCAATGGTATGACATGGAATGAAGTCGGTGCTAAGCTAAAATACAGTAGAGGTGCTATTCAAAAAATTAGAAAGTCTGCCTTTGAAAATTTATCTAAAAATTGTGAACGAAGTGAACTAAAGTGAACTTTTAAAGTGATATTATGGTATTGTCAACGAGTAAGGCAAGTACTTGATGACTCCTTTAATGTTTTAACGGTATCAGGGGGTAGTAAGCTGGTGATCTCCTCTTTGTGTTATTTAGTTCAATCCCTGGTGCCGTTATTTAGATTTTTAGTGTAGTGGTAACACAACAGTCTCCAAAACTGTCATCGTAGGTTCGATTCCTACAAAGTCTGTGAGAGGTCTTGCATCAAGTCACATATTGTGTGGCTTTTTGTTTTTGTAAAAAAAGGAGGTGATGGAAAATCGCTAAACTAACTTTAAAACAACAGAGATTCGCAGATGAGTACATCATTAGCGGGAATGCAACAGATGCAGCTATTAAGGCAGGGTATAGCTCTAAATACGCTAATACAAACGCATCTAAGTTACTACAAAATACTACAATTAAATCTTATATCGACGAAAGACTGGCTCAGCTTGCGTCTGAGAAGATTGCAACGCAGGAAGAGGTGCTTACTTACCTAACATCTGTAATGCGAGGAGAGACGCAAGAACAGACCTTGATAAGCATCGGAGAATTAGGTCAAACGATTACGGATATAGACGTCGGTGCGAAAGATCGAATCAAGGCGGCTGAGCTTTTAGGAAAACGTCATAGGCTTTGGACGGATAAAGTAGAGGCTGATATTTCTGGAACGGTGGTGTTCGCGAATGAGTCAGACATACCAGATTAAACAGAACGATATTGTTGTTGATTTGCCTAAGACGGTAGGGAGAGGATATGGAAAATTCTGGCGCTCACGAAATTTCTACCGCGTTGTGAAAGGGTCTCGTGGTTCGAAGAAATCGAAAACGACAGCGTTGAACTTTATCACGCGCATCTTGAAATATCCTTGGGCCAACTTGTTGGTTATTCGTAGATATTCAAACACGAACAAGCAATCAACCTATACGGATTTCAAGTGGGCTGCTAACCAACTGAAAGTCGCTCATAAATTCAAATTCAACGAGTCTTTGCCTGAGATAACTGTCAAAGAAACAGGCCAGAAGATTCTCTTCCGCGGTTTGGATGATGAATTGAAAATCACATCTATCACGGTTGATGTAGGCATTCTTTGCTGGGCATGGTTCGAGGAAGCCTACCAAATCGAGACTGAAGACAAGTTCAGTACAGTCGTCGAGTCTATCCGTGGTAGCTTAGATGTCCCTGATTTCTTTAAACAAATCACAGTCACATTCAACCCATGGAATGAGAGGCATTGGCTCAAACGAGTCTTTTTTGATAAAGAAACTCAGCGAGCAGATACACTATCACTCACAACGACTTATCGGTGCAACGAATGGCTGGATGAAGTCGATATCAAGCGATACGAGGATTTGTACCAGACGAATCCTAGACGGGCTAGAATCGTCTGTGATGGTGAGTGGGGAGTTGCTGAGGGATTAGTATTCGAAAACTACAGCGTTCGTGACTTTGATATACAGGATACGATTAAACGAGTAGGTGAAACAGCCGCAGGTCTTGACTTTGGTTTTACACACGATCCGACTACTTTCCCTCGCTTGGCTGTTGATTTGGATAAAAAGGAATTGTGGATATATGCAGAACATTACGAGCACGCTATGACCACAGAAGATATTTATCAGATGATTGCTAAGAACGACATGCTAAATGCAGAAATTACAGCGGACAGCGCAGAACAGCGCTTAATAGCAGAGTTGAGATCGAAGGGTGTTAGAAGAATACAAGCGTCTGTGAAAGGTAAAGGTTCGATCAATGCTGGTATAGACTTTATGAAGCAGTTTAAAATCTATATCCACCCATCTTGCGAAAAAACGATAGAGGAATTTGATACTTATATCTACAAGCAAGATAAAGACGGCAATTGGTTGAATGAGCCAATTGATGCGAATAACCATATTATCGATGCGATTCGATATGCTTTGGAAAAATATCACATCGAAAGAAAATCGACACAAGACCGCATGAAGAATGCGTCTTATTATTTCAGGAGGTAAAGTTGGAAGTTAAATTTTTAAAAGGCACACGCTTTGACAGTAGATCGAACGAGCATTTTATGATGATGCTTGAGGACTTTGAAGCCATCGAATACGGTTCTGACAACTGGATTGAGCAGTTGAAACGCTATGTGAATCGTCATAAAGCAGAACAACAGCCACGATTGAAAGAACTGAAGCGCTACTACAAAGGCGATAACAATATCAAATATCGACCCGCGAAAACTGATGAAACCGCGGCAGACAATCGCATTTCCAGTGACTTTGCTAAGTACATTACCATTTTCGAGCAAGGGTATATGTTGGGGAATCCAGTTGAGTATAAGAATGAGAATAAAGCGATTCTTGAACATATCAAGGATTTTTCAGCTAAAAACAACGAGAAGAAACATAACTCCTCGATCAAAAAAGACTTGTGTGTTTATGGCCGTGCTTACGAGCTTTTGACAGTCACAGAGCGCGATAGCAAAGCGTGGGTTAAATTGTACAAACTCAGTCCAGAGCAGACTTTTGTTATTTATGACGATACTTATGAGCAAAACTCACTCATGGCCGTGAACTACTACGATGTTGATTACGGAGACAGCAAGCGCAAAACGATTATCAAAGTCTATACTGCAGATCATATCTACAGTTATGAGTGGAAATCCACAGATAGCGATAAAATGGCGCTCAAGGACGAGCAAGAGCATTACTTTAAAGCTGTACCAGTAAATGAGTACAGTAACAACGAGGACCGCTTAGGTTCTTATGAGTCGGTTTTGGACAACATCGATGCTTACGACTTATCGCAATCTGAGCTTGCAAACTTCCAACAAAACAGCAACGACGCAATTCTGATGATTAAGGGCAATCCGTACACAGGAACAGAAGAAAATGACTTTTTGGAAGATGGACGAATCAATCCCAATGGTCGGCTGTATGTGTCGCAGACTTACAAAAAGGCACAGGTTCTCATCTTAGACGATAATCCGAATCCGGGCGGAGCGAATCCAGATGCTAGCTATTTAATCAAGTCATATGATAGCCAAGGTGCAGAAGCGTACAAGCAACGCTTAGTCAATGATATTTTGCGTTTTACTTTTACTCCAGACACGCTTGATAACAGCTTTGCTGGTACACAATCAGGCGAGTCGATGAAGTACAAGCTCATGGCTAGCGACAACTACAGAGAGCAACAAGAAGATCTGTTTGAAGCTGGGCTCATGCGTCGTTTGCGTTTGGCAGTAAATATCTGGAAAATCCAAGGTAACGAAAACACAGCTTACGAGCTCATCAACGAGACCTCTGTAGTCTTTAGTCCGAACGTTCCGCAAAACGAAAAAGAAATCGTTGAGATGATTAATTCGTTGTATGGAATTGTCAGTGATCAGACTATTTTCGAATTGCTGAACCAAGTGACGGGAGTAGATGCTGCAGATGAGATGGAACGTTTGAAAGAGCAAGAAGCCTTAGAACAGCCAGAACCACGACTAGAGCCAATAAATGAGGTGGTCGATGATGAACAAGAAATCGAATCTAAACCATCTTGATTACTGGTCAGAACGCTCAGATGAAATTTTTCGTTATCTAGATCGGAAAGATATTGATTTTTTTACTGAATTAAATAAGATCTATCAAGAACAAGCTAATGAAATGCAAAAAGCCTTTTATGACTTTGTCAGCAAGTATTCTGAAAATGGCTCTATGAGCTATCAGGAGGCGCTACAGCGACTGAAAGGCACCGACCTGTCAGATTATCGGGAGAATGCGAGAAAGTATCGTGAGCAGGCTGAGAAAAACCCAGAATTACTTAAAAGGTTGAATGAACAGTATGCGACTGCACGCGCTACAAGATTAGAGTCATTGCAGCTAGATATGCTCTTTCGTGCAGGGGTCGCAAGAGGTCTTATTGCTGATAAGTTTGAAAGTTATTTGCAAAAAATGGCTCTCATGGGCTATAAAAAGGCCATGAGCGGTCGAACTGGCACAATCAACGAACCAGCTTTAAAAGAACTAGTTAAAACGCCTTTTAACGGTTATAACTACAGTCAGCAATTGTGGGGCAATACAGACAATCTTGTTAAGGACTTGAAAAAGGTCCTGAAGACTGGATTTGTCCGTGGAGATCATCCTCGAACAATGGCGCGTGATTTAGCACAGAAGTACAAAGTAGCTAACAGTAGAGCTGAAACACTCGTTCGGACTGACGGAACGATGATTGTCAATCGCTCTGCTATCCAGCGCTACAAAGATGCAGGGCTTAAATACTATCGAATATTGGTTCATCTGGACAATCGGACAACTGAAATATGCAAAAGAATTCATGCGGAAGACAAGCGGTATCTGATTGATGAAATGCAGGTAGGGGTAAATGCTCCACCTTTTCATTTCGGTTGTAGGTCGGGTGTGATGCCAGATGAGGAGGAATTGAATGGAAGTGTTGAAAATAATTCAAATGAAGTGTATAATCTAAGTATGAGGGATGGAACAGCTGAATACCACAGTAAACAACTTTTGGATCGAATTTCAAAGATAGAGCCAAAAATCACAAGTGATATGCAACGCATTGCTGGTGAAGATAAACTTGCTGGTCTTGAATTTCGAAAGAAAACAGCTGAGTCGTTAGCTCGTAAAATTACAACAGATAGTCAAGTTGAAAATATAAGTTTATCAAAAGCTGCAAGTAAAATTAATGATGCTTTGCGGTATACAACTATTTTCAATCCCGATACTTTTGCAAAAGAGTATTTGAAGATGAAACAGGAGCTTATTGCAGAGGGTTATAAAGTTGTTAAAGTAAAAAATACTTGGCTAATAGATGGACCATATAAAGGTGTGAATACAGTCGTTGAAAAAGATGGTATCAACTTTGAAATGCAGTATCATACTCAGGAAAGTTTTGATTTAAAGAATGGTCCATTACATGAGCTTTATGAGAAGTATCGTGATACAAGTACATCTGATCGAGAGCGCATGAAATTATTTAAAGAAATGCTTGATTTAAGTAATGAGCTTGAGATTCCTAAAAATATAGAGAGGGTGAAGTGATATGAAAGATATTAAATACTACCACACAACGACGAACAATCCTCAAGTACTTCGTTTAATTGATGGTGTCATGCAAGTTTTTGACATCGAAAAAAAGTGGGTTGATAGCATTGATTGGTTTAATAAAATTTTTTTCAATGACTTCACGGATTTCGAAGAAATTCCAGAAAAGGATGCATTTGCTTATATCGGCAGGATGGTAGCGGCATGATTGATATTGCCTTAGCTATTGCAAAAAAAGCACATGCAGGTCAGGTGGATAAAGCGGGTATTGATTACATACAACATCCTCTCTATGTGGCCAGCCAAGTCAAAACTGAACAAGAAAAAGCTGTCGCTCTTTTGCATGATGTGATTGAGGATAGTGATGTAACTGCTGATGATTTATTGGCGTCGGGTTTGTCAAATGAAGTTGTTACAGCGGTACAAATTTTGACAAAGAAAAAAGGTCAAAGTTATCAAGAATATCTTGAAAAAGTGAAATCAAATAATTTAGCAAGAATTGTAAAACTTGCAGATTTGAAACACAACTCAGATTTATCACGTTTGAAATCTGTTACCAATGCAGACTACGAGCGTGTTAAAAAATATAAAAATGCAATTCGTTACTTAAGCACTTAGAATAATCTAGGTGCTTTTTTGTTGCCCAGACCAGAAAGGAGAGGAAATGTTTATTTGGAATTTGGTATCTATCACAGCAGGCG
>ERZ773265.1409-NODE-1409-length-12663-cov-27.084629_pt1 | contig 12663 bp, 9 predicted proteins | sample MGYA00580512_ERZ773265 | MGnify/ENA primary metagenome ERZ773265 (study PRJEB29015, sample SAMEA2738169) | human oral metagenome | biome: human oral; feature: human-associated habitat; material: saliva | place: China | collected 2183 ... | reverse complement strand
ACGTCGCCATCACCCGCGCCCGCAAACGCCTCTACATCACCATGGCGCAACAACGCATGTTGCACGGACAAACCCAATTCGGCATCGTCTCCCGCTTCGTCGAAGAAATCCCGCCCGAAGTATTGCACTACCTGTCGGTCAAAAAACCGGCCTACGACAGCTACGGCAACACGCACCAAACCGCCACGTTCAAAGACAAAATCATCGAAGACTTCAAACAGCCGCAAACCTACGCAGGCTTCCGCATCGGCCAAAACGTCCGCCACGCCAAATTCGGCACCGGCGTCATCATCGACGCCGTGGACAAAGGCGAATCCGCCCGACTGACCATCAACTTCGGCAAACAGGGCGTAAAAGAGCTGGATACCAAGTTTGCGAAATTGGAAGAGATGTAGAAGGGAGATGGCAGAGGCCGTCTGAAAACGGGAGGAGCAATTTTGCCGAAACCTCCGCCGTCATTCCCTCGCAGGCGGGAATCCAGAAGTAGAAATGTAGGTTGAATACTCGTATCCAACAAAAACATTGACGCGTCTATCGTTTCCGAAAAAAACGCTGTTGGAAAATGTCGGATTCGAGAATCCGACCTACGGCTGCTGCTTTTGGGGTGATGAAAAAGCAGCCTGCACTTTAAATTTCACTCGTTTCCCTGCTCATAAGATTTCAAACAATTGTGCCAACATCACATCCTGCAGCACCACCCGCGTTTCGGCCTGCCGAAGCAGCCGTGCGAGTAGTGCATCGATTTCTACGCCCGAAACAGTTTGACGCAGGCTGGATAAAGCCTTCATGCGGTTTTTTTGTTCGAATGCATCTTCCATACCAGGTTTGACACAAAAATACCAAAACGGCTCGGTCCTCATGTGGTAGAGCGGCATGCCGAAATTTTCTTGGTGGTATGCGTTTGCCACCCACCGCTGCCATTGCTGTCTGAATATTGCCTGCCATTCTTCCAAAAGCGTATCCGAAAAATCAATTTTTTCTGTGTGCAGGCTGCCTGATTCATACAGCAGGCATAAACTGTATAGAAGGATGAATTTATGCGGGGCACGGTTGTTTGCTTGTGTAAAACTTGTATGCAGGCTGCGGAATTGTTCCGCATATTTTAATAATGCTGCCAAATCTTTCATACCGCTTCCTCCTGCAAACTTTGCAATACCTCCTCCGGTTGCCAATTCAATGCGCGGCAATAATCAATAAACTCAAAGATATCCAGCCGCCTGTCACCTGTTTCCACTTTTCCTACGAACGAATGCACCACATTCATCCGTTCCGCCAATGCACGCTGCGACAACCCCAAATCCAATCTTCTGCGGATAAGGAGTTGTCGCAAATAGGTGTGTTCGGCAGAGTGTACCGACAAACGAATATTTCTCATGCGCTCCGATTTTAGGTACAATCACGCATGCACCTGTTTTAGGTGCAAATAAGAAATATGTATAAAAATGACTGTAATACCCATACACCCTGCCAACCCGTTCGACGCTATACGCCAAAACATCACTGAAGAATATTTGAGCGAAACGCAGCACTACCCTTGGATTGTTACCTTTTCAGGCGGCAAGGACAGCACCCTTGTCGCCCATTTGGTGTTTGACATGCTGCTTTCGCTGCCGCCGATGCTGCGGACGCGGCAGGTGTTCTTCATTTCCAACGACACGCTGGTGGAAAGCCCGCTGGTAGTGAAACACATGCGCCAATCTTTGGCAGAAATTCTGCGTGCCGCTGAAATTTTCAGGCTGCCCGTCAGCGGCGAAATCACCGTGCCGAAATTGCAGGACACCTTTTGGACGCTACTCATCGGCAAAGGCTACCCCACGCCCAACCGCTCGATGCGTTGGTGTACCGACCGCCTGAAAATCCAGCCTACTAGCGGCTACATCCTACAAAAAGTAAACGAAAACGGCAAAGCCATCATCGTGCTGGGCGTGCGCAAAGACGAATCTGCCACCCGCAAAGCAAGTATCGAAAGCCACCAAAACTTGGAAAACAGCAATCTGACCCCGCACAGTGATTTGAAAAACGCGTTGGTGTACCGACCGATTGTCGATTTGAGTACCGACGACGTGTGGGAATTCCTTGCTGCCAACGACCCGCCCTGGGGAGGCGCACACAGCGATTTAATCAAGCTCTACCGCGAAGCCGCCGGCGGCGAATGTCCGATTGTGCTGTCGCAGGAAGAAGCCCCCGGTTGCGGCACCAATTCCAGCCGCTTCGGCTGCTGGACGTGCACGGTGGTCAATAAGGACAGAAGCCTGCAGGGCTTTGTGGACGCGGGGAAAACCGAATTCACACCGTTAATCGAATACCGCGACTGGCTGGTGGACATCCGCAACAAACCCGAATACCGCCAGGCCGAACGGCGCAACGGAAAACTCACGTTCAAAGGCGGCAAACACATCCCCGGCCCGTTCACCATCGCGGCGCGGCAGGAAATGCTGGCGAAGCTGCTAAAAGTGCAGGCTGCTTTCGGCGAAGAACTGATTTCGCAGGACGAAATCGACCTAATCAAGCGAATTTGGACGGAAGATCTGATTAACACTTACTCAAGGAATAAAAATGAAGACGGAAACACGGGAACAGGTGGCTGATTTGCTGCTGTGGAGTGATGAAAATGCCAGAAACCTGATGGAGAAAATCGCTGCCGAACATGGTGTATCGCCCGATGCGCTGGCCGATTTGGCGGCATGGGAGCGCGAGCAACAGGAACGGATCCGCAAACGCGGCATGACCGAAGTATTCGATGAAGTTTTTGAAAACAGGAAATATTGGGGCTGAATATGTGGATACATTCAATCAGGCTGCTTAATTTCAAATCCTACCAAGAAGCGGCCTTCTCCTTTCCCGAACCGAAAAACGGGCAGAACATTGTTTTAATCGGCGCGATGAACGGGCACGGCAAAACCACTTTGTTGGAAGCGGTTTACCTGTGCCTGTATGACGCGGATGCGGTCAGCCATTTGCAGCGGGCCGGCTTGAACAGCAAAGATGTCAATTACCCGAATTTCCTGCAGGCTGCCCTGCATCACAAAGCAGCGCCGCAATACGGCCGATACCGCATCGAGCTGGAAATTGAAATCCGCCAACGGCGGCAAGGTAAGATTTGCGGCCTGAAAATCCGCCGGAAATGGCATTTCAATGAGAAAAGGCAATTTGAACGCGAAAGCACCGAAACGCGGGCAGACGTGCTGGTTGACGACCGCTACCTGCCTGTCGATTTAGCCGAATTGGACAAATATCTCAACACTTACGCCCTGCCGTTCGATTATGCGCCGTTTTTCTTTTTCGACGGCGAAAAAATCGTGCAGGCTGCAGAACGCAGCGGCACGGGTATGTGGCTCAATACCGCCCTGAAAGGCCTGTTGGGCGTAACCCTGCTGACGCGGCTTGCAGACAGCCTTGGCGATTACCGCAAACGCTGCATTTCCGAGAACGCGGGCAAAAAGATGCAGGAAGATTTGGACAAAGCCGAAAGCGCATTGACTTCTGCCCAAGTGCAATATGATGTATTCCGTGAAGAATGGGAAAAAGTACAACAGGAATGGGCGCATTGGGATGCGGAAAGAAGCAGGCTGCAACAGCAGATCGGCGGCGGCAGCGACATCCGCACTTCGCAGGATTTGCTGATGCAGCGGGAGCGGCTGGAGAAGGAAATGGACGATTTCAATGCGAAGGTCAAGGCGGCGGTTAAAGCCATGCCGCTGGCCTTCCTGCCTTCAGACGGCCTGAACGCGCTAAAAATCAAACTCGAACGAGAAGCCAACCGCCTGCACCATGAAGCCGGCAGGGAGCAGATTGCGGGACGGGTAAACGATTTTTGGAGCGCGTTTGTCGGCAGCGGCAAAGTCAAAGAAGTATTGGGGCGTTCGGCTTGCGCCATTTTGGAAGACCCGCTGATGAAGGAAGCTGTAGCCGAATGCTGGAACGAATTATTTTACCCGTTGCCTGAAAATTGCGCCGAAACTATCGAGCACAACTATCTCTCGAAAAACGCCCATGCTGAAATCCAAAACGAAATCAGCCGCATACAGGGTATGCCACAAGGAAGGATAGGCAGCCTGCTGGCCGATATCGAACAGCGGCGGAGCGAACAAAAACAAGTCTTGGAAGAATTGGAGCTGCTCAAAGGCAGCAACAAAGACGAACTGGTGGAACAGCTCAAACAGGCGAACAAGCAGGCCGATATACTGAAAGAACGTTCGGGCAGCCTGAAAAGCAACGTGTTGGAAAAAGAAAAAGAATGCCGGCGCAAAAAGGATGAAGTCAGCAAACTGCAAGACAAAATCAGCGACAGCAACCCGCTGATGGTGAAGTCGCGCCGTGCGGGACAGGTAGAAAAAGTTATTGCCGCATTGACCGATGCTCTAATGCGGCAAAAGGCGGGTGAAATCGGTGAAACCGCCACCCGCATCAACCGCACCATTGCACACGATGACCGCATCCACAAAATCAGCATCGAAGCCGACGGAAGGATGGGGCTTTACGGCCGCGACGGCAGGGAAGCGCAGGTCGATTTGTCGGCCGGACAAATGCAAATTCTGATTATGTCGCTAGTGTCGGCATTGGCGGAAGTTACCCACTATCCTGCCCCCTTTGTCATCGATACCCCTTTGGCACGTTTGGATGAGGGCCACCGAGAAGGTTTGTTCAAGCATTGGAGTGGGCTGGAACAGCAGGTGATTTTGTTGTCGCAGGACACCGAAATCACCCCCGAAGTGTACCGCCGTCTCGACCCGCATATCGGCCGCACCTATCTGGTGGAAGCCGAATCACTGGACAGCGCGGGCGCATGTTCACGTGTAACTGCCGATGTTTATTTCGAATAATTAAAGGAACAATACATGTATCTGCTGCCAGACAACCGCCAGTGGGATTCCGACTATTTCCATACCCTGATTAGCGACAAACACATTATTTCCAGCAGCGAAGCCAAAGCCATACGCGAAAAACTCACCCACGCAGGTGCGTTGCCGCATCTGGACAACAACTACGAGTGGGCGGTACTCTGTATCGGCTATTGCTTTGCCAAAGGCTGGGCTCGCCAGCCGGAAAATTTGACTGCCGCCCCCGATACCAAAGGCATCGACATCCCTTCTTTCCAAACCTGCTTTCAAGACCATTCGCGGCTTTGGCTTGCCCTGTTGAGCGAAACCCTGTTCCACATCAGGCAAGGGAAACCGGCGGGAAAAGATGATTTGTACAAACTAATTGCCGACCTGTGGCATACCGGCGCGCTTGGTTTGCATGCGTTTTGGGAACGTTGCAGACAATTCAAACCCGATGACGATTTGGCACAACGGCAGGCCTTTTTGAACGAATTGGCTGAATTGGCTGTTAAAAACAGTAGCGGACGGCAACATGCAGGAGAGATTTCTAGTTCAAGCGAATTTCCCGCAGAAAATGTCGGAACACTCGATGCAGCCCGCATCAAACTTAAAACCGCACTGGACAAAACAGTCGGCAAGGGCGGCACGATACAACTAGAATACGTCGGCGTGCGCTACGACTGCTTGCGCGTACAGTTCGACTGCTATGTGGATTTGGAAAAATACCACAGCCAAATTTGCTCCGAATTAGGCATCGGCGATGACGAAATGCGCTGCGGACGCATACGCGGCGAAGCCAATACATGGCACATCAATATCCTGCGCCCGCAAGACACTTGGCGGCAATACGGGCAAAGTGAGTTTCAGACGGTCTTACAGCAATACCGCGCATCGGCACAGCAATTCAGATTGCCAGTGTGTATCGGTTTGGACGAACGCGGCGAACCCGTGTTTCAAGATTTTGCCACCGCGCCGCATGTGATGGTAGGCGGGGAAACGGGGGCTGGGAAATCGGTACTGGTGCGCTCAATGCTGGCTTCCCTGTTCGAACTCGCTCCTCAGAATGAAACGGAAATCGTCGTGTGTTATTGCAAAGTTTCTGCGGATTTCGCCGCCTTCAAAGACCGTCCGAATTTATGGCAGGGGCGCATAGTCAGCGATGCGGAAGAAGCTGCTGAAATATTGTCGTCTTTTGCTGACGAGATGGATAAACGATACCGCCTGATGGACGAATACGCTGCAAAGGATATTGCAGAAGTCCCACAGCACGCCCGTCCAAAATATGTTGTTATCGTGATTGACGAACTGGCCGACCTTATCGATGTCAGCAGTGACGCAGAAGGGCATTTGGTACGGCTGGCACAAAAAGCGCGCTCCGCAGGAATGTATCTGTTATTGGCAACGCAACGCCCCGATGCGAAAACACTCAGCGGCCGCCTACGTGACAACCTGCCGACCAAAATTGCGTTGAAAACAGGCAAACGCCAGTCTTCCGAGATTATCTTGGGCGAGCGCGGTGCTGAAAACCTGACGGCCAAAGGCGATCATTTGGTCAAATGGAACAATGAAGCAGCACGTTTTCTGCACGGGTATAATGTATAATTTGTTCAACCATCCTTTGCAAAGGTCTCAGGCCGTCTGAAACTTAAATGGGGTTTCAGACGGCCTTTTCCTTTGGGGATTAATGATTAGGCTTTAGGTTCGCCATCATTCTCTGCTTTGGGCGGAACGGGTGCAAACCAGCCGACCAGAAGCAGCAGCAAGCCGACGATGATGAAGGAGGCAATGCGCTCGATACCGCCGCTGTTGGAAAGCTCAATCAGGAAGAGTTTGACGACCACGATGCCCATCAGCGTCGCACCTGTCATCCAGTAGGAACGCTGTTTACGGCGGTTGCCGAGTACCATCAAGATGATGGCGGTTACTGCCCAAACGACGGAGAGGCTGGCTTGCAGGCCGAAGGATTGGAGCATGATGTCGAGACGCCAAGTGATGCCGTCGTAGAAATGCCATACGCGCATCACGCCTGCGCTGATCAGCATAAAGGCCAAGGCGGCGACAGTGGTCGCTGTGGTACGACGAAGGTCGGGCGGCAAGGCTTCGGGCAGGGATTTCAGGGCAAACCAAAGCATACCGGCGCTGGCGAGTTCCACTGGATTGAGCACGGGAATATACGGCAACGGCGAAGGTTGGAACGGCGTGGAAAAGTTGGTCCACAGCATCCAACAGGCAGCGGCAAGGGCGCACAACGGCATAGCAAAATGCTGATAAATGGCTTGATGCCGTCTGAAAAATTCGCGTTGGCGTTGCGTATGGAAAACAATCCACATCGCCAGCGGCACGACAAGCCATGAGAGCTGCGCCCAAACGCCGTAAAAACGCTCGCCGACATACAGCGCCGTCCAAAGCGTCCACAGCACGCCAAGTATCGTGATATTGAGTTTGTGCAACCAAGACAGATCATGGCGTGGATAGTTGTTCAAAATAATGAAGTTCAATACGGTAGCGGCCACAAGCGGCAAGGCTGCGGCGGCTGTCACCGCATGCTCGGTATGGTAGGAGAGGAAATGCAGGCCAAACAATGGCAAGAATGCCAAATTGGTTTGCAGAAGCTCTTCCCATTTCAGACGTTTGGCAAACAGCAGCAGGCTGGCAAATATCGGCCACAGCCACAACTGGGTAAACAGGGTTTCCTCGCCTGTCCATTGCATATAGAGGGCATAGCTGCCTGTTGCCAACGCAGTAAGCAGGATGATCCAGCCTGCAACCTTCGCAAAGTAAACCTCGTTTCCTTCCAGCTTTTCGCTTGCAACCGGCACGCGCGGATATTGCAGCGCGTAGGCAGCCGCAAACAGCAAAGGCGTAGCGGCAATAAGGTACAGATGGGTCAGGAAACCTTTGGATTCATAAATGATGCTGCTTTGCAGCAACAGGGCGAACAATACATTGCCCAAGACAAAAGTGATAAACACATTCGGCTCATGTTTGCGCCGGCAGAATGCCCACGCCGCTGCCAAAGCGGAAAGAGCGACAATGCTGCCTTGGTCGGCCAAGAAAAGCAAAGGCAAAATAGAGATGTACAGCAAGGCGGCAGACAACACGGCCGTCTGAACGGATTTTTCCCATTGCGCCGAACCTTCGCGACGCGAGAAATTCCACAATAAATAAATCGCCGCTCCGCCAAGCAGCACCACAACCGTTGTAAACCACTGCCCTTCCAGAACGGTATCCGTGCCGAAGTTCTGATAATTGCCCAGCTGAATCAGTGCCGCCAAGAGATAAATAATCAGCGCACCCAAACGGATATGCGGACGCTGCTGGCGCAGACCGAAGAAATAAACCAGCGCGGATTCGGCACTCCACAAAATGACCGTATTGCTCGGTTCAAAATAAAGCGGAACAGCAATCGTGAGGAACAACACCGCCAAAGCAAAAAACGCCTGACGCAAAATATACAGCCCCTGCTGACGTTTCAGCAGCAGCGCGGCCAGTCCGTACACAGCGGCAAAACCCAATGCTGAAAGCGCATCTGCAGACGGCCAATGCTCCACCATGCGGTATTGCAAGCCGAACGCCGCCGCCATCGTGCCAAACAATAAAGTATGGTCGAGGACATGCACACGCAGGCCGTGTGTATAAATGCTGTTGCCAATCTCCTCCAAAGTCGCATTGTCGGCAATCGGCGTAACGCTGTCTTCGCTGTTTTCCATCAGCTTACGGCGTGCGAACAGATAAGCGATAAAGGTATAAAGCAGCCAGTGGTAAATCAGGAAAGGCTCGGTAGTAGCGAAATGTTCCGGCGTATAACTTCGCATGCCCCACAGCGCGGCAATGGCAAAAGTAGCGACAAAGCCCGTCAGGTTCAGCGGACGCCATGCCTTAAACCACGCAATCGCGGCCACACCTCCATTGAGCAGGGCAAGATAAGAAAACAGCACCAAATAATTGCCGCTGCCGTCTGAAGTCAGCAAAGGCGCGGCCATACCGCCAATTAAAGCAACCTGCGCCATAATCTGCGCATTCTGCCTTACCGCCAGCCACGCCATCAGCACAACCATCGCCACCATCAGCCCGAACACGACCGACACAGGCAGCAGCGGATGTAGTTTCAACGCCGCCAAGGCCGTCAAATACATCACCGCCACGCCGAAACCCTGCAACACCAAGCCATATTCACGTTTACGGCTTTGCAGCTTCCAGCCGCCGACTACCGCCACCAAACCCGCGCCTGCCACCGTCAAATAACGCAGCTCCACCGGCACATGAACCCGCTCGGAGGCATAGCGCAGTAAAAACGCCAAGCCGAGGAACAGCACCACAATACCGGTTTTCAACAGCGGATTACCGCGCAAGAACCAAGCAACAATCGGATTGTCGGAAAACTTATACTCTCCGCCTTCCATCTTATCTTTATGGATAACGAATTGACGCGATGGCGCTTCTTCGCTTTCAGACGGCATCGAAGCAACAACAGTCTCTTCCTTAGACTGCTCTTCTTGTTCAGCAGCAACCGCTTCAATAACTTCTGATTCCACAACAGGCTCAGGCGAAGCAGAAGCCTTGGCAGAAACAGGATCAATAGGTATAGAAAAAGAAGGAGCAAACGCCTCTTCAATCTTCTGTTTAACCGGCGCAGCTTCCGCTTCAGGCTCAACCCGAACATGAAGTGGCTCAGAGGCCGTCTGAACATCGGCAACAGGCCGAGCCTCAAGCCCCTGCTCTACCTTCATCTCATCACGGACAGCCTCATGCTCCAACACCGACAAACGCTGTTTCAGCAGCTCGATTTCCTGCTCCAGCTTTTGCATTCTGTCGCCTGCCGTAGCAGATTCAGCCAAATGCTCTTCTTGACGCTGTTTCGCAATCGACCAAGCAACCAGCCAAAACAGCGACCCAATAATCACGCCGGTAAACATCTCATCAACAAAATAGCCGATAATAATAGGAATAAGCAGGCCGAAAAACTGCATAAAACACCTGTTTGATAACAATAAGAATATGCCAATTGTAACATCGGCAACATTATTCATGAAAAAAAGAGACAAAAGGCCGAGAATAAAAGCATACGGCGAATAGAATGTAGAGAATCGGAATAGAAAAGACCGTCTGAAAATGTTTAGGGATTTTCAGACGACCTAATATTATTGTTAGGTTAATTGAACAACTATTTATTGAACCTTAAGACTCTTCACGAAGATATCCGTTACTATAAGCCTTCTCAAACCATTCCTGAGCCAGCGTGTCATCCTGTTGAAAACCTTGGCCAAGTTTATACTTAATGCCTAAACAAAACTGAGCTGATGCAACTCCCTGCTCTGCCGCTTTACGATACCAATAAATCGCCAACACATCATTTTGCGTCACGCCTACCCCATCATTGTACATCTGAGCCAATTGAAACTGAGCATCGGCATGTCCTTGTTCCGCCGATTTACGAAACAAAGACAGTGCCTGCTTATAATCAATACCAAAAGAAGAATCACTTCGATCTATACTTCCACCGTATCGATACTGCAAACCCAATTTGTATTGAGCCTCTATATCTCCTTCATTTGCCATATGCTCATACATCGTCAACAGATACCACTGAGCATCGCCATATGGCCCATCTTTAAGAAACCATTCTTCTGCCTGTTTATAGTCTTGCGCAACACCCGTTCCATTTTTATACATCTGACCCAATCGGCACATAGCAGGACCATATCCCTGATTACCAGCCAAACGATACCAATACAATGCCTGCTCATAATCTAACAATTGAAAATACAGCTCACCCAAATAGAATTTAGCTTGGACAATACCCTCCTCTACCTTCACATGCAGCCACTGTTTCAACTGCTCATAGTCCCTGTTAGTCAAAAAACTAGAATACTCCTTTATCAAAAGATATTGCGCATCAAGATGTCCCTGCTCTGCTGCCTTCATATACCAATGCACTGCCTTTCGATAATCTTTAGGCTCTTTATTACAATATAACCCAGCTAATTCATATTGAGCCTGGACATTTCCTTCTTCTGCCAACTGAGTAATAGCTTGAATAGGATCAGGAGTATGGACAGGAGCATATTCCTTAACCGTACTTCGTCTCATAAGCCAGAAAAGAAGAATCGCGACAGCTATTAAAAAACAAGCGAGTAACAATTTCATCTAATGTTCCCAATCCTATTCATTTTCTTGATCCTCGAAACCTTGAAAACTTTCTCTCTAATAGGTGGCCATAAAAATATACCAAAGCTGCAGGAAAGATCCAAATTATCAGAATAATAGAAACTATAGAAAAATCTATAAACTCATTTTCCCTCTCAAAACGCAAAGAAAAATAAAGGATAAAAGCCAGTAAAATTTCTAATAAAATAATTAAAGCGGTATTCCCATGTTCTCTTAAATGCTTATAAGAATCTGTTATGTCTTTAATATAACCAGCATTTATTACAGTATTTGGTGTTTTAACAATATTTGATGTTTTAACAATATTTGATGTTTCACCAATATTTGATGTTTCACCAATATTTGATGTTTCAACAATATTTGATGTTTCAACAATATTTGATGTTTCAACAATATTTAGTGGTTCAACATTTTTTGCCTTTGCTAAACGCTCCATATAAGGATATCCATTTCCTTTTTTAGATACTTTATATAAAAAATAGCCTTGAAAAATTGAAAATCCTATCTCTAACGTAAATATTAAACTATATATATTAAAAAATTTATAACTTAGATTATATAAATAACAAAATACACAAGATATAATTGGATATATAACTATAGATATAAATAATATTTTTCTAATACATTTAACTAAAGAAATTTTATCGAACAAATTAACACGTATCGCATGAAAAACTAATATAGGATAAGAGGCAATGTAACAATATAAAGTACCTAACAACAGCCAACCCGTTAAACTAGCTGTATTAAAATCTTTACCATTAGTTAATTTCAACATAGGAAAATACTGTTCTAATATTCCAGTTTCTTCTATTTCGGATTTTACTATTTCAGGCTTTATTACACTAACTTCTACTATTTTAGATTTTACTATTTCATATTTTATTACCCCAGATTCCACTATTTCAGATTTTACTGAATTGTTATTTAACCACATCAAAATAAACATTCCAGCAATAGAAGGAACTAAATAGCGGACTAAATAATTTTCCCACCATCTATTTTCATTCTTTTCACTCATAATTCATTCCTTTTCAAATAAACTCTCAATGTGCCTCTTCCCAATTCATACCCACGCCCACTTCTGCCACCAGCGGCACGTTCAACTTCCCTTCGTCCACTTTCGCCATAATCTGCGGCAGTTTTTCTTTGACTAAATCCAGCTCGGCTTCGGGCACTTCCAACACCAATTCGTCATGCACCTGCATAATCAATTTGGTTTTCAGACCGTCTAAATCCAACCAGCGGGATACGTCTATCATGGCGCGTTTGATAAGGTCGGAGGCGGTGCCTTGCATGGGGGCGTTGATGGCGGCGCGTTCGGCTCCGGCTCGGGCGTTGACGTTTTTGTTGTGAATGTCGGGCAGGTAGAGGCGGCGGCCGAACAGGGTTTCGACAAAGCCTTGTGTGGCGGCTTGTTCTTTGGTGCGTTGCATATATTCGGCGACGCCGGGATAGCGGGCAAAGTAGCGGTCGATAAAGTTTTTGGCGGAGATGTTGTCGATGCCCAATGACTTGGCGAGGCCGTATTGGCCCATGCCGTAGATCAGGCCGAAGTTGATGGTTTTGGCGTAGCGGCGTTGTTCGGACGAGACTTTTTCGGGGGCGATGCCGAATACTTCGGCGGCGGTGCGGCGGTGTACGTCTTCGCCGTTTTGGAACGCGGCGA
>ERZ773265.1408-NODE-1408-length-12665-cov-13.135131_pt1 | contig 12665 bp, 9 predicted proteins | sample MGYA00580512_ERZ773265 | MGnify/ENA primary metagenome ERZ773265 (study PRJEB29015, sample SAMEA2738169) | human oral metagenome | biome: human oral; feature: human-associated habitat; material: saliva | place: China | collected 2183 ... | reverse complement strand
ATTGCAACGCATGACCCTCCTGTCACGGAAATACCGTGACCGCGAAGACCACAGGAGGTGGGTATCAACGTGCGTGAATACGAACTGATGGTGATCCTCGATCCTTCGATCGACGAGCGCACCGTCGCCCCGCAGATGGAGAAGTACCTCGAGCAGGTCACCGCTAACGGCGGCTCCGTCGAAAAGGTCGACATCTGGGGCAAGCGTCGTCTTGCCTACGACATTCTCAAGCGTTCCGAGGGAATCTACGTCGTCATCAACATGACGACCACCCCCGAAATTGCGCTGGAAATCAACCGCTTGATGACTCTGAACGAGTCCATCCTGCGCACGAAGCTCCTGCGTCCGGACGCCCACTGACCTTTGCTCGCCTGAGCAATCACCTCATACAGCCCACCAAGGAGATCCAATGGCTGGAGAAACCGTCATCACGATCATTGGCAATTTGACCAATGATCCGGAACTGCGTTGGACGCAGAGCGGAGCACCCGTCGCCGACTTCACGGTGGCATCTACCCCGCGTTCCTTCGACCGTCAAAGCGGCGAATGGAAGGACGGGGAAACCCTGTTCATGCGCTGCTCTGTTTGGCGAGAAATGGCTGAAAATGTCGGCGAATCCCTGCGTAAGGGAATGCGCGTCATTGTCACCGGTCGCCTCGTGCAGCGCTCCTTCGAAACCCGCGAGGGCGAACGTCGTACCGTCGTCGAACTTCAAGTCGACGAGGTCGGTCCCTCACTGCGCCGCGCAAAGGCACAGGTCACCCGCACGGGCGGCCCGGCCTCGCAAGGCGGAGCACCCCAGGGAGGCTACTCCCAGGGTGGCGGCTACGGACAGCAGCAGGGCTACGGAAACCAAGGTGGTTACTCACAGGGCCAGGCCAGCTATGGCGCACCCGCCGGCGGCTCTCAAGACGATCCGTGGCGCACATCCGATTCCGGTGCTGCGACCTCTTTCGCCGAAGATCCGCCCTTCTAAATAGCGCTTCGTCAGCAACACGCTGACACACGCTGAACACATGCTTGGGAGCGTTCACTCGCTCAGATCATCAAGGAGAACATCATGGCGAAGCCTCAACTTCGCAATAAGCCCATTAAGAAGAAGGCCAACCCGCTGAAGTCGGCCAAGATCGAATCGATCGACTACAAGGACACCGCTCTGCTGCGTAAGTTCATCTCGGACCGTGGCAAGATCCGCGCTCGCCGCGTTACCGGTGTCTCCGTCCAGGAGCAGCGTCGCATTGCTCGCGCCATCAAGAATGCGCGAGAGATGGCTCTGCTGCCCTACACCTCTACCGGCCGCTGATTCGAAGGGAAGGACTGAAAAATGGCAACTACCAAGCTCATCCTCACCCACGATGTGGAACGTCTCGGTTCCGCAGGCGATGTCGTCGAGGTCAAGTCTGGATACGCCCGTAACTACCTGGTTCCCCGTGGCTTCGCCACCAAGTGGACCAAGGGTGCACAGGCACAGATCGATCAGATGGCAGCAGCTCGCCGCCGTCGTGAGATCGCTTCCGTCGACGATGCACGCCTCGTGCGCGACGCCCTGCAGGCCGCGGTTGTGACCGTGAACAGCAAGGTCGGTGCACACGGACGCCTCTTCGGTTCCGTCTCTGCCGCTCAGATCGCTGACGCAGTGAAGGAACAGCTGAACCAGACCATCGATCGTCGTCGCGTGATCATCACCGACCCGATCAAGACCACCGGTGACCACACCGTGACGGTCAACCTCCACGCCGATGTTCGCGCAAACCTTAAGGTTCGCGTTCTGGCCGTGAAGTGACAGTCTGACAAGGCTTATACAAAAGCCGGGGCGTCCCGAAAGGGATTGCCCCGGCTTTTGTTATACCCGAATAGGCTTTACTCCGGACCGCCACCGCCACCGGGGCGTCCGCCACCACCATTTGATGAGCCCCCGCCGTTAGAGCCGCCGCCGTTGCCGCCATTTCCGCCGTTGTTTTGGGCAGAAGGAGTAACGGTTGGCTGAACCTCAGCGCCGGGAGTTTCCTGGGTCGCCTCGGGAGTCGGTGTTGGTGTTTCCTCAGTCGGAGTGGGGGTGGTCGTCGCAACCGGAGCAGGATTTACCGGAGTAGCGGTTTGACGCTTATACCAGTCGAAATGAAGCTTCGTATCGTTTGCGGTCGCCGCCTTCATGTAGCGCACCCACACGGTTACCGGCCAGTCACCGCCGTGGGATTGGCCCAAACCGCCAATATTCGTCAGTGATACCGGGCTACCATTCTCATCCAGCTGGTACATGCTAACGGCAGTGACCAAGCTCGGGGTAAAACCAACGAACTGTGCGGTCTTCTGCTCTTCCGAGGTACCTGTCTTTCCGCCGCTATCCTGCTTGAGAACTGCAGCGGCCTCGGCTGTACCACCCGAAGCGGTCACGGCCTGCAGCGCAGGAAGGACCGTTGACATGGTCTTCGTATCGAAAACCTGCTTCGGGTTCACGGTGGTCTGGAAGACCTTCGAACCATCAGAGTTTTGCACCTCGCGGACGATGTGCGGGGTGGTTCGCTGGCCGCCAGAAGCGATGGTCGAATAAGCGTGAGCCAGATCGATATTGTGAGGAGCCGCGAAGCCCAGAACATTGAGCAGGGAATCATCCAAGCCATTGGTGTCTTCGGGGATGCCCAGCTCAATGGCAACCTGCTTGGTCGTTGCGGATCCAACTTCCTGGTTGAGTCCAACGAAAACCGTGTTAATCGAATTCTTCGTTGCGTTCACCAGGTTCTGTCGTCCCCAGGACACACCCGAGTCATTGCTCACCGGACGTGCCAATCCACTGAAGGTCTTCGGCGACGAACCATCATAGGTGTCGTAGATCGACCCGCCCTGTTCGACGTGAGCAATCAAGGCGAAGGGCTTAAAGGTCGAACCGGCAGCCATGATGTCCTGCGTCGCACCATTTTGCTGGCGCTTGAGGTAGTCCTTGCCGCCGTATTCGGCAACGATTTCACCGGTAGCCGGATCGAGTGACGTCAAAGCCACGTGCATGGAGTCTTCATTCCACCCACGCACCGTGTACATGTACTCGGCAGCCTCAACCGCCTGATCCTGCTTTTCCTTATCAATTGTGGAAATGATTCGGTATCCACCGGTTGCCAGCTGATCGGCCGTGAAACCACCCTCTTGGGCGAGTTCCGTACGGATCTGCTCCATAAGATAACCGGTCGGGCCTTCCATTGTCGGCCCACCCAAAGTATCGGGATCAATGGTCTTGGGGAATTCAGCTGCGTTCGCATCGGCCTGAGAAATCCACCCGTCTTCGACCATCAGATTGATGACACGAGTCCACCGCGAGCGCGCTTTCTCTTCATCAACTGCCGGGTCCCACGCGGAAGGAGCGGGAATGATTCCGGCAATCATTGCGGCCTCGGAAAGGGTGAGATCTTTTGCCTCGTGACCGAAGTAAGCCTGGGATGCGGCCTCAATTCCGTAGGCTCCACGCCCGAAGTAAATAGTGTTGAGGTAGTTACCGATGATCTGGTCTTTGGACTGTTCTCGGTTGATCTTGAGGGCAAGAATTGCTTCCTTGGCCTTACCCACATAACCGGTCGTTTCCCCAACGTAGTAGCGCTCAACATATTGCTGGGTCAGGGTCGATGCACCCTGGCGCGCCCCGCCCCTAATATTGTTGATTAGCGCGCGTCCAATACCTTTAAGATCAACACCCGAGTTCGTGTAGAAAGTCCGATCTTCCGAGGCAACAACGGCATGCGCCACATAGTCCGGAAGCGTCGATGAATCGATGATCTTCCTATTGACCTGCGACATCCGACCCATTTCGGTGGTGCCGTCGGCGTAGTAGACAGTCGTGGTCTGCGCGAGCGCAACCTGGTCGGCCTGGGGAATTGTCAACGCGGCATAGGCAACCAAGAAGGTCCCCAGCCCCGCGATGATCACCCCAAGGAAAGTAAAGAGGATTCCGCGGCCGATACGTGCGCCTAGGCTCCGCTTCTTCTTCCCCTTATTTGCCTTAGCGCCCTTAGCTGGGCCCTTCTTCGCACGCGCGCGGCTTGCTGCTGCCGAGGCCTCGCGATCGCTTTGCGGGCGAGTTGGACGCTTACGCGCACTACTTGCTGACGAGGAGCTAGCAGCTTGGGTGCTTGTGCGTCGACCCTCGCTGCTGCTTCCAGTGCGCGCCGAGGCCCCGCCTGAGACCCTCGCAGCTGCGGAAGTCCGCTTGGGTGCGGAGGGTGTCGAGGATGCGGAAGTCTTAGGAATCGTTCCCTCTCCATCGCGACGGGCCTGCTCTGCGAGCCGACGTCGAGTAGCCTCGGCCCGAGAGGGAAGAGGTCGACGTCCGCGGTCGTCGTTTGCGTTAGAAGGTGCCACGAAAAACCAGCCTTTCAGCATAGGTGATCGTGTCTAGCCTACGCAGAAAGCGGGCGTATTGCCTAAAGCAAGCTCCGGATCGACTTAGTTTTCGCTGGCAGAACGGCGCTTGCGCGCCTTCTTTTCGGCAGCCTTTGCTTCCCAGCGTTCCTGCTGTGCTTGATACTCCGCGGCGATCTCTCGAACTTCATCCGATGCCCACCAGGCAAGGAGTGCCTCGCGCGCCGCTTCTTCTCCCAAAGGACCCTGTTCCATTCGAAGATCCAGAAGATAATCGCGGGCCATCTTCACGGCCTTCGAAGGACGTAGACCGAGGATTTCCATGATCTGATCGCCATCGAGATCGGGGCGAATAGCGTCGAGTTCTTCTTGGGCGCGAAGAGCAGCAATACGCTCTTCCAGGTCGTCATATGCAGCAGACAGGTAGGCGGCCTTGCGCTTGTTACGCGTAGTGCAATCAGCGCGCGTCAAACGATGCAGGCGCTCAAGAAGCTCTCCCGCATCGGCGACGTAGCGGCGAACTGCCGAATCCGTCCATTTCGCTTCCCCGTAGCCGTGGAAACGCAGGTGCAGGGCAACCAATTCTGAAACGGCATCAATCGTTGCCTTATCAAAACGCAGGGCCTTCATCCGCTTACGCGTGAGCTTCGCTCCCACTAACTCATGGTGATGGAATGACACCGTGCCATTGGATTCAAAGCGACGCGTGGCCGGCTTGCCCACGTCGTGCATGAGTGCCGCGAAACGCAAAATGAAATCCGGACCGGGAACAGGACCGTCAGCATCCGTTTCCAAATCGATCGCTTGGTCCAAAACGGTCAGCGTATGTTGGTAAACATCCTTGTGACGATGATGCTCATCAACGGTCGATACCAGAGCAGACAGTTCCGGCAGGACAATATCTGCAACCCCGGTGTGGACCATCAATTCCAAACCGCGCCTGGGCCAGGGCGAAACGACGAGTCGTTCAAGTTCAGCGCGGATACGTTCAGCTGAGACGATCTCAAGGCGACCGGCCATTGACTCCATGGCGTTCATGACGTCTTCATCAACATCAATACCCAGCTGGGCGCTGAAGCGGGCCGCGCGCATGATCCGCAGCGGATCGTCATCAAAGGACTGCAGAGCACTAACGGGGGTACGCAGACGACCCGAAGCCAAATCACCAAGGCCATCGTGGGGATCAACCAGAGCCATCTGAGGCAATCGCATGGCCATCGCATTGACGGTGAAATCGCGCCGCGTCAGATCGCCTTCCAAGGTGTCGCCATACTCGACCTCAGGCTTGCGCGAACCGACCTCATACGAATCCGTGCGATAGGTCGTGACTTCAACGACCAGCTTTCCGCGGCGACCACCAATGGTCCCGAACTCGCGGCCAATATCCCAGGTTGCATTCCCCCACTGCGCCAGTAGTTTCTCAGTTTTCTCTGGACGTGCAGAAGTTGTGCAATCAAAATCGTGGGGAGTGAGTCCCAAGAAGGCATCGCGAACCGGTCCACCGACTAGGCTGATTTCCTCTCCAGCTTCGGCAAATATTTTCCCGAGCTCGAGGATTTCCTTGGGAAGGTGGGAAAAAGCCTGCTGTGCCTGAGCCATTAATAGACCCAGATCGCCCTCGCCTAGACCACTGGGAAGGGGGGCGTGTGAGCGGGATTGACCCATCGTTCGCGAAAGTTGTGTACTCATCCCCTCCAGCATGCCATGATTTCCGCATCTTTGATGCATCCGCACCACGGCCTCGTCTCCGGTTGACATGCGCTGAAGGTCGCACGAATTGGCCTTCTGACACACAAAAATTGCGGTAATTCCCACTTGACCGATGGTGCGACCTGACCAAGAGCCCCAATCCCGCCTAAAGTGGAGGTATGACTGTGCCTTCTGAAGCCTTACGACCCGGAGTGCCCCGGCCTCCGCGTCGCAATCCTTCTTTGCGCACGGTCCAGCCGACACCCCATTTCCTTCCCGTTTCTTCCGAAACCTCCGCGGGCGGCATCGTTGTCGATGTTCGCGATGGTCAGCCCTATGCGGCAATCATTGCTCGCCGTAATCGGTCGGGGAAGATCGAATGGTGCCTCCCAAAGGGACATCTTGAAGGCCGTGAGTCTCCCGAGGAAGCCGCTCTGCGCGAAGTCGCCGAAGAAACCGGAATTCACGGGCGAATTATTCGTCACCTGGCATCGATCGACTACTGGTTCTCAGGTGCAGATCGACGGATTCACAAGGTCGTTCACCACTACTTAATGGGCTACATCTCAGGCTCCATCACCGTCGAGGGCGACCCCGATCACGAGGCCGAAGACGCCGCGTGGGTTCCCTTGCACGACCTCACCCATGAGCTGGCCTATCCCAATGAAAGGCGCATTGTCGGTATCGCTTTGGACTTGCTCTACCGGGATGCATCATGATCAAGCCGCCAGCAGCTCGATACGCACTGACTCTTTTACCTCTGAGCGCACTGCTCCTGGGGACCACCCCCGCGAGTGCTCAAGCGCTGCCCACGCACGTTCAGGGAACCCAAGGCGCGCAGGCCTCGGCTTCTTCGCGCTCCACCTCTCCTTCTGTGCTCGCGCCCCAATTAACAACACGACCGCAGATCTTGGGGGATGCGGATCAGGCCTCGGGAATTGACGTACGAATCAATAGGCTGGAACCACGGGTCATTACCTCGCAGCACAACCTGCAGGTATCGGGCGTCGTTCGAAACCTGTCAGATAAGCCCGTCACGAACCCATCCCTGGATGCTTACGTCCAGACCTATTCACCCGTGACCGCACCGGAACTTTCCTCATACCTTTCAGGTCAGAGCTGGCAGGGTCGGCGTGTTCACGCGGGCACCCTCGAGGCAACGATTGCTCCTCACACCGAGCAGACCTTCCACATCACAATCCCATTTGAATCTCTTCCCTTCGGATCAGATTTTGAGTGGGGACCGCGTGGAATCACCATCGTTGTTGAAGGTGATGAAACTCGCGGCTCTGATCGCTCAATCCTCGTGTGGGATTCGGGTTATTCCCTTGAACCCACTCGCGCAAATGTCCTGCTCCCATGGACCGAATCAACGCCGCAGACTCCTACCGACTCCTATTCGATCCTGTCCGCGGCATCGATGACCGGTGTCACCTTCGCGACCGATTCGGATACTTTGGTCCGTGAGCTCATGGTCCCCGAAGACCAAAGTTCAACTCGCGCCTTCCCTTCCGCCTCCTCCTCGGCTGCCTCTCCTTCGACTTCCTCTTCCGAGGCCACCGCCTCCGCTTCGCCCAGTGCGTCTTCCTCGCCCACTGCGCGTTCCGAGGCCGAGATCACGGCAGATCGCAATACTCGCGCGGCCTTTATCCAAACCTTCTTCGAACGCACGAAAGAATTGGTTGCTCTGCCCAGCCACGACGCTGACTTCTCCTTGGCGACCACGCTCAACAATGACGCGGTCATGGACTACCTGACCTCATCGCGCGCTTCGGTTCCAACCTCGCTCAGCAAAGTCAAGGCCCTCCTGCCTTCCTCGCGTTCAAATGCGTCTACTTCTCCTTCGAGCTCTGCTTCTTCTTCCTCAAGCGCAACTCCCTCAAGCGAAAGTTCGCAATCACCTAGCGCCACCCCCTCGCCGGACTCGAGCTCAGCCTCGTCAGATAACGGCCACTTCGGGCCGACACTGATCTCAAATGTCTCCTGGCCTGCCTCGCAAAGCTGGGGCACTCAAGCGCTGAACAGCAAATACGCCTCAACCGTGATTGCCCCTCCCGGGCAACTAGCACCGAGCTCAGAGCAGAACTTCACCTCGATGGCCAAGGTCAAACTCTCATCTGACGGCCAGACCCACACGGGTGACTCTGCTCAGTCTGGGGATACGGTCACTGCTCTTGCCTCAATCGACAATCTGAGTGAGCTTTTGTCGTGGGATGCGCAAAGCGTTGATGATGAGCTGGATACTCAGCAATTCCTGACGGCTTTGACTGCGATGATCACCCGCGAGCGCCCAAACTTCTCGCGTACCTTATTTGTTCCACTTCAGCGCGGGTCCTCGCTGGATGAGAATCGCATTGAGCGTGTTCGCGCGATCCTTGATAACCGCTGGGTCAAGGGCACCAGTTTCAGTGAACTCGTGGATTCCGAGGCCACCGATATTGACCGTAACCCCGTTGAGGATGCGCATTTTTCTGACTCACTGCGCTCGCAAACGGCAGGACTGAGCGCAGCATATTCAAACGCTCTTCCTTTGGCCGATGCCACAGCGAATGTTGATGCTGCGCGTCTTCAATTGAATTCGACCGTAGCCAGCGCGCTCCAAGCGGATGCGGGTGACCAGCAAAGCCAAACGATCACTGCAAATACGCAGGCACTTGATACATTCAGGTCCTCCGTCTCAGTTGAATCCTCGAACGCCGTCAATCTGATTAACAAGAGCGCGAATTTCCCCGTGCGCGTGCGTAACTCACTTCCATGGCCAGTCAATGTCGAAGTGACTTTGCTTCCCAGTGACCCCCGCCTGCGCGTAACCAGCACGGGAACAGCCACGATCCCCGCGAATTCCTCCTCGAATGTAGATGTGCCAGTCACGGCAATTGGTTCGGGTGATATTCGCGTGACCTATAAGGTGTCAACACCCAGCGGAGCTGTTCTTGATGATTCCCAGAAAGTCCTGGTGCGAATGCGCGCGGGATGGGAAGACGCAGCCACTGCGGTCATGACCGTCATTGTAGGAATCGCTTTCCTTGGCGGCATCATTCGGACCATTCGACGTCGTTTGAAGTCCTCGCAAAGCGAAGAGTCTTCACATCTTCCCGGAATGGGCGGCGTCGAAAAGGGCACAGTGAACGTTCCACTTTCCAGCGGAGGTTTTGTTCATGCAGGACGTCCCCCGCGCCACCCGGATCATCCGGAAAGCTCGGATTCACCCAAACCAGATGTAGAGGATCAGAATGAGTGAAAGCCAGGCCCGCAACGGCTCACTTCTTCGAGCCAGCGTACTGATGGCCTCGGGAACAATGGTTTCCCGAGTCCTTGGCTTCATTAAAGCCGCTATGCTCTTGGCGGCCCTGGGTTCTGCCGGTGGCGCGGTCTCCGCGGCTTTCCAAACGGCTAATACTCTTCCCAACACAATCTTCAACCTGCTGGCATCGGGCGTTTTCGATGCGGTCCTGGTTCCCCAGATCGTGCGCGCACTCAAACGCGACGAGGGTCAGGTCTACATCAACCGACTGATTACTCTGGCCGGAACGATTCTGTTCCTGGTCGCCTTCATTTCAACGCTCTTGGCACCGGTGCTCATCGTCATCATGGCACCGGGATACAGCCAAGACATTCGCTCACTTGCCGTTGCTTTCGCATTCTTGTGTCTCCCGCAGATTTTCTTCTACGGCCTGTACAACCTCTTGGGCGAGCTGCTCAATGCCCGCGGTGTCTTCGGTCCCTACATGTGGGCGCCAGTGCTCAACAACATCATTGCCATCGCTGGTCTGGTAGCTTTCCTCATTCTGTGGGGTGCCCACGAAGATTTCGCAATTTCTGACTTCACATCCCCCCAGTTCTGGCTGCTGTCGATCACAACCACTTTGGGCGTGGTCTGCCAGGCTCTGGTGCTCTTCATTCCTATGCGGCGCGCGGGAGTCTCCTTCAAGCCTGATTTCCACTTCCGCGGAACGTCTTTTGGTTCTGCCTCAAAGGTTGCGGGTTGGACCTTTGCAACCTTGGGTGTGTCTCAGGTTGGTGTTCTTTCGACGAACGCAATCGCTTCAATTGCGGATAACTACCTGAACCAGAACCCCATGCCCATCGCGGGCCTGGCGGGATATTCGGCAGCCTTCTTAATCTTCATGCTGCCGCAGTCGGTCATCACTGTTTCTCTTGCAACCGCGATCTTTACGCGATTGAACTACGCGGTTGCCGACGACAATGACCAAGAAGTTGCCGAGCACTACCACACAGGCATTCGCCTGATTACCTCACTGACGGTTCTTGCCGCTGCGATCTTCATGGCGGGCGCGGCTCCCATGATGCAGCTGGTTGTCACGAACACCGCCCGCCCCGAACTCATCTCTTCCTACGCCTTGATCCTGGTCTCCCTCATGCCCGGTGTGGCTTCCACGGGAATCGTCTTGATGAGCCAGCGCGTCTTCTTCGCCTACGAGGATGCCAAGCCTGTCTTCCTCATGGGCATTGTTCCGACGATCTTGCAGATCATTGTCGGTTGGTCGATCTACTTCGCAACCGGCGTGCGCTGGTGGGTGATCGGCGCGGCTCTTGGTGAAACCGTCTGCCGAATCGTTCAGGGTTTGATTGCCATGCGCTGGGTCGGACAGCGCAATAGCTACGTGAATTCCTCGGAAATCACGCGCTCTTACCTCACCTATGTCGGGTGTGCGATCATCGCAGGCGGTATCGGTTTTGGCGCTCTTTGGCTCATGGGAATCTACACGACCCTGTCCTCGAAGATCCTGCGCTGGCTGCTTTCGGGCGTGAAGTTCGGCGTGGTAGCCATCATCGTCACCGTCGTGTACATGGTCGCAATGCGTGTGATCAATCCCCAAGAATCTTCAACCAGTATTCGTCCCCTGCTCAAGCGTTTACACCTTCCGATCGCGGTATGTGACCTGCTTTCGGCCGCGCAGCCTACACCTGAACCACAAAGCGTTCATAATGGTGTGGCACCGTCCCCTCAGGAGGAAACCATGGCTACCGAGGATCAGCACACTCCCCGTGAAGGAACGCCACATTGGGTTCCCCTTTCTGTTGACCTTTCGGTGCCGACCTTCGATGATGTTGTTCATCCCGACGGCGAGGGCCACCCTGCGGCATCGTCTCATTCACCCCAGCAGGACATTCCTGCGAATGTCCCAACCCTTCCTCACAGCAATCGCGGTTCCCAAGGGAGCGTCCAGATGAGCCAAGCAAAGCCCGAACACCCCATCGTCCCAACCTTGCCCGCAACCGCGCGCATGTACGACGTCGACGCAACCGCGCCCGCAGGTATTCCCTTGGGCGCTGCAGCTGCCGAGGCCTCGGCTGAGACAGCCGCCGCTAAGGCTCAGCGCCAGGAACCGACTTCTCGCATCCCCGCTCCGCTCCCCCACGGTTTTGCCGAGGGCGCGGTTGTCGGAGGGGCCGCAGCATCCGTTGCGGGCTCTGGCGCGGCTGCCACCCCGACTCGTTCCTCCGGTCACGGTCATTCCGAGGCCGGCGGCGGCAGTCGCGGAGGCTCTGGAGGTGGCCGTGGAAACTCCGGCGACGCTCACGGCCACGATGAACACTCACGCGCTTCGGCCTCGGGAAATGGGAGCGAAAAGGGAATTGACCCCACGCGACCCACGATTATCTTTGCTGCAGTTCTGACCGTCATTGCCACGATTTGGGCGGGAGCAACTGCCCTCAGCCCGGTTAAGCACAGCGATATCAGCAGCTCAGTTACTAAGCCAAGCTCATCGGCATCCGCCTCAGCATCGGAGCAGCCCACCCAAGAAGCCACTCAGGCTGCGACGGAGAAGCCCGTAATTTCCAGTGTTTCCGTGTTGTCCTGGCAAAACGATAAGGGTGACCACGAAGAAATGGCTGTCAATATGATTGACGGCGACGCAAAGACGAATTGGCACTCGCGCTACTTCGACTACAACCAGTTCCTAGACCAGACCGCGGTCACCATCTTGGTGAAGCTTGAGAAGAAGGCAACGGTCTCTGAGATCACCTTGGATATGGATCCGTCGACCACCGGTGGTGAAGGCGTGGTACGTGCTGTAAATCCCAATACGCCTCGAGAGGGAACAGAAATCGCTACGACGACGTTCTCTCCCAAGACGGACATCAAGCTGGCACATCCCGTGGAAACTGAGGCGATCAGCATCACCTTCCGTAAGATGCCAACATCGCAAGATGGCCGCGCCTGGGCGTGGGTCAGCGAATTGTCAGTGAAGTAACCGTTACCTGCTCAAAAGGAGACATCATGTCTGAAACTATCCACGACGTCGTCATCGTCGGCTCCGGTCCTGCGGGATACACTGCGGCTATTTACACTGCGCGCGCTGGATTCAAGCCTGTTGTCGTTGCCGGTGCCCTGGCTGCCGGTGGCGCGCTGATGAACACGACTGAAGTTGAGAACTTCCCCGGTTTCCCCGAGGGCGTCCTTGGCCCGGAGCTGATGGACAATATGCGTCAGCAGGCCGAAAAGTTCGGTGCTGATATTCGCTACGAGGATGCCTACACGCTGGAGCTCGAAGGCGACATCAAGAAGATCACCCTTGAGGATGAGACCCTCTTGGCTCGCAGCGTCATCTTGGCGACCGGTTCGGAATACCGTCATATGAATGTTCCCGGAGAAGAAGAGTTCT
>ERZ773265.1405-NODE-1405-length-12684-cov-21.874020_pt1 | contig 12684 bp, 6 predicted proteins | sample MGYA00580512_ERZ773265 | MGnify/ENA primary metagenome ERZ773265 (study PRJEB29015, sample SAMEA2738169) | human oral metagenome | biome: human oral; feature: human-associated habitat; material: saliva | place: China | collected 2183 ... | reverse complement strand
TAAGGGCAGCTGATTGAATTTTTCCTGAATCATCGTTAAATGTAATATCTATATCAACTTCCTCTCCATTGTAGATATAAATATCTTTTTTATCTGGAGCTGGATCTGAATATGGGATAGATACTGTTGGTGCTGCATTTACACGTGCTACATTTGCAACTGGAGTAGTATCTACTGAGTCGTCTTTATAGGTAACAGTAACTGTTCCATTTGCAACAGCGACATCTTTCACTACTGAAGATCTATCTGCTAAGACTTCCCCTCTGTGAGACGCTAGTCGAGCATCTTGTGTAGTTGCAGTATCAGAATATTGAATCTTAATTTTCTCTTTGATTTTAGTAATCTCAGGCGCAGTCAAGCTGTTAATATCAGCAACAGGAACTTTATCCCCCTCTGCTACTGGTTGAATATCGTATTTATATGTTTGAGATTTAACAACTAAGTTAAACGCACCAGGAGCATTTAGGTTGCTACCTGCAGCCAACTTGTCACCATTAGAATTTTCAAGTTGTAAATATCTTGCTCCTAATACTGCGTTTTGATCTTCAGTTTTTTTGTAAGCTGAAAGTCCTTTAAATTCATCATTTGGTTTACCAGTTATTTTAATTGTTACTGGACCTTTAGTTGGAGTTAGTGTCTGACGATAAGTCCAACCAAAACCATCTATTTCATTTTCTTCTTCAACAGGTTGAGGTTTCGTACCAGCTTTTACTGCATCTCTCTTAGATTTTAGTAAGAACTGACCACTTCCACTTTTAACTGTTGCTTTAGTAATATCTCCAGCCGTTGAGTTAACTGTGATATCGATGTCTGCGTCTTCTTCATTATAAAGGTAAATTTCTTTTCCATTAGAATACTCCATAGAATAAGTAAAGTTACCTTGAGTTGCAGTTGTCTCAGCACGGAAAGCATTGTTTTTGTCTAATGCTTGTCCATTACGTTCGTCTTTTGAACCTGAATTTTCGATAGAGTTAGATTCTGATTTTTTCTCAGTGTTGTCTGCTTTTTTACCTACAGTTTCTTTTCCGTTAGTAGTGTCTACTGCTGGAGTTTCTTTTTTCTCTACAGGTTTATTTTTTAATTTAGTGTTAGCTGTAGTGACAAGTTTGCTGTAAGCTTTTTTTAGTTCAGCTTGAGTAGTTGCATTCGCTAATGTAGCTTTTGCAGATTCTAAGTCAGCTTTTAATACTGCAACACTTTCTTCCGTTTTGTTATCGTAAGAACCGTTAGAAAGTTTTGTTTCAATTTCTGAAATTAAATTTGTCAACTCTGACTTGTCCAAAGTTGGAGTTGTTGCTTCTGCTGGTTTAGCAGTAGCCTCTTCCGAAATTGTTTTGTCTTCAGTGGCTTTTGCTGGAGCTTCTACAGATGGTGTATCTTGTTTGCTTAGCTCATTAGCTGATACAGCTCCATTACCTAAGAACATGAAAAGAGCAGCGACCGCTACACTAGCCGCTCCAAAGCTATATTTACGAATCGAATAACGCGTGACCTTTTCACGGTGCAAACGTTCAACACGACTCATAGAGTTTTTGTGTTCCATTTTTTTCTCCTTTTGGAAATTAGTTGATTTAGCTTCTACATAACAAAATTTATCACTTAAACCGAATAAGCAATATTCTCTTATGCATGCAGAAACCTACACTCATATTCTATCCTATTTTCAATATATATGCAAACATTTAGACTTCAAATTTTCGCAAAAAAAAAAAACGTTTTGGGAAAGCAGGAAATTTTCAGAAAGTTTTATTTTGTATTTTTTTACACATAAATATATATTTAATCGTTATATTATACTACTGTATTTTATTCGATTTATACATAATTGCAGAAGATGTTACATTTATATCATTATAATTCGAGTAAGTTTAAAAAACGAAAACAAGCATTAACTATTGCCCCAAAATAAAACATGCTATCTAATTTGATAACATGTCCCCATTCTCATTTATAGCAAGGCCTCAAACTCAGCAACGGTCATGCCCAATTGCTGGCTGGCAACCTCGGAAGTCAGAAGACCTTGGCGAACGAGGTTTAGTAACCCTTTTTTCAGTCCTTGTTCAATACCTTCGGCCCTAGCTGTTTCCAAGGCGTAGTCCTGTGCTAACAATGCTTGTTCCTCACGCCTGCGTTGTTCACTAAACATCTTCCCGTCCTCCTCGGACCAGCTCTTGTAGTCTAGCAGTTGGTCTGCCTGGATGATGTCTCGCTCGGGTTGCTGAGTAAAGGGTTTATTCCCGAAAAACTCCAACCACGGCTTGCGAACCTCATCTTTGCTGGTTTCTCTGTATTTTTTAGTTCTTATTTGTGATGCTCTTTCAATAGTGACTCAAACTCTGCGACAGTCATACTCAACTGTTGACTTGCAACCTCTGAAGTCAGAATGCCTTGATGGACTAGATTTAATAGCATAGACAAACTTCCTTCAACTTTCCCACGTTCTAAACCTTGTTTAATACCTTCTTCTCTACCACGCTCCAAGCCTTTTTCTTCAGCTTGTTCCAAGGCATAGTCCTGTGCTAACAAGGCTTGTTCTTCACGCATACGTAGTTGACTAAACATCTTCCTGTCCTCCTCGGACCAGCTCTTGTAGTCCAGTAGTTGATCTGCCTGGCTGATGGCTCGCTCTGGTTCTTGGGTAAAGGGTTTGTTCCCGAAAAACTCCAACCATGGTTTGCGAATGCTATCTTTGCTGGTTTCTCTATATTTTTTTAATTCCAAGAATGCCATCTTGACTAGATGGTTTTCTTGTCCATTAGTTGTGATGGTTAAGACTTCACCTGTCGTGTCCTCGCGCATACTAAAGCTATGAAAAGCCAAATCATCTGAGAAGTAATTACTATCTACGATAGCAATAGCATATACTGGTGCGATGTGTTTATAACTCTGATGGGTATCACCTTCTTGTTGGCGAACTTTTTCAAGATTTTGATTGACCTGGCTGCACAAATAAGCCCATAGGCGATTGATGAAAAAATTCTGATGATGTACCTGAATTTCAATAATAACCTGTGTCCCATTGTCCAACTCCGCTAAGACGTCTATACTGGTATAGAAATCCTGAGCCGAGTACGGCAGGGAAGGCAAGACATGAATATTACTTCCCTCTAAAATAGTTACATTTTTAGCTGGTAAGTCTAGCATATCGCGGATAAATTGACAAGTGATTTCTGGATTGCTGAAAATTTTCTTAGCTACCAAATCATTGGTCGGGCTGATGCCCGGATGTCTTAAAGTCATCCATTTCCTCCTCTTATTATACCACATTTTTAAATCTAATTTTACTAGATTCGATGGTTCTATCTATTTATTCGGAAAGGAAATGAATTGTGAAGATATTTTATCTCGTTTCAACTAAAATATGAACTTGATCAATCAGCTGTCCATCAACAGTCAGATTCAGATAGAAATCCAAGGTCTTATCAGCAGCAAAATACAGGGTTGGTATGCACAAATCTTTTTTACTTTCCCCTGCTTGGAATTGAAGGATTTGAATCTCGTCCTGATAGGCGACACCATGCACACCAGTCCCCGGTTGAACCGAAATCTTAGCTTCCAAAGGAGTATGACTTTCGCTACGTTCAATCCTAAAATGAAGAGTCTCTCCCTTTGCTACAGCTAGATTTTTTTCTGCAAATGCTAGTCCCTGAACAACTTCTTGTTTTGATAAGCTAGGAGTTTTATAGAGGGCAATCTTGGTCAATACAGGCATAGATTGTGCCTCTGTAATGACCACGCGCACCTTCTGTGCCTCTACTAGCGTACCTCGCAGGAGGCGCTTATGACCAACTGTAAAGCCCATGCCAAATTCCTGCCAGACACCATCCACCTCTACTTGCACATGAAAAGCAGCGATTCGTTGCCCTAGCTTCAAATCTTCTCTTAACTCAATGACATCAAAAGTTTTAGGTGACCCTAAGTCGAGTTCTAAATGGATTGGCAAGTCTGCATCGCTTGCCCAAGAGCTGGTCTCAAAGCCGTCTGTCAGATGGTGACAGGCAAAGTCTGCGGAAAGAGTAGGACCAGATACCTCAGCTCCCAGAGCCAAATCTTCTTTATAGAGCTCATTGCGATAGGCCGCAAATTCATAGAGGCGTTCAATATCCTTTGCATCAAATAGCCCAGCTTGATTCGGCGGAATATTGAGCAAGAGTGGAGTTCCCCGACCCACCGAGTGAAAATAGATTTCGACCAACTCCTCGAGAGACTTAGGATCCTGATCCTCATGGTAGAACCAGCCTGGACGGATGGAAACATCTGCCTCTCCGATTGAAAAAATCGTGCCCGAGGGATCTCCGTGCTGAAGATAGTCCAGCTCTGCTTCTGTTCCTAGTTTATCAGGATTCACCTTTTGCCACAGGGGATCACCTGCATACCCTCGTTCATTGCCAATCCAGCGGATACTAGTGCCTTCTGTTGAAAAAATTAAGCAATCGCCCTGCAGTTCACGAATGGTTTCAAACCATTTTTCAAATTCATAATTGACCTTTTGAGCGCCCTCTCCTCTGGCACCATCCATCCAGACCTCAGCGAATTTCCCTCCATTTCCATAGGCAGGATTTGATAAGATTTCCTCCAACTGAGCCAGATAATAGGCATTGTAGTCCGCTTCTCGATCCACATGATAGAGGGGGCTGTGGGCATCCCACGGTGATAGGTAGACCCCCATATCCATATCAAACTCTGTGGCAGCTTGGGATACTTCAAGGAGCAAGTCCCCCTCTCCATTCCTCCAAGGACTGGCTTTAACCGAATAATCCGTATAAGCCGTCGGATAAAGGACAAAGCCATCGTGATGCTTGACCACCAAAATCAACTTCTGAAAGCCCGTCTCCTTGAGCACACGCACCCACTCACGCGCGTCTAACTGTGTCGGGTTAAAGCGTTCAGGATCCTCCTGACCTGTCCCCCATTCCTGATCATAAAAGGTATTGGGTCCAAAATGGATAAAGGCTGCTAATTCATCCTCTAAATACGCTAGTTGAGCCTGACTAGGCAAGGGGCCATGCGGTTTTACTTCTCTTACCATACTACTTCCTATCTACATTTTTCTTTACTTTTTTGGCATGTACTTGCAATTCTGTTAACGCCAGTGGGTTTACCAAGTTTTCAAATCGAAGACGAAGGGCATAGGTTTCCACCTTGTCAAATTCAAAACGAAGCTCTTCATCCTTGTCGCTTGAAACTTTTCGGATAGCTGATACAGGGCGCCAATTCTCCTCTTGCTTGAGCAGGGAATCCTTATCCAAATGATTTGGAGTCCGAGGCAAGGCAGGCTCATTCCCTATATAATAATCAATAAAGCTAGGCTCCGCCGCCACGTAGTCTTGATTTTCAACATAATACAAAGTCACATTATCCACAAATCGCGGTTTTAAAATCCCTGCATCTCCAAAAAGAATGCCTACGCTGGCTTTCTCTGACTTAGCAATCCAAGTATTGGCTGTCGATTTCTTCCGAGCAATGACCTTGTCATTGAGATATGAGGCTGGGTGATTCGGTTCTGAGTGAGAAGCAAAGACCAGAGGCAGATTGGACCCTGTCCATTGATTGGAAATGACTTCCCCATCTACACTTGCATCTGTCACATGAATGGTGACTGTTGCTGGCAACTCACAGCCCGCTACCTGCCCTGTGAGCACACTTTCTCCTACCTGAGTATAGACTTGAGGTTCGAGTTCATCCCAAGTCACCTTGGCCGTATCTCGTCTGCCATCTGATAAGACTAGCTTGACTCGGTCTGGTAAATGTGGGACTTCCTTGACAAGCGTCCAGACCCTTTCAGGCTCAATAGCGCAAATCCCTTGGACACAAACCTGAGCAGAAGCCTTTAAATCCAGACCCTCTAGCTGACCAGATACCGTAAACTCATGAAATCTTGCCAAATCTTCTTCGGATATTGCCTCCCAAACAATCTTAACTCCTTTTGCACCACCGAACTCATAGTCCACCAAAACTGAAGATGGCAACTGTGGATAAGTACCCTTATCTGTATACAAGCGAAGAGGTCGTACAGAAACTGCCTGCCCTAATGAGGTATTTTCTGCAACCTGCAAATGCATTTGATAAGTCTTCCCTTGATAAATGGCGCGGATAGCCAAGTCGCCTGCAGACAAGCAATAAAGTACTCCCTGCTTGATAATGGCGTGGGCACTACCACTCGTCTCCCAAATCACTTCACTATTCCCCACCTTGTTCACAGGGTTATCCACAGTTTGTGGATAAAGTCCAATAGCTGGGGAATTCCCTTCTTGTAATCCTGCCTGCTTGTCCACTCGAATCTCAAACAAGCGCTGATTTTTCACTGGCTGGCAAGCCAAAGTCTCTCCCACTAAGAGATCAAAACTTGCTGGCTCTAGCCCTCTAGCACTAGCTTTTACTCTAACTAGACCTGCCTGCTCCAAGCTCTGAACTAAGAGGACACCTCTGCCATGAAAGGCTTTCCTCTTAAAACGACCATTTTTCTGAGCCTTGTAACGTTCACGACTAGCCTGCCTGCCATTATCCACACCCACAATGCGAGCAGGGCCCTCAATTTTAAAATGAATCTGATTGGAAGCACTCGGCCCCCAATGTCCATCCTTATCCAATACATCAAAATAGAGATAGAGGAGGTCTTGCCCATCTGGCTCCAGTTGTGTTTTCTCGGCATGTAACCCGATTTTGGCTGCCTTACCTGCAGTCACCACCCTATCTTCTGCTACAAGCTGACCTTGACGGTCATAGGCCACAGCACATAATTCTCCTGGTTGATAAACCAAACGCCATTCGAGATAGAGTTGGGCAGAATTTTCTCCCTCTTGGTATTTTCTACCATCTGAAGTCCATTTCTCCTGAAAAGTCTTCCTACCTTGGGATTTTCCATTGAGAAATAGCTCTACAGAACGGGCATTTGAATACACTCTAACAGGTATATCCCCATACTTATCCACAACTTGTTGATAACTCTTGTGAATTTCCCAATTCCAGTAGGGCAGGATATGAACCATGGGATGCTGATTTACGTCCAACCACTGACTTTGGTAGAGATAATAGTCATTTTTAGGAATCCCTGCTGTGTCCACAATCCCAAAATAGGAACTCTTGACAGGCGTGTCATTTTGATTGTGCCAAGGAGTCGGTTCACCAATATAGTCCACTCCTGTCCAGATAAACTGACCTGCGTAGTCTAGCCGATTTCTATCTTCTATCCAAGAAGCCGTCGCTGTCTTCCCCCAAGGGACTCGATCATTGCCATAGTCTGACTGTTCAAAATTCCGCACGCGACGATTATCCCCAACCCATTCCTTATCTGGACGAAAATAGCTGTCACGCGTCCGTGTCGCTGATGAGGTTTCAGACCCGTAAAGTCGCCACTTGGGATGTCTTTTGCGAATCCCATCAATATTGTCTTCCGAGTAATTCAAACCCACCACATCCAGCAAATCAGCAATCTTTTCATGACCCCCAGAACCATCTCCAAAGCGGAACTGATCCATTCCCATGGTCACAAAACGGCTATCATCAATCTCCTTGACCCTTTCTAGCAAGCGTTTGATCGTCTTCAATGAATGAGCATCTCCATTTGCTTCGCTGACTTCATTTCCCAAGGACCACATAAAGATGGCTGGATTGTTCTTGCCACGCTCAATCATGGTGCGCAAATCGTAATCTGACCAGAAATCGCCTGCTTTCGCTTCTGGATGAGTCGCTTCTTCCTCAAAAAAGCGACCATAGTCATATTCTTTCTTGCCTCCATACCAGGTATCAAAGGCTTCTTCTTGGATGAGTAAGCCCATTTTGGCAGCCACATCTAGCAAGATACTACTGGCTGGATTATGCGTGATTCGAATAGCATTGACGCCCATTTCCTTCATCTGGCGCAATCGTCTCTCAGCAGCTGACCTGTTTTCCACAGCTCCCAGCGCTCCGTAGTCATGGTGCAAACAAACCCCATGAATCTTCAACCAGCGGCCATTTAGAAAGAAACCCTTATCCGCTTGCCAATCCATATAACGGTAACCAAAAGTCTCCTCTTCTTCATCAACCAAAATGCCATTTTTGTAAAGGCGAGTCTTCAATTGGTAAAGGTTAGGATGATCAATATCCCAAAGCAAAGGTTGGAAAATTGATATGGCTTGTTGGAAAGAATATTTGTCCCCAGACTCAATCACTAGAGAGTCTGTCGCCTGCCAGTCTGACAGCTGTTGTCCATCATACCAGATACTCTGCTCCAAATACACCGACACGGACTGAGGCCCATCATTTAAAATCTTACTTGTAAGCTGGGTTTCAACCCACCCAGCTCTTTGTTCCTTAAGCTTGGGACTTCCTATCTTAATCCCATATAAATCCAGATGCACCGAATCTGTAATCAACAATTTTACTTCTCGGTAAATACCGCTACCAGAGTACCAACGACTGCTAGGTTGCTGATTTTCCACAAAAACCGCAAGCTGGTTGGCCGTCCCATCATTTCTTAGATAAGGGGTGATATCATAAGAAAAGGGTGTGTAACCATTGGGATAATAGCCCAGCGCTTGCCCATTGATATAGACTTGGGCATTCATGTAAACTCCGTCAAAGCACAAACGCACCGATACAAGACTGGCATCTTCTTCCAAGTAAAACTGTGTCTGATACCAGGCTTGACCACCATTTAACTGACCACCCTCATTTTGCGCTGGCGAATACTGGTCAAAATCATTGTAAATACTCCAGTCATGTGGCACTTGAATAGCCTGCCAATTTTCCCTATGAAAATCTGGCGCCAAGGCCTCTTCTTTCCCCACCTCTTGACTAAAAAACCAGTGATTTCGCAAAACTTCTTCTCTTCTCATACAGGCATTCCTCTTTAAACAACTCGATTTACTTGACTATAGCACAAAACAAAAGCGCTTTCAAGACTTCCTCCATCACTCCCTAAATCCTCAGAAAAGATTCTATAATTTGTGGAGGAGGATTTATTCCTCAAAGCTACAAGGGTAATACAAAAAGAGCCTGACTCCAGGCTCTTTTTGTATTATTTCTTCTCAGCACGTAGGGCTGACAAGATTTGTGTACGGATATCATCCACACCATTTGGCGTATTTGGTAAAAAGATAGTTTGATTTCCTTTAGAGGCAAAGGTATTCAAGGTATCCAAATACTGGTTGGTCAAGAGGATAGACATGATTTGCTCTTCTGTCATACCAACATTGGCTTCCTTGAGTTCTGTGATAGACTCTGCCAATCCATCCACAATCGCCTTACGTTGTTGGGCAATCCCCACACCATGGAGGCGGTCTTTTTCTGCTTCGGCTTCAGCTGCAGTGACAATTTTAATCTTGTCGGCTTCCGCTAATTCTTGCGCTGCGACCCGCTTGCGTTGCGCCGCATTGATTTCATTCATGGATTGCTTGACTTCTGCATCTGGCTCAACCTTTGTAATCAAGGTTTTCACGATAATATAACCGTAAGTAGTCATTTCTTCTGCTACTTGGTGTTGAACTTCAAGGGCAATCTCATCTTTTTTCTCAAACAATTCATCCAAGGTTAATTTGGGAACAGAAGAGCGAAGGGCATCTTCGATATAAGATTTAATTTGAGATTCAGGACGCATGAGTTTATAGTAGGCATCTGTCACGCTCTGCTCATTGACACGGTACTGAGTCGCCACATTCATCATAACGAACACATTATCCTTGGTTTTAGTCTCAACAACAATATCACTTTGCAACAAGCGCAACTGAATCCGCGCTGCAATCGAGTCAATTCCAAAAGGCAAGCGAATATGAATACCGCTATTGGCAACCTTTTGGTATTTCCCAAAGCGTTCAATAATCGCCACCGATTGCTGACGAACCACATAAACTGTACTCAGTGTGACTATCACCAATAGGAGCACACAAACCACCACAAAAATCATCAAAAATGTTGCCATTATCGTGACCTCCATTATTATTTTTTCCTGTATTATAGCACATTTAAAGAAGGTTGTGCAGTTTTTACTGCGATTTTTCCTGAAATGTCAATAATTAGAGGTGAAACTACATTTCAAGTTAGTAATCGCTTTTTTCATTACATTAACTTCTATAGAATCTACATCAATAGTCAGGGAATAACTTGCCTTAACTTTTCCCTCGTGCTATACTAGTGATTGAAATTAATAATAGGAGATATTTCATGAAAACAGCAAAAACTACTGTTACAATCCTTTCTGCACTTGCTTCTGTCGTCTTATTGGCTAGTTGTGCAACAAAGTCTACAGAAACACAGACAAACAATAATAGCTCATCTGATAATCAGATTACAATGACATATGACCAACTACGGTCAAGAGAAAACACTATGTCAACCCTTTGGTACCAAAAATCAGCTGAAACTAAAGCTTTATACATACAGGGCTATAACGTTGCAACAAATCACCTAAAGGAATTGCTCAAAACAGAATCAGACAAACCTTACTCTATCGTTTTAGACTTGGATGAAACTGTCCTAGATAATAGCCCTTATCAAGTACAAAATGTCAAAGACGGTACAGCATTCACACCCGAAAATTGGGATATTTGGGTTCAAAAAGCTTCAGCAAAAGCTGTCCCAGGTGCCAAGGATTTTCTTCAGTTTGCTGATCAAAACGGTGTCCAAATCTACTATATTTCTGACCGCTCAGCTAATCAAGTAGATGCTACTATTAAAAATCTTGAAAGTGAAGGAATTCCTGTTCAAGGACGTGATCATCTCATGTTCTTAGAAAGTGGTGTAAAATCCAAAGAAGGTCGTCGCCAAAAAGTTCAAGAAAAAACAAATCTTATCTTATTGTTTGGTGATAACCTCGTAGACTTTGCAGATTTTTCTAAGACTTCTGAATCTGACCGTGATAAACAACTTGAAGAATTGCAAAAAGAATTCGGTGAAAAATTCATCATCTTCCCAAATCCAATGTACGGATCATGGGAATCAGCTGTATACGGTGGTAACAAACTAGATGCTAAAGGTCAAGTAGAAGAACGCCAAAAAGCCTTGCAAGGTTTTGATAAATAAAACAAATAAGCTGATTCTACATAAAATTAGGCTAACTTACAATCTTCAAAAAGTGGATAGAAGGAATTCTGATAATCAGAAAACTTTCCTATCCACTTTTATAATTGATATAACATCAAGCTTTTATACATCTGATACTATACGTTTTTTGATTTTAAAGACTTTTTGCCTATCCCCGATATTTCAAGAGTTTTATTCATTTTTTACAGTTCTGAAAGGTCCATGATGAAATTAGCCATCTAGTACCCAAAAAACGACTAGCTCTTATGAACTAGTCGATTTCTCATCAATGTACCAACATTTCTTGGGCGATTTCTTGGCCAGATAGGTTATCTGGGTAGTAGGTTGGCCAGTTATCCATTTCTTCAAAGAGGGCTTCTTGGCTTGTGCCTCCAAAGAAGATATGGAAATGTTCTGCCTTAACTGGGGCGATATTGTGGTCACTAAACTGAACATACTTGAACTGTCCAGCGTCTGCATCTGTGGCTTCAAAGAGGAAGCGCACGCCACGATTGCCTTTCTTATAAGTCAAGATTTTCTTACCAACATACTTGTAAGTATATTTCTTACTTTGTCCACCTTGAACAAATTCCATAGTGTTATCAGTGATATTAATCTTAGTTACATCTGTCTGATAGCCTTTTGTATAGTAGGCCTTGTACTCAGCCTGAGTCATCTTACCAGTCAACTTAGCCTTATAGTCAAAGACCTGATCCAAAGTTCCATCTTCAAGGAAAGGATAAACTGACTGCCAATTACCTGCATAGTCACTCAAGGTGCGGTCCTTGACAGCTGTATCTTCAAAATAACCATTTTGAACTGTCTTGGTATCCTCTGCCTTTTCAGGCTCGATTGCTGGGCCTTCTTGGTCTGTTGTTTGTTTTAGAGCCTTGAGATTTTTCTCCATCACGGAAATGTAGTTTTCTCCAGCCTTGGTATCCTCTTCTGTCAGACTTTCTAAAGGATTAAGGACATCTGTTTTGACACCTGCTTCTTTTGAAAGTGTGTTAGCAAGGGCTTGTGAGGCATTTTCTTCAAAATAGATATAGGCGATTTTATTTTTCTTAACGTACTCTGTCAATTCCGCCAAGCGAGCAGCTGATGGCTCTGCATCTGGAGAGAGGCCTGAAATTGCGACTTGTTTGAGTCCATAGTCCAAGGCAAGGTAGTTAAAAGCTGCGTGTTGCGTTACAAAGCTCTTTTGTTTGGCTTGAGACAAGCCTTCTGTGTAGGCTTTATCCAAGGCTTGCAATTTTTCAATATAGGCAGCAGCATTCTTCTCAAAGGTCTCTTTTTTATCAGGATAATCTGCTGATAAGCTATCACGGATATGCTCTACTAGTTTAATGGCACGAACTGGTGATAACCAAACATGGGGATCGAACTCATGGTGATGACCTTCTTCTCCATGGTCATGGTCTCCCTCTTCTTCCTCGCTACCTGGTAAGAGCAACATATCGCCTGTCGCCTTGATGGTTTTCACCTTTTTCTTATCCAAGGTATCTAGCAATTTAGGAACCCATGTTTCCATGTTTTCATTTTCATAAACGAAGGTATCTGCATCTTGGATTTTGGCAACTGCCTTGGCAGACGGTTCATATTCATGGGGTTCTGTACCAGCACCGATGAGGAGTTCTACATTAGCCGTATCTCCTGCGACTTGCTTGGTAAATTCATAGACAG
>ERZ773265.1401-NODE-1401-length-12694-cov-9.590553_pt1 | contig 12694 bp, 14 predicted proteins | sample MGYA00580512_ERZ773265 | MGnify/ENA primary metagenome ERZ773265 (study PRJEB29015, sample SAMEA2738169) | human oral metagenome | biome: human oral; feature: human-associated habitat; material: saliva | place: China | collected 2183 ... | reverse complement strand
CGTCCTCCAGGACGCCCTGGCCCGCCTGGAGGGCGGGACGGCGGCTTTCGCACTGTCCTCGGGGATGGCGGCCCTGGAGCTGGTGACCCGCACGTTGGCGCCGCACGGCAGCCGGATCGTGGCGCTGCGGGACCTGTACGGCGGCTCCTTCCGGTTCCTGGAGGTCCTGGCCGAGGAGGGGGCGGCCGACGTCGACTTCGTCCTGGGCCTGGAGGGCCTGCGCGGAGCCCTGGCCGACCCGGCCGACCTGGTCATCATCGAGACCCCCACGAACCCGATGATGGAGGAGATCTCGATCCCCGAGGCGGCCGAGCTGGCCCACGCCGCCGGGGCGAAGCTGGTCGTGGACAACACCTTCTACACACCGGTGGTGCAGCGGCCCCTGGAGCTGGGGGCCGACGTCGTCGTCCACTCGGGCACGAAGTACCTGGGCGGGCACAACGACGTCATGGCAGGTGTGGCCGTGGTGGCCGACGACGCCCTGGCCGAGCAGCTGAACTACCGGCTCAACACGACCGGGGCGACGCTGGGTCCCTTCGACTGCTTCCTGCTGCTGCGCGGCCTCAAGACCCTGGCGCTGCGCATGGAGCGTCACGAGGCCAACGCCACCGCGATCGCGCAGTTCCTGCGCTCGAGCCCCTACGTGACGCGGGTGCTCTACCCGGGGCGGTCGGGCATGGTGAGCTTCGATCTGGCCGAGTCGGTGGACGTGGCCCGCTTCCTGGCCTCGGTGCGGGTGTTCACCTTCGCCGAGTCCCTGGGCGGCGTGGAGTCGCTGGTGACGTGCCCGTCGGTGCAGACGCACGCGGACGTGCCCGTCGAGGTGCGCGCCTCCTACGGGCTGACCGATCGGCTCATGCGCCTGAGCGTCGGCATCGAGCACGTGGACGACCTCATCGCGGACCTGGCCCAGGCCTTCGAGGCCGCCGGCGTCTGAGAGTTCGTTCGAAGCCCGAACTGTCCATAAGGACAGGCAGTGCTGTGCTTCAGGCGGGGGCCATCGGGCTGTGGAAGGACAATGCTCGTTACTATGAGACGCCTACGAACCACCTCGCCACCGCACGCCAGCTCTACCCTCGCCGTCCTCACCCTGCTCGGTACGCTCACCGCCTGCAGTATGCTCGGCACGAGCGCCACAGCCTTCGCCACCCCACCCGCGCAAAGAACCCAGCACGCCGTCGTGCTGGACAACAGCACCAACGCCGGCAGCGCCGCCGGTACCTCCCAGCCCACCGGCAGCAACAGCTCCAGCGGCTCATCGAACGGTTCCGGCGATTCCCAAGGATCCAACGGGTCCACGGGGGCCACGATCCCCAAGGGGCTGGAGTCCTTCTACCACCAGGACCTCACCTGGACCGACTGCACCGACGAGGCCACCGGCACCGCCTTCCAGTGCGCCACCGTGACCGTGCCCCTGGACTATGACCACCCGCAGGGGAAGACCATTACGGTGTCCCTCAAGAAACTGCCCTCGACGAGCCCCTCCCCTCGGGGCTCGGTGTTCCTCAACCCCGGCGGACCCGGGGGAAGCGGTATCTCCGCCATCGAGTCCCAGGCCGATCTCTACAAGAGCGGCGATCTGTCCGAGGTCCTGGCGAACTACGACGTCATCGGCTTCGACCCTCGCGGCGTCGGCCAGTCCACTCCTATCACCTGCTGGACCCCCGAGGACGTCCAGGCGATTCTGGCCGGACAGGCGGAGATACCCTCCCTCTCAACACCGGGAAGCGCCGCCGACATCGTCGCCCAGGGCTCACGCGAGGCCACGGCCTGCGAGGAGCACACGGAGGTCCCCGAGATCCTCGATCACGCCGACACCCGCTCCGTCGCCCGCGACATGGATGTCATGCGGGCACTGGTGGGAGACAAGGACCTCAACTACCTCGGCGTCTCCTACGGCACCTACCTGGGCGCGGTCTACACCGAGCTCTTCCCCGACAACATTGGACGCGTCGTCCTGGACAGCGCCATGGACCCCACCCTGTCCCGGCAGGGGTCCTTCGAGGGCGATGCGGCGGCCTGGGAACAGACGCTGCGCACCTACATCGAGTCCCAGCAGGGTCAGGCGGGGTTCCCCCTGAGCGGGACAACGGATGAGGCCATCGCCCAGTTCGCCGCCTTCCTCGACGGCCTGGACGCCGACCCACTGACCGTCTCCGGTTCGGAGGAGACTCTGAATCGGACCAAGGCCGTTAGCAGCATCTCCGCACTCGCCAGCTCCTCGCCCGATAAGTGGCCACTGCTCACCGAGGGACTGGCCCAGGCCATGAACGCACATGACGGCACCGCCCTGGTGAGGAACGCCGCCTCTGTCTCCGCCTCAAGCAACAGCGTGCCTCCTCCCACGACAGAGAAGCAGGTGGTCGAACGGCTCCGCGCCCGCTATGTCTTCTCGGCCAACCGGTGCCTCGACTTCCCCGACGCCGGGAACGAGGCGAGCTGGGATGCGGCACTGGCCTCCTACCGTCGCAACTATCCGGTCTTCCACAGCTCGCTCCCCCAGATGGATGCCTTCTGCCACGGCTGGGGACACACCAGTAAGACCAAGGCGGTCGACGTCGACGTCGAAGCCACGAACCCGGTGCTCGTCGTCGGCATCCTGCACGATCCGCAAACACCTTACGCGTGGTCCAAGGCGCTGGTGTCGAGGCTCCGCAACAGTCACCTGCTGAGCGTGGACATGTACGGTCATGTCGCCACGGGTCAGAACAGCTGTACCACAGCGAAAATCGGCGACTTCCTCGTCAACGGGACGCTTCCTTCAGACGGGGAGGTCTGCGCCGCGGACCCGGAGCCCCAGGCAGGAGGTGGTGAGAAAGGCTGATGCGAAGATTCAGCAGCGACTCCGCTGAGCGGTGCCGTCGGAGCCGGGGAGTCCCAGACATGGAAAACACCCCGGCTCCGACTGTTCAGCCGATGACGGGGTGTTGGTGCGCCCGAAGGGATTCGAACCCCCAACCTTCTGATCCGTAGTCAGATGCTCTATCCGTTGAGCTACAGGCGCATGTCGTTGCCGACGGGAAGAACATTACTCAGCGTCCACCCAGGGGACAAATCCAATCCCCGTGAGGATGGGCACAGGGCCGGAGTCCCGCCGACGACGGGGCTCCGGCCCTGTGCGCTGTGACGGCAGTGGTGCTCACACCGCGCGCAGTGGGCCGCTCATCCTGCGTTGGAGGGGACCATCCCCAGCACCGAGGCACCCAGCGCCGCGTAGAGCACGAGGACCAGAACGGAGCCAATGATCCCCCAGACGAGAGTGGCCCTGGCCCAGTTCTTCTTACTGGCCGAGCGACCGCTGCCGAAGGCGAGGTACAACACGTAGGCCAACCCGAGCAGCGGGATACCGGCCAGCAGCATCGTCAGCATCCAGCTGCCCACGGAGTCCGCGGTCTCGGCCTCCTCGGAGCGCGCCACTGCCAGCGCTCCACCTTCTGCCGGCCGCTCGAATGGCGAGCCCGCCGCGGGAGGAACCATGTCGGAGAAGGATGGGGCCTGCCCGGCCGCGGCGTCGGAGGAGGGGGCCGAGCCCCACTGGGGCGCCGAGCTCTGCGACGGGAAGGCCGAGGATGACGACGACACGGACGGAGCGACCGCCTGAGTCGCAGCGGGGACGAAGGCCTCCGTAGCCTGCTCGGCCTCAGCGCGCGCGTATAATAGACTACGATATTAGTATCGTGTAGCGAAAGGAGTACTTACATGATCACAATCTATACTGTCTCAAGTTGTACTAGTTGTAAAAAAGCAAAAACCTGGCTAAACGCTCATCAATTAACTTATAAAGAACAAAATTTAGGCAAAGAAGGCATCACCAAAGAGGAACTTCTGGATATTTTAACCAAAACAGAAAATGGTATCGCGAGCATTGTTTCATCAAAAAACCGCTATGCTAAAGGTTTGGGTGTTGACATTGAAGAGTTGAGTGTCAATGAAGTTCTTGACATCATCATGGAGACCCCGCGTATTTTGAAAAGTCCTATCTTAGTGGATGATAAACGTCTCCAAGTTGGTTACAAAGAAGATGATATCCGTGCTTTTCTGCCACGTTCTGTTCGCAATGTTGAAAATGCAGAAGCTCGTCTGCGGGCAGCTCTCTAATCTTTGAATATAACTGAAAGAGTCGGGAAGAGAATCTCGGCTCTTCTTTTTGTTTAGGTTGACAGAGGACTTTGGCGACTGGATGGATTGACAAGGAGCAGAACTGTGATACAATATCTCTGAGGAGGATGGAAGATGAAGAAAATTTTATTAGGACTGGGATTGAGTGTGGCACTGTTAGCAGGCTGTGGACATAAAAAGACAGAGACGAATTCGAATGCGACTGACAAGAAAGAAATCAGCAATAATCTGCCTATCATTGATAATGCCAAGCAGCAGGAAGTGATTACTCGGACACTTGTTTTTCCAAAGGATGAACGAGGAAACCAGCAGAGTCAGACAGTGACTTATCAGGGAGAGCATTTTAAACGCTTGGTTATTGAAAGGCTGACTGCGACTGATGATGAGATGAAAGAAGCCATCAAGCAAATGGGGCTGGAGGAAGCGCAGAAGTCGCTCAATGAGTCACTGGAGCAGGATGCAGACTATGTGCAGGCTCGTGGACTTCAAGGCTTCAGCGGCTCAGTGACAATTTTGAATGAGAACGAGCTGAAAATGACTTCCACCTATGACTTTGAGAGTTTGGATATCGAAAAAGCAGCGGCTATGCCTTATTTTCAAAATCTCAAGCTCAAAGAAATGATTAAGCTGACGCCAGAAGAATATATCAACAATCTCCTGATGAATGGAGCAGAAGAGCAGAAATAAGCTGCTCTTTTTTATTACATTTTAATGACAGAGTGACAATCAGTTTGACAGCGCCGTTTTTATAATGATATGATAAAATCAGCTCAATATTGAAGGAGATAAGACATGAGAAAAATAATTGTCTTTTTGCTGGCAGCTTTGGCAATCTTAACAGCTTGCAGTCAGCAGTCAAATAACAGTTCATCCTCACAGGGAGGAGCTGGAAAAGGAGATATTGTCACTAAGTCCTATAAAACTGAGAAGCAATTAGAACATGGGAAAGAAACCAGAATCTTAACCGTCAGCTACAGCGGTCAGAAGTATGATAAGGTTATCCTGCATGTCAGCAAGGCTATTCCTGACAACATCAAGGAAGCTCTGTCAAAACAGGATGTTTCCACTGTAAAGAAAGAAATGCTGTCTTTGATCGAGGAAGCACTGGGTCTGAAAGAGGCGGTGAATATCACCGGTCTTGACTTGAAAACAGATATGACAGCGGAAGAGATTTCTCTGGAGATGACTATCGATCCTGAGAACCTAGACTACGAAGCAGCCAAAAAGCTTCCAAACTACGCGCAGCTGTTTGAGCAAATCGAGACCCTGACTCCAGAAGAATTGCTCAATAAGTTTAAGGGAAGCGACGGCGTGGAAGTGCCCGCTTCAAATTAGGAAGTTTCCATCCAGCTCTCTGAAGAGAGCTGGATTTTTGCTGGATTTCAGAGTCAGATTTCGGATAAATATTAGCTAAAGCTTATTGAAAAATTAGGAGAATTCGGGTGAATTAAATTTGTGAAAAGCCTATAATTATGCTATAATAGGGATATTCTAAAGAAAGAGGGTGTAATTGTGGGATTTACAGATGAAACAGTACGTTTTAATCTCGATGATTCAAATAAAAAGGAAATTAGCGAGACTTTGACCGATGTCTACAAGTCGCTCAATGAAAAAGGATACAATCCAATCAATCAAATCGTGGGATACGTACTCAGTGGCGATCCTGCGTACGTACCTCGCTATAACAACGCCCGCAATCAAATCCGCAAATACGAGCGCGATGAGATTGTTGAGGAGTTGGTTCGTTATTATTTGAAAGGACAAGGCGTCGATCTCTAATGAGAATTATGGGATTAGATGTGGGCTCAAAAACGGTTGGAGTTGCCATTAGTGATCCTCTTGGTTTTACGGCTCAAGGACTGGAGATTATTCCGATTCATGAAGAAAAGGGCGAATTCGGCCTAGAGCGCTTGGGCGAGCTAGTTAAAGAGTATAAGGTTGATAAGTTTGTTATTGGCCTGCCTAAGAATATGAACAATACCAGAGGACCTCGGGTTGAGGCCAGCCAGGCTTATGGTCAGCGGATTGCTGAGCTGTTTGGTCTGCCGGTTGACTATCAGGATGAGCGTCTGACGACGGTGGCTGCTGAGCGCATGCTGGTGGAGCAGGCGGACATTAGCCGCAGCAAGCGCAAGAAAGTTATTGATAAGCTAGCCGCGCAGCTGATTTTGCAGAATTATCTGGATCGAAATTTTTAGAAAAGAAATGAAGGAGACACTAGTATGACACATGATCATAACCATGACCACGAGCATGAAGAGCGTGAATTAATCACCTTGGTTGACGAGCAAGGAAACGAGACTTTATTTGAAATTCTTTTGACCATTGACGGCAAGGAAGAGTTTGGCAAGAATTATGTTCTTTTGATTCCAGCTAATGCGGAAGAAGATGAGAACGGTGAAGTAGAGATTCAAGCTTATTCCTTTACCGAAAATGAAGATGGCACAGAAGGCGACCTGCAGCCAATCCCAGAGGACTCAGATGCTGAATGGGATATGATTGAAGAAGTCTTCAACAGCTTTATGGAGGAGTAAGACTGGCCTAGCCTCGTTTCTAAAAAAGACAAGCGCAGGCGAGATGCTAGCTGAACTTGACAGATGAAGGAAGTAGCCAAGGATCGGCTATTTTCTATCTCATATCATAAAGATTAGAAAGAGGAGCGAGTTGCAATTCAGATTTGAGTTCTGCTTCGCTGCTCTTTTTTAGGTAAAAAAATGAATGAAATTGAAGAATGGCTGAATAGCCGAATTGGTCTAAACTTTCGTTCGGGTCTAGGGCGGATGCAGCAGGCTGTAGCTCTTTTGGGAAATCCTGAGCAGAGTTTTCCAACGATTCATGTAACTGGTACAAATGGCAAAGGCTCTACTATTGCTTTCATGCGTCAGCTGTTTGCGGGGCATGGTCGCAAGACAGGGAGTTTTACCTCGCCTCATATGATTAGTATTCACGATCGGATTTGTATTAACGGTCAACCGATTGCTCCAGCTGATTTTATCCGTCTGGGTCAAGCGGTGCAAAAGATGGAGCAAGAACTGCTCAAAAGTCATGACCAGCTGTCCTATTTTGAAATTCTGACCTTGATTGCCTTTCTCTATTTCAAGGAGCAGGAAGTGGACATAGCCCTGATTGAGGTGGGAATCGGCGGACTCTTAGACACGACTAATGTCATTACGGGAGATATTGCGGTCATCAGTTCTGTGGGCTTGGACCATCAGGAGACTCTGGGAAGGAGCTTGACGGCGATAGCAGATCAAAAGGCAGGGATTTTCAAGCCGGGGCGGCCAGCGGTCATCGGGCCGCTGCCAGAAGAGGCACGATTGGTTTGTGAGCAGCGAGCTCAGGAGCTAGGAATAGAACTCTATCAGCATGGTCGCGATTTTTCTCTGGCCAATCAGACTTTTTCCAATTCGACTATGGCCCTATCCAATCTTGAACTGGGACTCAAGGGAGCCTATCAGGAGGAAAATGCAGCGCTGGCTTTGCAGGCATTCCTGCTCTTCATGCAGCAGCAGGGCTGGGAGATAGATTCTGCTAGGATTCGGACGGCCTTGCAGGAGACTCGGTGGGCAGGGCGCTTGGAAGAAGCCAGCCCAGGTATTTATCTAGATGGGGCTCATAATCTGCCTGCGCTGGAGAGGTTAGTAGAGTTTATCCAGAGCCAGAATGACAAAGAGTGCTTGCTTCTTTTCGGTGCTCTCAAGCGTAAGGACTATAGCGCTATGCTGGCTTATCTGCGAGAGGCTCTGCCAGATGTTCAGTTGACGGTTACTTCCTTTTCTGATGGAGATTCCCTTGGTCAAGCTGAAGCGGAAGGCTTCTTATACATAGAGGATTATCGGCAGCTTATTCAGAATTTTCAAGAGAGACAAAACGATAATCAGCTGCTTTTCATTACGGGCTCCCTCTATTTTATTGCAGAAGTCAGAGCTTATTTGACAAGTTTATAAATTGACCGCCAGAGTCTCGCTTTGGTACAATAAAGACAGAAGAAAAAGGAGAATACTATGGCAATTTCTAAAAAGTTAATGATTTCAGGTCTAACTGCTGCGGCTGTTTTGGCCTTGGCAGCCTGCGGTTCTAATCAGAACCAGACGGCACCTTCCTCTCAGTCTCAGTCAGTCGCTTCCGGTAAGCCAGCAGAGTCTTCGTCAGTAGCTAGCACGTCTAGTGCAGCCAATAATAGCTCATCTGCTTCAGCATCCTCTTCTGAGCAAGCAGCCAATGGCGAGCTGGATGGCAGCTATCAGACAAGTCATGAAGGCGATCAGCTGACCTTGCAGATTTCGGGCACTACTGGCCAGCTGACCAAGGTTGAGGCGGATGGTGAGCAGGAAATTGAACAGGTTCAGATTGATGCTACCAACCAGACTATGGTCATTGGAGATGATGTCAAGCGCTATCGCATTGAGGGCAATCAGCTGACAATTGAGGATCTTTCCCAAGAGCCTTATGATGATGACACACTGGTCTTTACGAAACAATGATGAAAGAGCCCTGTCTTGAATAGGGCTTTTCCTTTTATCAGTTGTAATCTTGTATTGAAATTTTGAGGATAGGAGTATTCAAAAGCTGTGCTTGGATTTTCATCGGTCAGAAATACGATTTGCATTGATATAAACGTTGTTTTAAGACAGCTTTACTGATATACTAGAATATATGCAATGAGATAGGAGAGTGTATGACTTTCAGGAAATTCCGCTTATTAATGTCAAAATACGGTTTCAGCATCATTATTATGCTGCTGGAGCTAGTCTTTGTCTTTGTTGCGTTCTTCTATTTTAATGAGATTGCACCCAACTGGCTGTCAGTGGCGATGATTGTTTTCCTGTATATTGGGACTATTTTAGCGATTGTCAACCGCAATATGCCGCCTGAGAGCAAGGTGACTTGGCTCCTGATTGCTGTGGTACCCGTATTTGGCTTCCTGCTCTATCTGATGTTTGGTGAGCGACGGTTGTCTAAAAAGGAAATGATTCAGCTGGAAAATATGGACTCCATGAAATTTCGCGAGGACAACAGCTATGAACTCCGTGTTCAGCTGAAAAAGGAAAACAAGTCGGCCTACGGTATTATCAAATCACTGCTGAGTATGGACAATAATGCGGATGTCTATGACGGTACAGCTTCTCGCTATTTTCCCATCGGTGAGGAGATGTTTGAGTCCATGCTGGCTGATCTGCGGGCTGCTGAGAAATTCATTTTTCTGGAATTTTATATCATCGATGAAGGGCTGATGTGGGACAGTGTTCTGGAAATCTTGGTCGAAAAAGCTTCGCAGGGCGTTGAAGTCAAGCTGCTCTATGATGATATTGGCTGCATGGCCACTTTGCCTGGTGATTATACGCGTAAGCTGCGCAAGATGGGCATTGAGGCTTATAAGTTTAACAAGGTGATTCCGCGTATGACGGTATCCTATAACAACCGTGACCACCGCAAGATTTTGGTCATTGACGGTCAGGTCGGCTACACTGGCGGCATCAATCTGGCTGACGAGTATATCAATCATATCGTCCGTTTTGGCCACTGGAAAGATGGCGGTGTGCGCTTGGAAGGTCGGGCAGTCAAGGCTCTGACGCGGATCTTTCTCATGAACTGGTACATCAACCGCGGGGAAATCACAGACTTTGACAAGTACCATCTGGAAAATAAAGCTGTCGAAGGCAAAGGGCTTTACATTCCCTATGGTAGCGGGCCTAAGCCTATTTATAAGGGTCAGGTTGGCAAAACGGTCTATCAAAATATTATCAGTCAGGCTACGGACTATGTCTACATTACCACGCCTTATCTGATTATTGACTATGACCTGACGGAGGATATCAAGAATGCTGCTATGCGGGGAGTGGATGTCCGCATCGTGACTCCTTTCATTCCGGATAAGAAGCTGATTCAGATTGTCACTCGCGGAGCCTATCCGGATCTGATGGAAGCAGGGGTTAAGATCTTTGAGTACACGCCAGGTTTTATCCATAGTAAGAACGTGGTGGCCGATGATGAATTTGCTGTGGTAGGGACGATTAACTTTGATTACCGCAGTCTGGTGCACCATTATGAAAATGCAGTCCTGATGTACCATACGGAGAGTATCCCAGCTATCAAGGAAGATTTTGAAGCAATTTTTGAAGCTTCTGAGGAAATTCTTCCTGAAAATCTTGATAGCAGCTGGTATCGTCGTTTTATCAAAGAAATCATGCAGCTCTTTGCCCCTATGCTCTAATGCCAGAGGTGAACAAGTTCTGCAGTAATATACAGAAAATCTGAGGCGGAAGTCTCAGATTTTTTGCATGTACTTTTACTAATCGTGCTGAGATGTGTTCTTGTCATTTTTGCTTTTATGTAGGGACGGATTTTTGCTTTATTTTTACGAATGTAAAAAATAAAGGAATTTTTTAAGATGACAATGGAGAAAATTTCCAGTCAGCCGCTTGCTTATGAAACGAGAGAATATCGCTGTTTTCGGGAATTGGAGGAGCTGGCTAGAAGCTATAATGCTCAGAAGAAGGGGCAAGAGAAAGCTGACAGGAGGACAGGAATTTGATATACTAGATGGGACTGATATCAAGGAGAATATTTTATATGCATGATACAACGGAAGAAAAAGTTTTAGAGGTTTCAGAGGAACAGCTGACTAGGGCTGAAAGGTCTGAGCAAAAAATTACCAAGCCAGAGCCGACGCCCTATTTTTTGACGCTCTTGTGCAGTTTGGCTATCAGCCTGCTAAGTGTGGTCAATCCTTTTTTGACCAATCTAGCAACGAATTTACAAAGTCAGAATCTCTATGCCGGTTGGGCCATGGCTCAGGGGCAGGTGCCTTATTCGCAAATATATGGAACTAGTGGCCTGCTTTACTATCTGATGGCTTGGACCAGCAGTCTAGCTTTTGGGCAGCTTTTGTGGATGGTCTTTCAGACGCTGGCTCTGTGGCTGGCTGGACTTTTCCTGCACAAGACCTTGGTGCTCTTACAGCCTAAACAGGATTTATCGCGCAGCCTCCTGCTGCTCTTTTACCTGCTAGTCTTTGCTCTTGGATTTGGCGGTCTTTACTCTAGTATTTTTGTTCTGCCTTTTATTTTTTGGAATCTATCTTTCTTGGTGCGCTATCTGCAGGATTCAATCAAGGATGAAAAGTTCATTGTCTATGGAGCTTTTGGAGCTCTTGCTTTTATGATTGATCCGGTTTCCAGCCTAGTCTTCTATTCTTTGACTGCTCTGGTGCTTTTGGTCTACAATATCGCAGCCAAGCGTGCGGCTCGAGGCTTCTATCAGCTTTTAGCTGGTCTCTTTGGCTTCTCAGTGATTTTTTATCCTATCGGCTATTTTACTGTTGCTAATCGAACCTTTGGCCAGGCTATCAGTCAGGTGACCTATACTTGGGATTCCATCAGCTTGATTGGCAGTCATAGTATTTCTAATTTAGTTTATTATGGCTTGCTGACGGTTGGTCTAGGTTTCATTTCTGCTTTGGGTGCCAATCTCTTTTCAAGGGAAAAGGGGCAAGCAACCAGCTTGCGCGTCTTGCGCTTTATCGGTCTGCTAGGACTCTTCATTACTGTCTTTGCAGCTTTTATCCTGCCAGATCAAGGCAGTTATCAACTGCTTCCGGCCCTGCCTTTTGCCATGATTCTTTTTGCTTTGTGGTTCAATAAAGGCAAGCAGCAGGCACCAGGGCGTCACCGCCGGGATCGCCGTCGCCCTACCATGTGGACTTCCTATCTCTCAGGCCAGTTCTTTCTGCCGCTCTTAGCCATCTTTTATCTGATTGGCTATCCTTTGGTGAATGAGTATATCCTTTCCAACGGTGTATCTGCTGAAAGAAGTGAAGCGGCCCAGTACATTAAGGAAAAGACCAAGGATGGGGATGCTATCTATGCTTGGGATACCTCGGCTAGTCTGTATCAAAAGAGTGGCCGCCTATCAGCTGTTTCTCTTTTGTCTCCAACTTTGTATGTGGGAACGGCTGAAAATCGTCTAGGTCTTCAGAAGGGACTTGAAAACAGCCAGCCCAAGTATATTTTGGTTAACAATGATGTCAAATTGCTGTCGGATGTGAAGCAGTTAATTTCCCAAAATTACAAGGAAACCGACCTCAAACTCAACCATTTCGAGCTTTATCAACTCAAGTAGTAAAAAATCAATATGTTGTGTCTAAAGTTAAAAATTAACTTTTTTGCCACAACATATTGATTTTTAATTTTAACGTGCTATAATGAGACTTGTATCGACTTATTTAAAAAATACTGTTCTTTGGATGAAGAGCTATCGGAGAATTCCTAGAAATATCTCCCTAGCTATCTGGTCTGAAGAGGCTTTATTTGTCCTAAGGGCAGGAAAAGGAAGTGTTCATGATGATTTTAAGGGAAGAGAAGTTTGAAACTGCTCCAGCGATTTATGTGGAGAAGCGGGATGGCCGTAGGGTGGCTTTTGATGTGTCAAAGATCTATAAGGCTATGGTGCGGGCAGCTCAGGAAGTCGGTCCGCTGAATCCGATGCTGGAAGCTAAGCTAGAAGCTATCACAGACCGCATTGTGGCAGAAATCAGCAGTCGCTTCGCTAAGTATGTCAAAATCTATGAGATTCA
>ERZ773265.1399-NODE-1399-length-12714-cov-4.861758_pt1 | contig 12714 bp, 9 predicted proteins | sample MGYA00580512_ERZ773265 | MGnify/ENA primary metagenome ERZ773265 (study PRJEB29015, sample SAMEA2738169) | human oral metagenome | biome: human oral; feature: human-associated habitat; material: saliva | place: China | collected 2183 ... | reverse complement strand
GGAGGCGGTAGGCATCCAGCGATGAATGAAGCTGATTTCTTCAACAGGCGCGGGGAGCGCCGCCACTTCGCCGCGCTGAATGGTGATGGGCAGGCGTTCGCCGTTCAGAAGAACGGCTTCGGCGCGGTCGGGTGCGCCGTATTGGAAGACGGTGACCACGTTGGTGGCCTCGAGCGCAGCGGTTTCGGCCACGGGAGCGCCGATCAGGGCGTTGACTAGCGTGGATTTGCCTGATTTGAGGCGCCCGACCACCACAATGCGTGGCGGGGCGTCAAGAGTGTGGCGGATGCGTTGTGCCTCGTCGTACAGCGCGGGGCTGAAGGTGCCGAGGTAGTCGAGGGCTTGGTTGAGTGCGATTGATGTGAGGTCCATCTCGGCTTATCCTTGCTGTCCGCGGCGGGCTACCTGCGAGGTGAGTTCGGTGATCATTTTTTCCGCCGCGGTGATGTTTTTGTTGATGATGGTGATGTTCTTTTCCAGCGTCTTTTTGCGCTTTTCGCGGCTGGCCTGGTCGGCTTTGGCCACACGCTCGGCTTCCTGGATTTGTTTTTGGGTGGTGTCCAGCATGTCTTTGAGGTATTCGCGGTAGCGGAGTTGGATGGCGGGCCGGGCGTTGGCGATGGCTGCTTCAAGGATTTTGGAGGTGAACATTTTTGAGGTGGCGGTGGTTTCGCGCATCCAGTTGAGCAGGTTGGTTTTGCCGGAGCGCATGGCGCGGAAGCCCACGTTGAAGGCCACCCAGCTGACGCCAACGATGGCTCCAAGGCCGGTGAAGCTCACCATGGTGCCGATCACCCCGCCGAGCATGGAGCCGCCGGACATGCCCATCATGAGCATCATGGGGTCGAGAAGCCCTTGGCGTTTTGCCTGCACAGTGTGGGTTTGTAGTTCTTTTCCAATGAAGGCGGAGCTGACTTCGTTTCTGATTTGTTCCCAGATGACGTCAGAGTCAACGAACCTGGGTTTGACGATCCTGTTTTCCAGCTCGGTGGAGAAGTAGGTGAGTGTTTCGCCGATGGCGGTCTGGAATTCGCGTTCCATTTCTGCGGTGAAGTACTGCGGGTTTTTGCGCAGCACGGCCATGCCGTTTTTGTTGATGCGCTCGGTCCAGGATTCGCGGATGGCATCGAGTTTTTGTTCCAGCTGGTCCATGGACTCCTGCCGGATGAGGGTGAGGTCGCGGCCGAGGTAGTAGTCCCAGCTTTCGCCTTCTTTTTTGAGCTGTTTGAGTTCTTCGAGCCGGTTGGATAGGTCGGGGACGGCGGCGTCGCCTTCCCTCAGAATCTCCAGGCGTTGTTGCAGGTCCTCGCTGAGGTCGCGGAGTCCTTTGGTGGCGATGCGCAGGCCATTGGCTAGCGGAAGATGCTCGGCGATGCGGAATTTGCCAGCGATTAGCGCATTGAGGTCGTTGATGCCGGATAGTTCCAGCACTTTGCCACCACCTGCCGCCATGGACATTTCCGAACCAATCACTGCGAGCAGGCTGGACACGCCCACCACGGGAATATCGCGGCCGATGTGCTCACGCAGGAGTTTCTTGTTCTGCTCCACGATTTCCTGCCAGCGCACAAGGTGCTTGTCGGTCTTGGTGACGGCCACGATGATGGCTTCGATTTCGGAACCGGTATCACGGATAAAATCCATCTCGGGCTTCGTGATGGTGGTCGACGCATCGCACACGATCACCAGCACACACGCCTGGTCCACTGACACTTTCGCCAGCGCCGACAGCTTCGGGTCCAGCCCGCCCACACCCGGGGTATCCACAATGGTGACACCCTCCAGCGGCATCCGGCGGATCGGAATGGTGGCGCGGGTGGGCAGGGAATCCGCGTCCTCCTGCGCGGCACGCACGGCACCAGCATTGATCCATTCACCCACCTCATTCAGGCGCACGATTTTTTCACCGTTGGGGTAGAACAGGCAGGCTTGGCCCTCCTGTAACTCATCCGTCTCGGAGGTCAGAGCAATCGCTGTTGATGTTGTGACATTCACGCCCACAGGTGAGGCGTTTCGCTTGCCGACGATCGCGTTTACCAGAGAACTTTTGCCGCGTTTGACCTCTCCAACAACAACGACCGATCGTGTTTGCTGCGTGCTTGATGCGCGGGCGACGGCAAGATCGCTAATGTCATCAAGCTTGTATTGACGCAGGATTTTATCGGTAATGGTTGTCAGGAGCTTGGTTGCGCGGTCCTCAATGTCGCTGTGATCAGCCTCTTGAGCTGTACGTATCTCTGTTTTCACAATGTGTCACTTTCGGCGATAGCACGGTTCGCTTATTTACCCTAGCGAAAAATTAAGGTGACTGTAACCTTTCGCACGTTATGCGCATCCAAGCAAATGTTGAGGGCTGACGGCCTAAGATGTTATCTGTATTTTGATCTCAAAAAGGAGGCGCCATGAAGAAGCTGAAGGCCAGCGTCGTAGCTTTGCTCAGCGTTGCGCTGCTATCTGCTTGCGGAAACTTGCCTAACCCGTTAAGCAAGTCTCAGGACGGCTCGACCGGGCAGACATCCACCGCTACCGACGCTGTCGGCGCAGGAAAGGAGTCGGACGCCGCCAAAGCTTTTGACACCGGTGGATTCAAAACGGAGCCACGTGAGGCATATAAGGATCCGACCCCGGAAACTGGTCATATCAGCGAGGCGTTTTTGCTGGCAGAGTATGTGCCCATGCCGTATGAAGTTGATCCTGTGTTGAGTAAAGGTAAAGGTGGCCGCGCAGTTTTCGGTGCGGGTAACTTGGCGCTAATTGCATCCAGTCGGGCTGTCGATATGCTGAAAGCGTATGACAACAGATTGCAGTCCGGCTACTATAACTCGGCGGAAGCTCCCAAAGCTCGGGCTTTGGATCCAACGATGTCGATGTATCAGGTAGTGCTGCGCTATGACAGCCCTGCAACCGCGCAAGAGGTGGTGCAGAAGCTGGCCGAGGAAAGTACCGCGCCTATTGCTGAAGGTGAGCTGGGTGTGTCTTATGTACCAGACTCTTTCCCCAACATGCCCAACACTTACGTATCACGCTATGCATCGGAGAGTACCGGCGAGACAAACTACAGTACGTTTACTCCCTACAATGAGTATGTGATCAGTACATGGACAGCGACGCCTGTTGGCCAGGAACAATGGAGTCGAGACTACGTCAAGAAAGCCTATGACAAGCAGATTCCATTGCTGGAGCAGTTCCCGGGCATAAAAACTCCAGCAGGATACGGTAAAACTACAAATTACCCGCCCCATGACCCCAACAACATTGCTATCTATGCATTGCAAACACGTGAGGGGGATTCTGCACAGGTTCCAGGTACGTATGGTCCGCGTGGTACGGCATCGTTGTTCTCCAACTCCAAAAACATCTACGACACTCTTACGCAAGCTGGATCAGTGAAGAATGGTAAGGCGGTCTCGCTTGTGTTCCGTGCCGATAATGATTTTGGTGCCCAAGCGATCCTCAACTCCTTCATGTCCAAGGATCTGCAAGCCGGGGCAAAACAGTACGATGAACCGCAGGGCGTTCCAGGTACCAGCTGTACCGAGAACGAAGAGGTGAGTGGTACTGAATATGCTTGTTACGTGATCAATGGCCGTTATGTTGCTGAGGTTAGCGAACGCACCTACACCAACAAACCGCAAGACAAGGCTGAAAAGAAGCAGCTAGTCTCACAGATGGCCGCAGCACAGTATGAGATTCTGAAGAAAGCTGATCAGAAGATCGAAAACGTCAAAAACTAGAAACATGGGGAGACTCCACTGGTAGTTGGGGTCTCCCTGGCGTTGTGTTTATCTACAAAGAACATCGTGAAAGGGCGGCTACATGTCCGGGACAAACTGGACCATTGGCATTGACTTTGGAACCTCCAACACGGCGGCGGCGCACACAAACCCCGTCAAGGGAACCGTTGAGGCGGTGAACCTTAGCCACAACCGCACTACTATGTCCTCGTCCGTGTACGTCGAATCACCCGAGCAGATCGACGTTGGCGACGTCGCTATGGACAAGGCCGAGTCCAACCCTGCGGGTTTCATTCCGGCACCCAAGCGCGTGATCCCGCAGCAAATGTTCCAGGTCAACGGCTATGATCTGTCCGCCTCCATGCCGGTTGCTGCGGTGTTGTCCTCCGTAGTGCAGCGCGTGTCCCGCGAACATGGCAACGTGCAGCCTTCCGAACTGGTGCTCACCCACCCAGAGGCGTGGTCGTCCAACGAGATTAAAGTTTTGCTGGATGCCGCTGCCCAACTGGGCTTGTCGGCAGCGAAAATCACCACCATTTCCGAGCCTCAGGCTGCCGCGCACTACTATTCCCGAGCAAAAGCCCTGCAACCGGGGCAACGCATCGCTGTGTTCGACTTCGGTGGCGGCACGTTGGACGTTGCCGTGCTGGAAGCCAATGACAATGATGCCTTCGATGTGATTGCTGCTCGCGGCGATAACACGTTGGGTGGAAAAACCTTCGATGCGATGATGCGCAGGTGGGTTGACCAGCAGCTTGATGACCGCAACCCAGAACTCCTGGATTACTTCCGCACCCAGGCACCTCTGCAGGAACGCCACGCGCTGGAAGATTCCATCCGCCGTGCTAAGGAACTTCTCTCTGAGGCTTCCTACGCCACGGTAGTGGTCAGCGGCGGTGGTGAGACCGAACGTTTTCAGATCACTCGCGCCGAATTTGAAGAGATTATTTCCCCGGCATTGGATAAAGCTGCGGCGCTGACCCGAGCCACGCTTGCCGACGCGGGAATCACCAACGCTGAGGATCTTGTTGCGTTATATCTCACCGGCGGCTCATCACGTATTCCGCTTGTGCAAGACCGCCTCAAGAATTTTGGACCACTCGCCACATTGGATGACCCGAAAACCGTGGTTGCTCAAGGTGCCATTTCCGCCTTAGGCCCCATCGTTCGCGGCATGACCCCGCACAACATGGGTGCAGATGCCCCGACTATGCAAGAACCGGCTCAGGGTGGAGTGGACTTCGGGTCATCCGGCTATGGTACTCCGCACTACGGCACAACGAATTACGGTGCATCAGCACCCACTGCGACGGCACCCGCAGGGCAGGTAGCCTCGGCGACCTCTGCGGCGTCGACAAGCGCGCCCACGAAAACCCGCAGAAACCTGATCATTGCAGCAGCAGCGGTTGTGGCAGTGGCAGCGATTGGTGCAACGACCTTGTATCTGTTGGGTAACCGTAATTCGGAGGAAACGACCACGACACAACCAACCGCAGCGGCTACTAGCAGTGCAAGCGCGGGCAACTTGGGGAGTCGTGAGGCAGTGATTGCCGCTGCCCCGTCCAAGTTCAGGGAAAGCCTGGATAAATGCGAACTCAACGGAACTACTGAGACTGGTCGACTGAAAGTTCAATGCCAGATCAAGGAAGGAAGTTCCGCGTATAGTTACTTCGCTGGGGACTCGACATCGGTTCCCAGAGTAACGTTCAACATCGACCCTGACAGCTCGGATATTGAGCGTCGTCGTATCACTGAAGGCTGGTACGACACACGCAACAAAGACACCGAAACCGTGGAAAACGGCAACAAAACCGCAGCTGCGTTTATCTACTCTGACACCGCAACGTCCGGTAGCAACAACAAATACTCATTGGCCTACTCCAGTACTGAGACAAACCTCATCCTGACCAGCTCTGATCTGAAGGACAAGGAATCTGCAAAGGCCTATCTCCAGGCGGCCGGACTGATGTAGCTAGGTTCCCAAAATAAAAATGATCATCGGTTGTAACTTTCTGTAGCTACGGCGTGTCTAAGTAGTGTCCAGCAGATAGGTTCGCCAGCGCTGACGGTCATAACCAAGACCGTAACAAGCGGGACCTGCCAACAAGAAAGGAATATTCATGAGCGACAATCCAGTGCAGGGTATGCAGGAAAACATCGAGGCAGCTATCCATGGTGCGCAGAGCGCGTTTAGTAGCTTCACCAGTTCAGGTGGCTCATCTGCCGGTTCTTCTGACGTTGCTGGGTCATCCGCAGGCTCCTCAGGCGACGCTGAAGCAGCAGCCGGTTCTTCTGCCATCCACGATGCAGCCGGTGGTTCCTCGGCAGGCTCCTCCGATGCCGCCGGGTCATCTGCTGGCTCCTCCGACGTTGCCGGATCCTCCGTGACCCACGACGCTGCAGCCGGCTCTTCTGCCGCTGCTGGTTCCTCAGCTGGCGCAGGCTCGGCTGGTTCAGGTTCAGCAAGCGCAACTCCTGTCGATCACATGCCTGACCAGCCTGAACCGGACATTTCGAACGGTTTCAGCCCGGACTACTCCCAGGATGATGTTCTGATCGCCGACCCGTACGCAAGCGATGCGCAGAACATTTCCAGCCGCGATGTTGATGGCGACGGCAGCATCGACGTCGTACATTCCACCACTGATGGTGTGCAGCAGATTGATTATCTCGACAACCAGGGCGAGGTTATTCTCACCGATGTTGACTTAGATGGCAACGGCACGTTTGAAACGGCCGTCACCACTGCAGAAGACAATGTTGTGGTTGCATCGTCCGACATTGACGACGATGGTGACATGGACGTGATCAGCTACGCCGACGGCGCAACCGGCCAAGTGTTCCAGGAAGACACAGTTGAGGGCAATGTTGTTGATTCTCAGCTCGACTTGGACGGCGATGGCATCACCGATGTGGAGCTGATGGACGACAACAAGGACGGCACTTTTGATGTCGCCGCTGTTGACTCAGACATGGATGGTCACGCAAACGTGCTTTATCACGATGTAAACGGTGATGGAAACTTCGACTACGCAGCTTTCGACTCCGACGGTGACGGCATCATGGACACCAACGTGGATGCTAGCTCGTACGCCAATGGTTCAGTTGGTTCTGTGGATAACTTTGACAACCTCGGACACGACTCCGTCCAGCACGATGCTGGTATGGACGGCACTTTCTAACAGCTCGACCTTCACTCCTCCCTTCCCACTGCAACACACAAGGAAATAACGGTAATGACCTCCATGGACGGATATGACGACCACTCCATGTTCGATGAGTTGAACTCGCTCATTGACCCGAGCGACCTCGGAGACGATTCTTTCAATGAGTCCTTCGACGATATGGGGCATGATCACCCCTTCGCAGATCCGTTCGTGGATCCCATTGCCGACGACCCGGCTGTCAATATCCCGGATGACGGCCTCCCTGTTGTGCCTGATCTGCACGATCATCCCATCGATCCGACCACACACGACCCTGCCGTGCAGGACCCCGCCGTTGCTGACCCCAACATGGTGGATCCAGATACCGTGGACATTGACGATGCTGATCCCGGTCATGCCGACCCTGCCCCCGCACCGGAAGTCCACGACCCAACTACCCACGACCCAACTACCCATGACCCGGTTATCGACGCCCCCGCACCCGACCCTGGGCCCGAATCCGACCCGTCCCTTGATGTTCCTGCTCCAGGGGAGGAGCCCGCACTGGACGATGATGGCGTGTACGGCAACTCCTACGAGTGGAACTCTGACTGGTTCTACCAACAGGTAGATGGTTATTGCGGCCCCACCTCCGTGGCCATTATTGCCAACGAGTTCTCTGACGCTGGCATCACCGACCCGCAGGTTATGGTGGACCAGGCGTACAACATGGGCCTCACGCAGGACATTTCCGAAGGCTTGTATATGGAGGATATTCAGACATTGCTGGATGCCTCCGGCGTGCCCTGTGAGACTGTTACGAGTTCTATGGATGACCTCGCCGCTCGCCTTGACGCTGGTTGTGGCGTGATTGCCGCCGTGGATTCCGGCGAGCTGTGGGGCGATTCCGCTGATGCGGCTGGCGAAGATAATATGCCAGATCACGCGCTCGTTGTCTCTGAGATTGATACCAATACAGGCATGGTCACCCTGGAGGATCCGGGTAACCCTGATGGGAATGGCACTCAGGTCCCGATCAGTCAGTTTGAGGATGCCTGGGCAGACAGTGGCTTCCAGATGGTGGCCACCACCGAGGGTGACCCTGATCTGGGTGGGACTAGCGACAACCCGCAACTCGCTTTTGTTAACGTGACAGGTAGTGATGTTATTCAGTAACGTTGCGGTAAAATGCACATGCTCTGGAGTTGATGGAGGATGACGATGCCACACGATGATGCGGCTCCCTTGACCCCTGATCTTTCGTTACCAGTGGATTCCCTGGACCCAGCCGTGTGGGACCGAATCCTCTCCGACGCTCTCGCCATGCCTGATGACGACATTGATGCCTCCATCGTCCCCGACTATGACGAGTCGGATGAAATCACATTGGACGACACCGACTTCGACAGCATCATGCTTATCGACGCCGATGCAACCGATGATTCCACGGATGCCAATGATCAGGCTCATGACGAGGTCACGCATGACGACGTTGATGATATGGACAACGGGGACGATAACAGCGACTTCGGGCAGCACGACCTCACGTTTGACGTGTCCCATGACGACACTTTTCACGACAACGCCGATGGCCACCACAGTGCAGTCACCTATCACAATGATGACAATGGATTCGATACCGACGACATAGACATTGACTTTGACATCAATGGATAGCATAAAAGCTGTATGCATTTGTCTTCAAAATAGGTTGAGCTAGGCTAAAGTTGATAGGAGGTTGATAGGCGGCGACGCCACTCTATTTGTGGTGTGCGCATACGAGTGAAGGTTTGTTTGGGTACATGAATGATGATGCTGAGCTTCTAAGCAAAGCACGCGAGGGCGACGAGCGTGCCTTCGCGGAACTTGTCACCAGGTATCAACACATTGCCTGGAGCGTGTGCATGCGCATTACCGAAAACCAGCATGATGCAGAGGACGCACTTCAGCATGCGCTGGCCTCAACGTGGAAAAATCTGTCTCGCTTTCGCGGCGAATCGAAATTTGGCACCTGGTTCTACCGCATCGCCAGCAACGCGGCCGTAGCGTTAGTGCGCAAACGCAAGCAAGAAAAACCCATTGACGATGATGAAGACGGTTATTTCATCCAGCTGGAGGACACAGCAGCCGCCTTTGAAGAACAACTTGCTGACCATGACCGGCTCAGTATCGCACTGCAACAGATCAATGCTGATTCCCGCGAAGCACTCGTCCTCGCGGAAGTGGCGGGGCTAACATACGCAGAAATAGCGGTCCACCAGAATGCTTCCCTGTCTGCGGTGAAAGTGCGTATTCACCGCGCAAAGAAGAAACTGGCGGACCTTCTGGAAAAGTAGCGGCTAGCCAAGCGCGCGGTTAACCGCAGACGTTACGGCCTTCAAGGAAGCGTAGGTGATGGAGCGGGCGATCCCCACACCCCAGACCTTCTGGCCGTTGACCTCGGCGTAGATGTAGGCGGCAGCCGCGGCGTCGTCACCTGCACTCAGCGCATGCTGCGTGTACTCCTGAACCTCAACGTCCACCCCAATGGATTCCAAGGCGTTTGCATATGCCGACACCGGGCCGTTACCCGTGCCTGTCACCGTCACGTCCTTGCCGTTGAAGCGGATCTGGGCGGTAATGGTGGCGGTATCATTCTCCGTTTTCGCGGCGTCAACCTGCATGGACACCTGCTCCAACGGAGTGGTCCGATCCAAGTACTCCTGGGCGAAAATGTCGAACATGTGCTTCGACTCCACCTCGCCGCCTTCGGCATCAGTGACGTTCTGAACCACGGAGGAAAACTCCACCTGCATGGGACGCGGCAGGGTCAAACCGTGATCCGTCTTCATGATGTAGGCGACACCGCCCTTGCCGGACTGGCTGTTCACGCGGATCACGGCCTCGTAGGTGCGGCCCACATCCTTCGGGTCAATCGGCAGGTAGGGAACCTCCCATTCAATATCCTGCAGTTCCTCCCAACTCACATCGGTGTGGCTCGCGCCGGGGCGCAGCTTCGCGGCCATGGCGTCCAGACCCTTGTTCACGGCATCCTGGTGGGAACCGGAGAAGGCGGTAAACACCAGGTCACCGCCGTAGGGGTGGCGTTCCGGCACGCGCAGCTGGTTGCAGTACTCCACCGTGCGGCGGATCTGCTCAATGTCGGAGAAATCGATTTGGGGGTCCACACCTTGGGTCAGCAGGTTCAAGCCCAAGGTGACCAGGCAGACGTTGCCGGTGCGTTCACCATTGCCAAACAGGCAGCCCTCAATGCGGTCCGCGCCCGCCATGTAGCCCAGTTCCGTGGCGGCAACACCCGTGCCACGATCATTGTGGGGGTGCAGCGACAAAATGATGGAATCCCGACGATTCAGGTTGCGGTGCATCCACTCGATGGCATCGGCGTACACGTTTGGTGTGGTCATCTCCACGGTGGAGGGCAGATTCACAATAATCGGATTCTCGGGCGTGGGATCCATGACCTCCACCACGGCGTCACACACTTCCTTAGCGTAGGCAACTTCCGTGCCGGTAAAGGACTCGGGGGAGTACTCCCAGCGCCAATTCGTGTTTGGGTACTCGGTGGCAATCTCCTTGATCAGCTGCGCCGCGTCTGTAGCCAGCTTCTTAATGGAGTCCTTGTCTTTGCGGAACACCACGTTGCGCTGCAGGATCGATGTGGAATTGTAAAAGTGCACAATCACATTTTTTGCGCCCTCGCAGGCTTCAAAGGTGCGCCGAATCAGATGTTCACGGGCCTGTACCAGTACCTGGATGGTCACGTCGTCGGGAATGAGGTTGTTTTCGATAATGTCCCGTATGAAATCAAAATCAGTCTGGGAGGCAGAGGGGAAACCCACTTCAATCTCCTTGTAGCCCATACGCACCAGCAGTTCAAACATGCGGTGCTTGCGCTCGGAGCTCATCGGATCGATCAGGGCCTGGTTGCCGTCGCGCAGGTCCACCGCACACCACTGCGGTGCGGAATCAACCACCTTGTCTGGCCAGGTACGGTCGGGCAGCTCGATTTTCTCCACCTCAACCTCAAACGGCTGGTAGCGCTTCACGGGCATAGAGGAGTTGCGTTGTTTATTCCACGCGGGCTGGCCGTCGGGTCGGGGGCCGGCCGGGGTGGAAATGTCACGCGGGGCGGAGATAAATGCATCAGAGGGGGCCATGGCTTAAAAAATTCCTTTGGGGATTGGTTGGTTACCCAGTTTCCTATGGGCCACGGCTGGCGCGCCTGAACTCCGCGACGGGGTGCCAGCCGTGCTCTAGACCGTTGACCCGCCGCGGCACAGAAGGAGGAGACGTGCGCGCAGCATGTTGTTCAGCCTACAGTATCTTTCCGTGATATGGGCAAAAAGCTAGAAAGCTACCATAGAAATGGGATCAGGCATGGAGATTTTTCGCCCGACCCCACTTCCAACGGGGATAGCGCTTAAGGGATAATGGGGCAGTGTCGCAACAAGCCCCAGATCCCCCGGATTACCCAGCCCTGGATCACACAGCCCCGGTTACCGCAGATCGCCCGGCGGGCTTAACTCGAGTGGACTGGCTGTGGGCTTTCGGCATTTTCAGCGTTGCCTCACTAGTGCGACTGGTGATCATGGGCATGATGGCCACCGCCAACGGCTACACACTGCATTCCCTGTTCTACCGTTGGGACGCGGAATACTATGTGAGCATCGCGCGTGACGGCTACTTTGCCATCACAGAACCCGTGGTGGAGGTGCCTGTTTACGAACGCTCTCTGGCGTTTTTCCCGGGGTTTCCATACCTGTTGCGCGGACTGCATGCGGTGTTGCATCCGATCACGGGGCTTCACCATGAAACCATTGCGTATGGTGTGAATTTCCTTCTCGGTGTGGTGATGATCGCCGGTGTCATGGCCTTAGTCAACCGCATTCCCAGCATTAACCACTGGGGCGCTAAAACCCAGCGCGCCCGCATCCTCGCGGCTGTTCTTATTGCCGGTGTGCCCATGGGCATCACCTTCAATATGGCGTATTCGGAATCCCTGTTCGGTGCGCTATCTATTTGGGCTCTGGTGGCCATTATGGACCGCCGCTGGTTGCTCGCCGGGCTCCTTGTTTTTGTCACCGGCCTGACCCGCATTACCGCCGTGGACGTGATGTTGGTGCTGTTCCTGGCCGTGCTCACCACCGACCGGAAAAACTGGCGAGGTTGGCTCGCGACTCTGCTTTCACCCCTGGGTTTGCTGTGGTATTTGTGGTGGTCCTCCAGCTACCTCACCCACATTGGCGGCTATTTCGGCATGCAGCGCGAGGGCTGGAATTCCGCGTTCGACTGGGGCATAGCCACCTGGAAATTCGCCACCTTCACCATGTTTGCCTCCCGTGAATTAGGCTACTTCCTCTCGGTGGCCGTCATGATCGCCTTTGTATTCATTGTTGCCGGGAGTTTCCGCAAACTACCGTGGCAAATCTGGGTGTTCAGCGCCGCCGTCGCCGCCAACATCCTGCTTTCCGACGGCATTATGCACTCCCGCCCGCGCCTACTCATCCCGGCGTATCTACTGCTCCTTCCGCTGGTGTTCTTCTTTGCTCGCCGCTTATCGACGCCCGCGCAGATCACCATTGCCGTCAGCTGGTTACTGTGGGGCGCGTGGTTTGGGGCCTACATGCTGGGTGTCTTCCCCTGGGCGATCTGACGGATAACGATCAGGCCGGTGAGCACGGCGATCTCCGCCGCGAGAATCCAACATTGCAGCATGAAATCGGGGGCACTTATATACAACAGCGGCAACGTGAAACCGAGAAGAGCCACTGGTCCGAATACGAGGGTCAGCACGCTGCCAATCCCTAGTACAAGAGCTGCGACAATGGTGATCA
>ERZ773265.1398-NODE-1398-length-12716-cov-5.421768_pt1 | contig 12716 bp, 13 predicted proteins | sample MGYA00580512_ERZ773265 | MGnify/ENA primary metagenome ERZ773265 (study PRJEB29015, sample SAMEA2738169) | human oral metagenome | biome: human oral; feature: human-associated habitat; material: saliva | place: China | collected 2183 ... | reverse complement strand
TTCAAAACTTGCCACAAATCATAGCTTCAGCAGCTCAAATTGTATCTTCCCTTGTTTCTGGATTGATGCAAGCAACGCCTCAACTAATCCAGGGCGGTCTGCAACTGATTACTCAATTAGTTGTCAGTTTGATTGCGGGTTTACCAAAAATCCTTGAAGCTGGAGCGAATATCATTTTCGAACTTGGAAAGTCTATGCTAACAGCAATTCCTGAGGCTATTGGTGGGGTTGTATCCGCTGTAGGAGACTTCTTTGGCGGTATGTGGGATTTCGTTACTGGAAAGACAGACGAAGGAAGCGAAGCAGTCAAAGCCAAAACGACAGAAATGTCGGAACATGTATCTGCTAAAACGACAGAAATGTCAACGAATGCAACCTTACAAGCACAAACTATGCAAACGAATGTCGGTCTTTCTATGGATGCAATGAACCTTGATACTCAAACCAAGGCTAATACTATGAGTACAAATGTTGATACAAGTATGCAAGGACTTACAGCAGCTGCTGGTACCAACATGCAGACATTGAGTAGTAATGTATCCACAAATATGCAACAAGCCCAAGCAACTGCAACGACTGAATCAGCCACTATGAATGCGAATGTCACTAGCAATTTAAGTGGATTGAATACAAGTGCTAGTTCATATTTACAGGCACTTCAAACAGATTCAAATACTGCGTTCCAGACTGTTCAAAGCAACGCAAGTGCTATTTCTAGCAGTACAGCAGCAGCTGTCTCAGGTAACTATAGTACCATGAGTGGAAAAGCGACAGGTTCAGCAAATAGTATGCAGGGATCTACTACCTCGGCATTTTCTACTATGCAGTCCAATGCTGAAAGTAGTTCTCAAGCAGTTGCGAATGCTGTCACAAATAACTTCAAGAATGCTGAAACCGCTGCGACAAATGCCATGAATGGCGTTTCTAAGGCTGTCACAGACGGCATGAATAAAGTTGATCAAGCTGCAACTTCAGGCGGAAACAAGATGGCTAAGACAGTCGATAGTGCTCTGAATAAGGTCAAGAGTTATGTTCAACAGGGCATGTCCACCGTCTCATCTGCTTTTAATAGCGGAATGAATCAAGCTGTCAGCGTTTCATCTTCTGCAAATAGTCAAATTGTGGGTATCTTCAATGCACTAGCTAGCCATCTGTACTCTGTCGGTGTCCATGCCGGTTCAGGACTCTATAATGGATTAGCAAGCATGGCTGGTAGTCTTTACTCACTCGCATATTCAATTGCTTCTAATATCGCAAGCGTGATGCGTTCTGCTCTGGATATTCATTCTCCATCTCGAGTGATGAAATCCATTGGTGGATTCACAGGCGAGGGAATGTATATCGGTATGTCTGATTGGGTGCGCAGAATCAACGGTGTTGCGAAACAGTATGCAATGGCGATTACAGACCAAAGTTATAGCGTTGATAGCTTGATCACGACTTCGGCTAGCGTGAATAATACTGGTCTGAAATCAAGCTTGGAAAATCTAAGCGATGATGTGAAGCATTCTCAGTTATCAGATACGAAATTTGAAATCCACAATGAAATCGTAGGAGACAAGATTTATACAACTATTAAAGAGAAAGAAGCGCGTGATCGTATCAAAGACGACTACTTTGTCTACGAATAGAAAGGCTACGAAATGGATTTACTGATTACACATGCTAACGCTGAGACTAAATTATCTCAGTTAGGCATTTATAACATTAAAATTGATGATAGTACGCCTTCTGTTGAGGTGGCCAGGCGTACAGTCAAGGGACGTAGCGGGTATATCCACGATAGGGTTACCCTGCGTCAAAAAACAATTAAAGTTTCTGGAAGGCTGGCAGTTGCTAGCCTTTCTGTATTTATGGAAAAACAAGACGAGCTTGCAGGTTGGCTTTATGGCGATGAACCTTATTTCGTTACGAAAATGCACCCAGTACAAGATGATTTGTACGGATTTGAATTGCCGGGGGTGAAGAAAGGGGATTTGAACCTTCTAAATATCCCTCACACTGCTTGGAAATATCGATATAAGGTACATATCGGAAATGAAATTGATTATAGTTTTATTGGCAAATCAGCAGCAGGTCTGAAATATAACATTTCTTTTGAACTGGTGACTGCTGAACTGCCATTTGGCGAAACTGCTCCTCGAGATATTGTTTTATCTGGCGGAGTCATTCCGTACAAGGGTACGGCAGCTCTTAGCCAGCTAGAGGTGCCCTATGTGGTTGAATTGACTGCAAGTGCTAGCCAAACAAGCTTCTTTTTGGAGATTGACGGAAGACGCTGGGTTTACAATCATGCTTCAACACCAATCAAAGAAGGTGACAGATTGCGCTTATCTGGTGTCGAAAACGCGATTTATAAAGGTGTGGCATTGCCAGACTTAAACATCAACGTTCGAACGAATTACGAATATTTTGTCATCCAGCCAAATCCGCAGAAGCAAGTTCGTTATTCTACTGATTTTAGGGGCACTATCAAAATCTTTGGTTTCAAAGAGTTGTATAAGTAAGGAGGTGGTAGATTGATTACATTTATTGATGAAAAAGGTACAGAGCATAGTGCTTTAGTCGCTTACTCTGTGACCAACGCGGTAAACGGTGAATTGTCTGTAAAAGGCACAATCTATACCAACGACAAAGTCTTGCATGGCATAGGTCGAGGCTGGCGTTTTCGCTTAGATGATGAGTATTATCGTATTACTTACGCAAAGCCTAACGATACAGGACGACAGATTGAAGTTGAATTTGATGCGGTACATCAATTCTTCTACGACATGTCAAAATCGATGGTTTACACTACTTTGAATGGCTCAAAACCATTTGAAACTTACCTACAAGCTATCTTTTTAGGCAGTGGCTATACGTACAATCTGGAAACGACGGTCGGGTCTATTCGCAAGGAAAATTTCGGAAATAAATCTCGAATCTCGCTTTTTAACGATATTATCAAGGCTGCTGGTCTTGAATTTTCTGTCCGTGGGCATGTCGTCCGCATCCTAAAGAGGGTAGGGACAGATCTGTCTGCTATCGTTCGTAAAAATTTCAACATGAACGAGTTGAAAATCGAAAAGAATATCAACAGTTTTGTGACTTATCAGCGAGGTCTTGGGGCTTGGAAAAATGATGAAGATCATTCGAAAGGTCGCTATGAATCTGAGTACGAAAGTCCGCTAGCGAAAATCTATGGACGAATTGAAGCAGAGCCTGTAGTAGATGAACGCTACAAAGAAACAGGTAAGCTCTTAGAACGCTTAAAAGAGAACGTGGACAAGTCTTATAAGGTTTCTGTTGAAATCGATATGGAAGACCTGTCACGCGCTGGCTACCGACTTAGCCGTCCGAATCCGGGTGACTACATTATGGCCATTAACGAAACCTTGGGATTTCGTCAAAAAGTCCGCATCGTGTCGTTTACTAGCGAATATGATGTAGGTGGCAATCTAATTAGTCGAAAGGTTGTCTGCAACGATATTGGGACGGTCCAGCGGGCAACAAGTGAAATTAGTCATTTATCACGTACGCTAACTGATTCGATAGAAGGAAGCGAACGCGCTTTAAGAACGGCAACAAAAGCTTTAGTTTCAGCAGATGGAAAAAACACGAACTACTTTGGAGATGTGAAACCGTTAGATGTGCCAAAAGGGACATTGAGAAAAGGCGATCGCTTATTTTTGACCGTCGGTGATAAAAAACAACTGTACTTTTGGAACGGAGCAGAATGGGAGCTTGAGCCAACAGAATTCGACCACGAGAAATTCGATATGGAATTCAATCGAAAATCTCAAGAAATTAAAAAAACTATCCAAGAAAATAGGCAAAAGGCTGAAGAAGCGTTGCAAAATGCTGGTGCCAGCACACTCCTCGCTCAGGAAGCTAAGCGGATTGGGTTGGATTCCATCGCTAGGCTTGAAGCGTTTAAGTCGCAGGCTACGAGCGCTCAAACGGCTTTGTCGGGTGATTTGGATGTGCTGAAACGGACCATTGCGAATGATATTCGACCAAAGCAAGAACAGGTTACAGCTGAGATTGCCAAGCAGGTTGAAGCACTGATCCAGACCAAGAATGAATTGGCTGGTGTGAAGTCAGCGCAAGCGACGTATGAAGAGACAACGACTCGCAGACTGGCAGAGCTGACCAACGTGGCGGACAGCAAGGTTAGTAAGTCTGAGCTTGTGCAGACGGCTGAGGAGTTAAAAAGTAAGATTGCGAGTGTGCAGGTTGGTAGCTCACGGAATTACTTCAGGAATTCGCGTTCAAGAACATTTACGACAGGAGATCAAGCGACATACGACTATCGAACGTTCATCGTTCCTGATTTCTGGAAGAACAGTGACAGGTTCAAGCGTGATTATGTCCACATATCTTTTGATGTGACTTTCCCAATCGCTTTAGCTCGAGACATGCCTGCGATGGTGCATTTTAGTGCTCATCCGTGGTATTCCTACAAAAACTTAGTTTTTAAAGGCGGGACTACCGAACGCCAACATTTTGAGTTCACTATTGATTTGTCTAGTTCTTCAGAGACCTATCAGACCAACAATGTGTTCATTCGTTTTGGGACTAATTATGGGTTTCCTGCTGGTTTGCAGGTCATCATCGAGAACGCTATGTTATCGGTTGGAAATTATTTTCCAGCCTATAAACCAGCCTACGAAGACCAGGAAGACCGTGTCTCAGTAGTTGAATCCAATTTCAGACAACGTGCTGATGCGTTAGATGCTGGTGTGAACCGCCTGACTGAAGGTTTGAGAACCAAGGCTGACATCAGCTCGCTCAATGTGACTGCTGAGAATATCAGACAGTCTGTGAAGAGTCTTGAAACAAACACGCAGAACAAGCTAGATCAGATGTTGAGCCTGGCAGAATTTGAGGTGCGAGCTGGTTCTATCCGTCAGGAAATCCTAAACGCAACAAAGGATAAGGCGGATAAGACTTTGGTTATTGCTGAAGCTGGGAAATTGCGAGAAGAATTTTCGAGCTTGCGAGTTGGTGGAACGAACTTGTTAAAAGGGTCAAAAGGACCTTTTCTTCCAGATCGGAAGCCAGCTAATTTTGATAATAATGTTCTCTATGCAGGACAAACGTCTATCTACATGGAACAGGGTCAAAAATACATCATTTCGGCCAAAACGAACGGTAACTTTACGGCCCATCACGATGGGAATAAGGAATCTGATAATGTGGTCCTTTGGATCATGGACAAAAATGTCAGAAATTATCAAATCGTATCGGACCTTAAGACAGGTACGATAGGGACAAAATTCATCTGGAATAATCCGACAGGAATTTATCATCTACGCGTTAACACCTACCATAAGGAAGCTACAAAGAGCGTATGGGATGTGAAGATTGAGAAAGGGAATGTTGCGACAGATTGGAGTCCTGCCCCAGAAGACACTGATGGTCTTATCACTGAGGCAAAGGCTACTTTTGAACGGACGGTTCAGGGATTGCGGACAGACTTATCATCTATTCAGGAATATGTCGGTCAAGATGGTCAGCGACAAGAAGCATTGAGAAGATACACTCGTGAGGAGAGCGCGAGACAAGCGACGGCTGTCCGTGAGTTAGTCGCAAGAGAATACGTTGGGAAATCAACCTATCAGGAAGATGTGAGAGGAATTGAACGAAGATTCGATGCTATCACGAATCCACAAAATGGCTCGATTGCTACTCAGATTGCCAAATACAAAACAGCAGTAGATGGACGATTTGCGGATATCACTTCATTGATTGCTGGTAAGGCTAATCAAACGGATTTCCAACGTGTCAGAGAGACTAGTCAACTCTACGAGCGCATTCTTGGCAATACAGATAACGGGATTACTGATAATGTCGCTCGCATGGCTATGACAAGCCAGCTATTTCAGATTGAGGTCTCGAAGGCTGCGAAAGGTGGCCGAAATTATATCAGAAATGGTCAATTTAAGAACGGTTCGAAAAACTGGCTTGAACATCAATCTGTTGATTTTGGTTTGAATTTCAACTATCAACACTCTCAAAATCCTAATAATCGAAATCGGCCAGGTCTACATTTCTATCACGAATCTCAAGATGTTGCTAACTACTTTGGTATTCAGCAATCTATTGTTTTTGACGGTGTTCGAGGTGAGAAAGTGACTGTTTCCCTACTTGTTTCAAAGGATGGCGGTGATGGTAACAGTGGCTTGAAAGTCGCACTGCATTACATCAAAAACAAGAACATTATTGGACAAGAGGGGCAGAGCATCCCAAGTCTGCAAATAACATCTAAGTACAAGCGTTTCACATTTACGTTTACTCTATCAGACGATGTTGAAAATCTGAATTTGATGTTATATGGGGAGAAAGGGAAGACAATCAACCTCTACGTTACAGATGTTCAACTCGAGAGAGGCTCTGTTGCGACGGATTACAAAGAAGCTCTCGAAGATACAGACGAAGCCATTCGCTCGGTTCAAAGTCAACTGACTGGTTCGTGGGCCGTTCAAAATCTGACCAGCGCTGGTTCAATCGTTTCGCAAATCAATGCGACGAACAATCAAATTTTGATTGAAGCGGAGAAGATTCGCTTGAAAGGAAAGACCTTGCTTGATGAGCTGACAGCTATTCAAGGCTATTTTAAGCGATTGTTTGTCGGCGAGGGAGCATTTGCGACTCTGAACACGGATATTTTGCGAGCAAACTCTATCACAGCTGATAAGCTGGTCATGGACCAAGCAATGGCTCGAAGGTTTGTTTCAAGCAATATCTTCACGGATACGCTTGCGGCTAAAGAGGCTTTCATCAACAAGCTACGGTCTGTTGTAGTCACTGCGACTTTGCTTGAAGGTTATAGAGGGCGGATTGGTGGATTCCAGATTGGTACACATGAGAAAGATTCGTCGGTGTACTGGATCACTGGTCAAAATCAATTTTCAGTTGGTATGAGTAACGGGTCTGGCCAGTGGTCGCAGACGGCTTTGTGGGTCAATTGGGGCAACAATTGGGGGTATCCTGGAGACTATGCATGGTACGTGAAAAACAACGGCAAAATGTATTGCTATAATACGGCCGAATTTTGGAATACTCCTGTTATCCATGGGGATCTCCGCGTTACCGGTCACATTTACTACAACAATAAAGATTCCGGAAAATCTGGTTATTGGATTCACTCGTCTAAATACTCAAATTTTGAGCCTTCGGATAACTATTTATATCTCTATTATAGCGGTTCAGGATACGACTGGATCCCGATGAACAAAGAGATTTCAGACCGTCGATATAAGCACAATATCGAAGACAGTACAGTCTCTGGCCTCGATGTTATCCAGAAGCTTAAAACGTACAGCTATCGCAAAGAATACGATGGAAAAATAGAAGATATCGCTTGCGGTATCATGGCGCAAGATGTCCAGAAATACATCCCAGAAGCGTTTTACGAAAATCCAGACGGTGCATACTCGTACCGAACTTTTGAACTTGTGCCTTACTTGATTAAGGCGATTCAAGAGCTTAATCATAAAATAGAAAAATTGGAGAAAACAGCATGAACGAACAAGACAAACAAATCAGCAGCCTAACAATCAAATCGTTAGGTGAGAGAGTCAGTAATGAGGCTACTCAATCAGCAACTCTAGAAGCATTATACACAGTAACTGCAATGGAGCTCGAACAGATGAAACGAATCATCGAATCAGACGAAGAGCTCAAAGCAAAATTTGAAGAAGTGAAAGGAAAAATGACAAATGGCAATTAGTAATTATGAACTAGCAAGCAAGCCTTATACGCGAGGTTTGGGCGACAAAGTTACAACCGTTGTAGAAATCCGTTTGCAAGACGGGAATCGTTATAGCACTAACCAGCGTGAATTGGCTGGTGACCGTACAGGCGATTCTGACGATGTTTTAATCAAGGCAGTATTAGATATTGTCAAGACTGAAATTGATCCATCTAGCGCAATCGTGCAAGCCCAGGAACAACTTAACAAGGCTAAGGAAGATTTGACCGCTAACAAAGAGTATCTGGAGTCTGTTTCAGCAATTACTGAGGTCTTGATTGCCTTGGCCATCTCTCAAAACGGAGGGATGCCTACCAACGCTTACAGCAAGGTTGCGCAATTCATCAAGCCTCTTGCAAAAGACCGTCGCTACTCAAATGGTGACATCATCTCAGGTGCTTATCCGTTTGAAAATAATGCTAAATGGCCAAAAGGCACACAAACTATCTTTAAGTTCCAAATGCAACAGTCTGAGGGCTATACTTACAAGGAGCAAGTACTCTCTGACATGCTGCAGCAAGGTGTATTGACCGTGGTCATGCCACGGATTGAGTAAAAGGAGGTTATATGCCAATTGAAGAAGCTGAAAAAATCGCTCAAAGTCAGGTAGCTTGGGCGATTTTGTTTATCTTGCTTTTCTTTATTATCATTCGATATCTTATCAAGACTTCGGACAAGCGAGAGAAGAAGATTATGGATTTGCACGAGCAATCAAAGGCCGACTCTAACAGACGAGAAGAGCGTTTGATGACTCACTTAGAAAAAACCACTACAGAATTAACCACAATCACTCATGCGGTCGGAGACATTCAAAAAGAAATGGTCCGCATGAACGACCGCATGGAAGAAATCGAAAAAGGAGAATAACATGCAACAAATCAATGAAATTATCGCAAACGGAGCAATCAGCATCCTTGTCATTCTGGCAGGCATCGCAGTCAAAGCAGTCAAGGACTTCCTTATCAAAAAAGGTGGAGAAAAGACCATCAAGATTGTTGAAATCTTGGCCCAAAATGCGGTCAATGCTGTGGAGCAGGTCGCTTCAGAAACTGGCTATAAAGGTCAAGAGAAGCTAGAGCAAGCACGAACTAAAATCCGTGCTGAACTTACCAAATACAATATCAGCATGACTAATAAGGATCTCGACACATTTGTCGAGTCAGCGGTCAAGCAGATGAATGATGCATGGAAAGGAGAATAAACAAATGAAAAAAAACGACTTATTCATCGACGTATCCAGCCACAATGGATATGATATCACAGGTATTTTGGAGGATATGGGTACACAGAATACTATTATCAAAGTTTCTGAAAGTACAAACTATCTAAATCCTTGCTTGACTGCTCAAGTGGAGCAGTCAAACCCTATCGGATTTTACCATTTCGCATGGTTTGGCGGTGATGTAGAAGAAGCAGAAAGAGAAGCAACATACTTCTTGGACAATGTTCCTCAAAAAGTTAAGTATCTTGTGCTGGACTATGAAGACCACGCAAGCGACGACGTGCAAGCAAATACTAAAGCATGTTTGCGATTTATGCAGATTATTGCTAACGCTGGATATGAGCCAATCTATTACAGCTACAAGCCATTCACGCTCAATAATATCTATTATGAGCAGATTCTTGCGAAATTCCCAAACAGCCTTTGGATCGCCGGCTATGGTTTAAACGATGGAAATGCTGATTTTGAATATTTTCCATCCATGGACGGGATTCGATGGTGGCAATACTCTTCAAATCCGTACGACAAGAACATTGTTTTACTAGATGATGAAGAAGCTAAGCCCAAATGGAAAAAGAATGACACTGGATGGTGGTATGAATACCCTGACGGCTCTTATCCAAAAGACGAATGGGAAAAGATTGATGGCATCTGGTACTACTTCGACGAGAGAGGTTATTCAATAGCTTCTCGCTGGTTGAAGGATGATAGTAAATGGTATTATCTAAAAGAAAACGGCGCAATGGCCGTTGGTTGGGTGCTTGTGAATGGTAAATGGTACTATCTTGATGCTTCAGGAGCAATGGTCACTGGTTGGGTTCAATACAAGGACAAACTATACCATCTCAAAGAAGAGAATGGAGCAATGTCTTCAGAAGAACTTGTTAAAGTTGAAGGTGGCTGGTACTACGTCAACGAAGATGGCAGTCGCTCAGACAAACCAGCATTGGATGTATTACCTGATGGACTAATTGTTACCACTAAATAATTTTTTAAAATAGAAAGGAAAATTTCTAAAATATTGTTCGAGTTGTAACCGCAGGCAATAGCTTGCGGTTTTTTTGTTTTCTCTGAAAGTGCTTTTTATTAAAAATTTTAGTATCCTTGATTGAGATGTTGGTCGTCCTTCTAATCATCAGCGTACTTCTCTTGCTCTTTGTGCCCAATTTGACCAAGCAAAAGGATGCCGTTGATGACAAAGGAAAAGCTGCTGTTGTCAAGGTGGTGGAAAGTCAGGCAGAACTCTATAGTCTGGACAAGAATGAAGATGCTAGTCTTAGTAAATTACAAGCGGACGGTCGTATCACAGCAGAGCAAGTCAAAGCTTATAAAGACTACCATGCGAAACAAAAAACAAGTCAGACTGTTGCAGATTAAGGCCTTTACCATGTTTGAAAGTCTCTTGGTTTTGGGACTTTTGAGTATCATTGCTTTGGCTTTATCAGGTTCAGTCCAGTCAAGTTTCGCGGCGGTAGAGGAGCAGATTTTCTTTATGGAGTTTGAAGAACTCTACCGTGAAACGCAAAAACGCAGTCTAGCCAGCCAGCAAAAGACCAGCTTGAACTTAGACGGGGAGACAATCAGCAATGGCAGTCAAAAATTAACAGTTCCCAAAGGAATTCAAGCACCATCAGGACAGACGATTCACTTTGACCGATCTGGGGGCAATTCGTCCCTGGCTAAGGTTGAATTTCAAACCAGCAAAGGAGCGATTCGCTATCAATTATATATAGGAAATGGAAAAATTAAACGCATTAAGGAAACAAAAAATTAAGGCAGTGATTTTACTAGAAGCAGTAGTAGCTCTGGCCGTATTTGCCAGTATTGCAACTCTCCTCTTGGGACAAATCCAACAAAATCGACGGTTAGAGGCAGAAATCTTGCAAAAAGAGGAAGTCTTACGTGTGACTAAGATGGCCTTGCAGACGGGGCAAAATCAAATGAAGGTCAATGGAGTGGAAATTCAGGTGTTTGCTAGTGAAAAAGGATTGGAGGTCTACCATGGTTCAGAGAAATTGCTCGATCTTAAAGAGCAGTAAGGTCAGAGCTTTCACTCTTTTAGAATCTCTGCTTGCGCTTATCGTCATTAGCGGTGGTTTGCTCCTCTTTCAAGCCATGAGTCAGCTCCTCATTTCAGAAGTTCGTTACCAGCAACAAAGCGAGCAAAAGGAGTGGCTCTTGTTTGTGGACCAGCTAGAGGCTGAGTTAGAGCGTTCGCAGTTTGAAAAGGTGGAAGCCAATCACCTCTATGTGAAGCAAGATGGCAAGGATATCGCTATGAGTAAGTCCAAATCGGATGATTTTCGGAAAACCGATAGCAGTGGCCGAGGTTATCAACCTATGGTTTATGGCCTCAAATCAGCACAAATCACAGAGGAAAATCAACTGGTTCGCTTTCGCTTCCAATTTCAAAAAGGCTTAGAAAGGGAGTTCGTCTATCGTGTGGAAAAAGCAAAAAGTTAAGGCAGGAGTTCTCTTATATGCAGTCACCATGGCAGCTATTTTTAGCCTGTTGTTGCAGTTTTATTTGAATCGGCAAGTCGCCCATCACAAAGACTTTACTCTAAACAAAGAAAAGTTGGTCGCTTTTGCCCTGGCCAAACGAAGCAAAGATAAGGCTGAGCAAGAAAGTGGGGAACGAGTCTTTAACTTAGGAAAAGTCACTTATCAAAATACGAAAACAGGTTTTGCAACAAGTGTTCGAATGAATAAGAGCAACTATGAATTTCTCTTTCCTTTGATGAAATCCAAGGAAAAGAAAACGGACCCTAAGGAACAATCATCTACCAACTCAAGTCAACAAACCAATCAGAAAGAAACAGACAATAAGGCAGACAAGAAAGGCAATTCCTAGGCAATTCAACTTCTTTGTGTTAAACTAAAAGCATGAAACATGATTTTAATCACAAAGCAGAAACCTTTGATTCGCCCCAAAATATCTTTCTTGCACATTTGGTTTGTCAAGCAGTTGAAAAACAGATTGCTCTTCTATCAGACAAGGCAATACTGGACTTTGGTGGTGGGACAGGTCTATTAGCCTTACCCCTAGCCAAGCAGGCCAAGTCGGTTACCCTTGTAGACATCTCGGAGAAAATGCTGGAGCAAGCCCGTTTGAAAGCAGAGGACCAAGAAATAAGGAATCTTAGGCTCTTGGAACAGGATTTACTGACAAATCCCTTGGAACAACAATTTGATCTGATTGTTGTCAGTCGAGTTCTTCATCATATGCCTGATCTAGATGCGACTCTTGCCATGTTTCACCATCATCTTAGGGAGAAGGGACAAGTCCTCATTGCTGATTTTGTCAAGACAGATGCCAACCACCACGGCTTTGAGTTGGCTGAACTGGAAAACAAGCTCGCCCAGTTTGATTTTTCGAGCATTGGCAGTCAGGTTCTTTATAGTGCTGAAGGTCTTTTCCTAGGAAACTACGCGGAGCTCTTTTTAACTGTAGCCCAAAAATCACTCGCTGACTAAAGCAGTGATTTTTCTCTTCAGATGGAAAAAATAGGGGAATTTTGATAAGATAGAAATATGGATTTTGAAAAAATTGAACAAGCTTATACGTATTTACTGGAGAATGTCCAAGTCATCCAAAGTGATTTGGCGACCAACTTTTATGATGCCTTGGTAGAGCAAAATAGTATCTACCTAGATGGCGAGACCGAGCTGGAGCAGGTCAAGGAGAACAATCAAGCCCTTAGGCGCTTAGCCCTTCGCAAGGAAGAGTGGCTCAAGACCTACCAGTTTCTCTTGATG
>ERZ773265.1384-NODE-1384-length-12769-cov-15.558990_pt1 | contig 12769 bp, 11 predicted proteins | sample MGYA00580512_ERZ773265 | MGnify/ENA primary metagenome ERZ773265 (study PRJEB29015, sample SAMEA2738169) | human oral metagenome | biome: human oral; feature: human-associated habitat; material: saliva | place: China | collected 2183 ... | reverse complement strand
CAACAAAACTGTTATGGAAGCAAAAATAGAGAAAATAAGTGAGTTATCCAAACTTTTGAGTGTTAAAACCCGAATGAGCGATGATTTATTTCATTTTTTTGGCAAGTTTGGCATCAGTCACTTGTTATCTCGCCTTTCATTATAGATGACACCATGCTTGGGGAGAATAGCGTGAGAATGCAGGGTATTAGTCGTGTTTTCAATCATGTAAGAGGCAGATGTGTATTGGGCTACAAACGGATACTTTGCGCTTTCTTTGATGGCAAGACAACCATACCCTGTGATTTTCACTGCATCAGGAAAAAGGAAACAAGGAGACTAAGCTGTATATCGGATTAGGAAGTTATCAAAGTTGCGACCTTAATGATTAGATAGTCGACATAATGCTGCGTCACCTTACATATACTGTCATGGCTTTGGAAAAGAGATGCACAAAACATCAAACCATGGTCAAACTCTTTTCGGATATAGAGGACGATTTCATAGCACTCACGTTATGGAAGAGAGTTCTTGCTTATATCGAGCACATTCTTCGTGTTTTAGGAGAAACGCTTGGGGTGACGCTCCAACACCTTATACCTACAATCAGCGGCAACGACAAAGAGTTGAGCAAAATCTTTGGAATGGCTGAAGCGTTGGAAAAATGGGATGAAGTATATGGACAGTCTGCATAACTTCTGTTAGGTATGAGTTAACAGTCAATGGATATAGGGGAACGACAGGCAAAGGGGAATGAGAAAAACCTGTGTTTGAAGGGTTGGGAAACTTTAGTTACTCATGTATTCCTCCCCATTCATTTTATAATTCATTTTCCTTTGTTTTTGGTTACAAAAATAGCAAAAGGTAAGGAATCTATTCCTGCCTTCATGCCTAATCTTAAAAAAACACATTGATAATCAGATGATTATTGCAACAATTCCCGATTTGAAGCATTAACGAAGAATTATCTTTCAAGTATTCTTCTTTTTGCATTTTCAAGTACCTCGAGAAATTCATCCAACATAAATGATTTTTTTTCATCAAGACAAAATTCTATCACCAATTTTTCTGTTTCTTTGTTGACTTCGGCAATCATTTTTTTTCATACCAGATTTCTGCTACGAGATTTTCTCTATCAGGAACACTTGATAGTTCTATATTAAATTTACTCATATTCTTATTCTAAAAATCCTATAAATGTTTTGCCACCACCACTAAATCTTGCACATTGCCCTCCTGGAATTCTATATTCCAATACATCTCCAAATCTAACATAATGCCTTACAGTATTGATAGCATTAGGATTAGTTACTAAAGTTTCCCACCCTAATAAATAGATAGAAAAATAACAGTTTGTCGAATTTTCTTTGTAAATTAGTAATCGCTAAAGAACTGATTTTAAAGACAAGACAACAAAACTGTTATGGAAGCAAAAATAGAGAAAATAAGTGAGTTATCCAAACTTTTGAGTGTTAAAACCCGAATGAGCGATGATTTATTTCATTTTTTTGGCAAGTTTGGCATCAGTCACTTGTTATCTCGCCTTTCATTATAGATGACACCATGCTTGGGGAGAATAGCGTGAGAATGCAGGGTATTAGTCGTGTTTTCAATCATGTAAGAGGCAAATGTGTATTGGGCTACAAACTGCTACTTCGAACATCCTTTGACAGCAAGACAACCATACCCTTTGTTTTTTTATCATTCCAGTCCAATTTGACAACTTATAGCTAACTGAAAAGTGCTCCATAACATTGGTGTTAGTACTCCGCACCAATGGTGCTTACCAACAGCACAATATGTGCTAAGCAACACTACAAGTATTTTAAAGTTTCTATATGCAAACTTATATCAAGATGTAAAAGAATGAATACTCATATCAAACTTTCGAATAGTTTAGTCATCCTTCTTAAACACAATCATTTGCGCTTCCCTAAAACTTATTGGTATATCCATAATAACCGAATGGACTTTAATGCGCCAAAACTCAGTATAAAGAGAACAAAGTATTTCTCTAAAAATAATTTTGCTGTCACTACTGTCACCCAAAATCATCATATAACTTATTAGTTTACAGTGGTATTACATAAAATGTTAAAAGTGACAGCAACTTAAAATAAAAATACTCTTGTAAGATATGTAATATAATCCTCCTATTCAAGTATAAAACTTCAAAAAACACATTTACATAATCTTACCTTTATGCTTTAACCCAAGCAAATAAAGTCACTTCCAAACGTTAGTCATGTTCTTTTCATCACATTTTATTATAATTTCTCCACTCTCTTTATGTTGTTTTGATTAATATTATTATCTTTGCAGTGATTATTTCGAAATAAATATCTCTGCTTATCCAAGAAAGATGAGCAGACAGTAAATTCTAATCGTATAAATGAAACAATTCAGACTGGTGGACAACATCGTCGGATGGCTTGCATTCTTTATTGCAGCTTTCGTCTACTGTTCCACAATTGAACCGACAGCCAGTTTCTGGGACTGTCCCGAATTCATTACAACAGGCTATAAACTGGAGATTGGACACCCTCCTGGGGCACCATTCTTTATGCTTACAGCCAATCTTTTCTCACATTTTGCAAGCGACCCAACAGAGGTAGCACGTATGGTTAACACCATGAGCGCATTGCTTTCGGCAACGTGTATCATGTTCCTGTTTTGGACCATTACCCACCTCTCACGTAGACTGATTGTGCGTGATGGTGAAGCTCCTTCACTTGCAAAAACTATCGCCATCGAAGGTGCAGGTCTGGTTGGTGCACTGATTTATACTTTCAGTGACACTTTCTGGTTCTCAGCAGTTGAGGGCGAGGTATATGCCTATTCGTCAGCGTTTACAGCTGTTGTTTTCTGGCTTATATTGAAATGGGAAGATAATGCAGACAAACCTCATTCTGACCGTTGGTTGGTACTGATTACCTATATGACTGGTCTGTCAATTGGTGTGCACCTACTCAACCTTCTTTGTATTCCAGCCATTGCACTGGTTTACTATTATAAGAAGGTGCCAGATGCAAACTTGAAGGGTTCACTCTTTGCCTTGCTCCTCTCTGTAGTCCTCGTTGCAGCCGTTCTGTATGGTGTTGTTCCAGGTATTATCACAGTAGGTGGTTGGTTTGAGTTATTCTTTACGAATACACTTGGCATGCCATTCAACACGGGTACCATTATTTATATTGCCTTACTCATTGCTTCCTTCATTTGGGGCATCTATGAGACATATCAGGATAAGAACCCACGCCGTCAGAATATAGCATTCTTGGCAGCACTGGGACTGATTGGTATTCCATTCTATGGCTATGGATGGACAGCATTCTTTACTGGACTTGTCGTACTTGCACTCGTTTACGTACTGCTTCAGTGGCAGCGTCCATTTAACAAAGATGGCAAGAAGCAGCGTGTTGCACTTGTTTCTTCACGCATAAAGAATACAGCTTTGCTTTGTATGCTGATGTTGTTTATTGGCTACTCTTCATATGCTGTAATCGTTATACGCTCAACAGCCAATCCACCAATGGATCAGAATTCACCAGAGGATATCTTTACTTTGGGTAGTTATCTGAGTCGTGACCAGTATGGTGACCGTCCATTACTCTACGGACAGGCATACTCAAGTCAACCTGCAGTTGCAGAAGACGGTATGCACTATAAGTTTGATGAGGGGGCTCCGGTTTATGAGCGTAAGGAGAAAGCGTCTAAAGACGAGAAAGACTCTTACTTCATTGTCCGTCATAAAGCAACACAGGTTTTTGAACAGAATATGTTATTCCCACGTATGTACAACCCTGGTTCTGCAGGTCTATACGAACAGTGGATGGGTGGTATTACTGGACATGATGTTGATGGCGTAAAGATGCCTACACAATGGGAAAACTTAAAGTTCTTCCTTTCTTATCAGTGTAACTTCATGTACTGGCGTTACTTCATGTGGAACTTTGCAGGACGACAGAACGATATTCAAGGTAACGGTGAACCAGAACATGGTAACTGGATTACAGGTATATCATTCATTGACAATTCGCTTTATGGTGACCAAAACTTGTTACCAGATGAGTTGAAAGCAAACAAAGGACACAACGTCTTCTATTGTCTACCATTATTGCTCGGATTAATCGGTCTTTTCTGGCAGGCATGGCGTGGAAAACGTGGTATACAACAGTTCTGGGTTGTATTCTTCTTGTTCTTTATGACTGGTCTTGCCATTGTTATCTACCTGAATCAGACACCAAGTCAGCCACGTGAACGTGACTATGCTTATGCTGCTTCATTCTATGCATACGCTATTTGGTGTGGATTAGGAGTATTGGCACTATACGACTGGGCACGTAAACTCAAGGTTGCACCAGTATTATCAGCCTCTGTCATCTCACTTGTTTGTCTGCTTGTTCCTATCCAGATGGCATCACAGACATGGGATGACCACGATCGTTCAGGTCGATATACTTGCCGTGACTTTGGTCAGAACTATCTTAATTCATTACAGCAGAAGGGTAATCCTATTATCTTTACGAATGGTGACAACGACACCTTCCCACTTTGGTATAACCAAGAGGTTGAGGGAGTGCGTACAGATACACGTGTTTGTAACCTTTCTTATCTGCAGACAGACTGGTACATCGATCAAATGCGCCGTCCAGCATACAACTCACCAAGTGTACCTATTTCATGGCCACGCCTTGATTATGTAAGCGGAACTAATGAGTATGTACAGATTCAACCAGAATTCAAGGAACAAATACGAGAATTCTATAAGCAGGATCCTGTTTCTGCAAAGGCACAATTTGGTGACGACCCATTTGAATTAAAGAATATTCTCAAGTATTGGGTACGCTCAAAGAATGCTGACAGCCATGTCATCCCTACTGATACCATCTACATGACTATCGATAAGGAGGCTGTTCGACGCAGTGGTATGATGCGTCCAGGTGATTCTATTCCAGATCGAATGGTTATCTCATTGGCAGGAAAACAAGCTTTATACAAGAATGACTTGATGATGCTTGAGATGATTGCCAACTGTAACTGGACACGTCCTCTCTATGTAGCTGTAACCGTTGGAGCTGAGAACTTTATGAACTTAGGTGAAAACTTCATTCAAGAAGGTCTCGTAAATCGTATTACTCCATTCTCTACAATGGACAATGCTAATTCTATTGGCATCAATATGCGTAACTTCGATACAGAGAAGACTTATGATGTCATGATGAATCGCTTCAAATGGGGTGGCCTTAGCAAGCCAGGACTTTATATAGATGAAACTGTAGCTCGTATGTGCTATACACATCGTCGTGAGATGGCTGACCTTGCACTTCACCTCATAGCAAAGGGTGAGAAGGCTAAAGCGTTGAAAGTATTACAGAAGGCTGAGAAGGAAATACCAAGCTATAACGTGCCAATCAGCTACATGAGTGGTTCATCAGATATGGCACGTGCATACGCATTGCTTGGTCAGAAAGTAAAGGCACGCCAGATGTATGATGATTTGTGGAAGATTTCACTTCAGTATGTAAACTACTATTTGAGTCTTAATCCACGTCTCTTCAATATGTCTCAGAGTTCATGTAAGATGAATTTCCAGATTATGATGAATCTTGTTAACGAGAATGAGCAAGCTGATCGTGAATGGGCAAACAAACATGCAACCCAGCTTGACAATCTTTTTGTAAGATTCAAAAATAGAGGTGGTGCATTGATGTAGGATTACTATAATCCTCTAATGATATTCAAAACTAAAAGCCAGAATCTGGTTGTCCTTAAAGACAGCCAAACTCTGGCTTTTTGCTTTACACTATCCGCTCTTAGCCCTATACAAACAGGATCTTAGTTGAATAGACGATAATAATATTAAAGTACAAATTCTTTCTCAGTCATTGAGAAAAGAGTTTAGGGATGTATTGAATAATATGCTAATAGAACAACCTGCACGCTGGCTACGTATCTTTTATCCACACGCTCTTTGGCGTATGGACAAGAACGATCACTCCGTTTATCTCACATTTGATGATGGACCAATACCCGAAGCAACACCATTTATTCTCGACATACTTGACCAATTCAATGCAAAGGCAATGTTCTTCATGGTTGCTGACAATGTAAGAAAACATCCAGAAATCTATGAGGAAGTAATACGTCGTGGACATAAAGTGGGAAATCATACTTATCATCATCTTGGTTCTTTCAAACACTGGACACTAACCTATGCTGTAGATGTTACTAAGGCAGATGCGCTTCTCAACACTCCTTATTTCCGTCCACCACACGGATGGTTACGCCATACAGTATATTGGTGGGTAAAACAAAATTATCGTGTTGTTATGTGGGACCTTGTAACACGTGATTATTCTAAATGGTTATCAGCTGCAGATGTTGTAAACAATGTAAAGCGATATGCTCGTAATGGTTCTATCATCACATTTCATGACTCTCTCAAAAGTATTGACAAGCTTCGTACAGCACTCCCTGAATCATTGCAATGGCTTAAAAACCAAGGTTATGAGTTTAAAGTATTCCCTGATGACCCTGCCGAAACATTTTAATCACACATACCTTCTATGGTATAAAAAATAAGAATATTGTGGTAGTAGTTTATGTTTCTCCTTTAACTATCATCTAATTACCCCCTTTCTTTCTATAAGGAAATTTAAACTCATTATATGTCATCAATAGATGCTTTAAGCCCTAACATAAATAAGGAAGATTCAATTGTCGTCCAATCATCAACAATAAAATCTTTAGCACACTCCATGGGATTCTTTGCTTGTGGTATAGCAAAGGCAGCACCTGTTGATGAAGCTGTAGCACAGAAATATCGTAAATGGCTGGAGAATGGTGAAGAGGCTTCAATGGCATATATGACAAATTACTTAGAGAAACGACTTGACCCACGACTTCTCGTTCCTGGTGTACGGAGTATCGTTTCACTTGCTCTCAACTATGCTCCAGCTCAACAGCTACCTAAAGGCGAGTATCAAATAGCAGCATATGCACTTGGTTTAGATTATCATGACCTAATGAAGCAAAAGATGAGGGAATTAGCGATAAAGATAACAGAACGGTGGCAACTCCCCAAACAAGAAGAAGGCGAAGAACCCTCAGTACGTTGCTTCTGTGATACTGCTCCTGTCCTTGAACGTTATTGGGCACAGAAGGCAGGACTTGGATGGGTAGGACGCAATCATCAGCTCATCATTCCTCATGCAGGTTCTATGTTCTTTTTGGGTGAGATTTTCTTACCTTTTGATGTTGATGTATACGATGAAGCAATGTCAAACCGATGTGGAAGTTGCCATCGTTGTATTGATGCCTGCCCTACTCGTGCAATCATCCCTGATGAAGATTTCCATGCCGAACGATGTCTTTCATATCAACTGATTGAAAATCGTGGAGAACTAACTGACGAAGCAAAAAGCCACATGGGTGATACAATATATGGCTGTGATCGATGCCAAACTGCATGCCCTTGGAATCGCTTTGCAACACCAAATACAGAACCAGCTCTCCAACCTAAGCCTGAGCTTCTCAGCATGAGCAAAGAGAAGTGGCACAATCTAACAGTTGAAGATTATCAACGATTATTTAAAGGATCTGCTGTTAAGCGAGTTAAATACGAGGGTCTGAAAAGAAATATTACGGTAAAGGAAAAATAAGTAATTCTTTAGATATATGTAGTAACAAAGGCTCTCTAACAAGAGATATTACTATACTTCCTACAAGAATAAGTTTATTTTTAATTTGCTGTCACTTTTAACACTTTCCGTAACTATACTGTAAACCAAGGCATTAGATGACAACATTGAATGACAGAAGTGACAGTAAAATTAGTTTTAAGAAAAAAAACCTTGTTATCAGTACTCAGTGGTAAAGTGTATTGCTTATTTCAGACCTATCAAAAGTTTAAGAAAAAGGATACGAAAACAATTAAGAATTTTGCAAAACTCACAAAAGAAGTGAGCAAGAGAGAATAAGCTACCATTATATCTACCAACAACGACTTTAATAGTAACATTTGTTCCCACTTTCTAATTTGGCATCAACTTTGTAGCATTTAATATAGAGAAATAAAACAAAATATTATAAATCAAATAAAGGAGATACAAACATGGCTAAAGTAGAAAAAGGAATTGTTTTCACTTCAAACAGTGTGATTGATTATGCAGAAGGTGGCGTAGTAAGTAAAGAATTGGTACACAGTAATGCTGGTAGTGTTACTTTGTTCAGTTTCGATGCTGGTCAAGGACTTTCAGAGCATACCGCACCATTCGATGCTTTCATTCAGGTTGTTGATGGAAAAATGGAATTGACCGTTGAAAACGTAAAGCATGTCATTAGTGCAGGGGAAAGTTTCATCATTCCAAGTGGCGCACCTCACTCTGTGAACGCACCTGAGCGATTCAAGATGATTATAACAATGATTAGAGGGTAGGGTTGATAGTTTACCAGTTGACGAGTTAACGAGTTGACGAGTAAACAAGTTGCTTGATAGAATAGTTAATTAGTTGACGAGTTGACAAGTTAATGAGTAAACAAGTTGCTTGATAAGATATAGGCAGTAAGTTGACAAGTTACTTAATAATAAGATTTATAAGGACTTATTAGTTGGTTAATAAAACGAGTTGACAAGTTGAAATGATTAAAAGGGATTGAACCCTTTCTATCAAACAACTTGTCAACTCGTTTACTTGTTAACTTGTCCACTCGTTAACTTATCAACTATCTTCTACTTCACAATAGCTTGATAATCCTTTTCAAATGAACGAGGATGGCGACCTATTAAAACAGTATTCAATAAACAGTTAGCAACCAATTCTTCATTTGTAAGATCAACCTTAGGTTCTTTCTTAACTTCCTTACCAAGAAGAACTTCCCACGGACCATTAAAGTCATGGTCATCTGCTCCATAGAACATCTCGTTAGTATCTGGATCTTCCATTAACTGATAACGAATCTGCTTCTTTGATGCAACAGGATTTAGCGTTAACAATAAATTGTATGCATTACCAAACTGCACACGCAAATGGCGACCTTTAGGAAACATAAGTCCTATCTGTGGATAAATTTCATCAAACTCGTAAGCTTGGAATAACTCTTTTAGCTTCATAGATAATGTTGTAATATATTATCAATTAATACTTTCGACACACCATTGCAATGATGCAGACGAACCATTATAAATGCAAAGTTACATTATTTTTTTGATACACTTGCAAGTTAGAACATTAATTCGTATATTTGCAGCGTATCACTAACCAGGGGGTCATTTACAGAAAATGATTCCCCATAAACATTCAATACACATGAGAAGAGACCAAGAAATTTTTGACCTTATTGAGATGGAACACAAACGCCAGCTCAAAGGTATGGAGCTGATTGCATCAGAGAATTTCGTCAGTGACGAAGTTATGCAAGCCATGGGATCTTACCTAACAAACAAGTATGCTGAAGGTTACCCAGGCAAACGCTATTATGGTGGTTGTCAAGTGGTTGACCAAGTTGAAACACTTGCCATTGAGCGCGTAAAGCAACTCTTTGGTGCTGAATATGCCAATGTGCAGCCTCACTCTGGTGCGCAGGCTAACCAGGCTGTGTTGCTTGCCGTGCTGAAACCAGGCGACACATTTATGGGACTTGACCTTGACCAAGGCGGTCATCTCTCTCATGGTAGTGAGGTAAATACATCTGGTATCCTTTATAACCATGTTGGTTATACATTGAACCGTGAGACTGGTCGTGTTGACTATGACGAGATGGAGCGTCTCGCACGTGAGCACAAGCCAAAGCTTATCATCGGTGGTGGTTCTGCTTACAGCCGTGAGTGGGATTATAAGCGCATGCGCAAGATTGCTGACGAGGTAGGCGCTTTGTTAATGGTTGACATGGCTCATCCTGCTGGTCTTATTGCTGCAGGTTTGCTCGATAACCCTGTAAAATATGCTCATATTGTTACCACTACAACTCACAAGACACTCCGTGGTCCTCGTGGCGGTATTATCCTTATGGGTAAGGACTTCGATAATCCTTGGGGCTTAACAACCAAGAAGGGTGATTTGAAACCAATGTCTATGCTCTTGAATTCTGCTGTATTCCCAGGTAACCAGGGTGGTCCATTGGAACATGTTATTGCAGCTAAGGCTGTTGGCTTTGGTGAGAACCTCCTACCAAGCTGGAAGGAATATGCAACACAGGTGAAGAAGAATGCTTCTGTTCTTGCTCAAGCACTTGTTGAGAAAGGCTTCAGCATTGTTAGCGGTGGCACAGACAACCATTCTATGCTGCTCGACCTACGTCAGAAGTATCCAGACCTTACTGGTAAGGTTGCAGAGAATGCACTTGTTGCTGCTGACATCACCGCCAATAAGAATAAGGTACCATACGATGAGCGTTCTGCGTTCCAGACCAGCGGTTTGCGACTTGGAACAGCTGCAATGACAACACGTGGCTGTAAGGAAGATATGATGTTACTCTGTGCTGACCTTATTGATGAGGTATTATCAGACCCAGAGAACGAGCAGGTTATTAAGCGTGTACGTGAGAAAGTGAATGAGACGATGAAGGACTATCCTCTCTTCGCTTACTAAACACAAGATTTATAAAAGATATTATACAATAGAGGTGTACCAATCATTTGGTACACCTCTATTCGTAAAATTACCATATAACGAAATTAGCGTTTTCCAATACCCCACATTATCCATTAGCAATTTACAATATTCAATAAAACGGGTATAATATTCCCTAAATTCCCATCTTCAATCATTGTAGTATTGCTCAACACACATCGTGTTGATGCTCAGCACACATTGTGCTATTGGTAAACACCAATGGTGCTAAGCGCTAAACACAATTCACGATATAAGCAACTTCCTACATACTAAACGGCTTATGTATTCTCAGAACAATACTAAAGTAATACATAAGCCATTTTTATGAGTTCATTAATACAATCCAATTCAATGGAATGTAAACTAAACTAACATTCCCCTACTCTCCCGTATAGAACTTAATAAGTTTTGTAAGGCCCAAATTGCACGCAGGACAGAATTCAGGGTGCATATTCGTACGCATACGGCAGTCTGGATATGCACGATAAACACCATGCTGTGAATAACCAGCAGGCTCGTAAGCACCTACTTTCCACTTATCATGACGCGCATTAGCTTTATCAAGATCAGCTGGCTGAGGAGTTGGAACTGGTGTCTTCTTGTTAATAAGATTCTCCCATTTTCCATGGAAGTCAACTAAAGTTGTAAGGTTTGGCTCCCAAGGTTCTACATCAGTTGGATACATATTAATCTGCTCCTTTTCGTATGCGTATTCATCACCCAGACCTGCAAAGGAATGTCCAAACTCATGTACAACAACTGGCTTGAAATAAGGATTACGCACCATTGAAAGGTTATAAGAGTTCAGAATACCACCGCCACCATACTTCTCTGTATTTACAAGTACGATGATATGCTCATAAGGTGTACCAGCCAACCAGTCATGTAAATCCTTTAGATGCAATGTTGTCAGATAACGGTCACTGTAGAATGTATCAAAATGTGAGTGAAGTGCCGTGTTTTTCCAAATACCCTTTGATGGTTCAGACGTACCACTCTCCATAGATGGTGACTTAACAGCTACAACATTAAAGCGTTGACGCAGTGATTTAAATGGCTCATGTGCAAATAGAGCTTCATTAGCTGTGCGACAATCTTCTATAAAGTTTGCCATCTCCGCCTCTGTATATCCCTCTGCAACATAAGCAATGTGAATACAACGTGTCGTGTCTGCAGCCTTCTGCAATGTTTCGTAAGGTGTTACAGAACGTTCACCAATGTGACGAATGAGAATATCCTTTGGATTAACAGTATGACTCATAGACACAGTCACCTCGCGACGATTATTTCGTAGTTCTACTGTTATATCTACAGAGTCCTTTGGGAAAGGAACGAGAAAGACATTTTCAAATGCTTTACCAAAGGGTTTCTTTGCCTCATCATACGTCAACCATTCCTGAAAAAGTGTTGAGAATGAATTTCGATAAATAACCTTTTGTGTACGATGGTCACGAACAATAACTTGACCATTTCCTTCGACAGGCACCTCAGCCAATCGTTCATGCTTACCATACCATCGTGGTATGCGTGACAACTCGTCTACAGCAATGGCCTGATGCTTAGCATTACCTGAAAAAATGTAATCAAGACGAAGCGTTGCATCCTCAAAGTAATGATTAAAATCCTGTGCTGCGGCAGTTAGTGTGACAGCCAAGAACAAGAGCGTGATAATTTTTTTCATAAGGTTATAATGAATTAGGTTTCTACATTATGATCTATTACATCAATCATGAACAGGCATTTGTATAGCTTTACGCCTATTCTCAATTAGATAAATATCATACCATATATTATCGAATACAAAGTTATCAATAATAATGAAAAAGTCAAAACGAAATACCATAAATCACAACTGAAAAACACATAAATTATAAAACAATAAAGAACCGTATCAGCCAGAATAAAGTCTGCATTTAACCCAAATCGTTCATTAGCCACAAAATGTATAGTTCTTATTACTATGGTATGTTACCTAATAAGCGATTGGGCTTTAAAAACTAATAATATAATTTACTATCCTTATAACCTAAATATATATCGCTTAACTACAAAACTAATAACAAAAACATAAATCAAAAATTTGGCTGTTTGTTTTTTTTAATGTATCTTTGCAACGTAATACCGCCGATATGGCTCAGTTGGTAGAGCAACGCATTCGTAATGCGTAGGTCCCCGGT
>ERZ773265.1382-NODE-1382-length-12782-cov-132.351693_pt1 | contig 12782 bp, 7 predicted proteins | sample MGYA00580512_ERZ773265 | MGnify/ENA primary metagenome ERZ773265 (study PRJEB29015, sample SAMEA2738169) | human oral metagenome | biome: human oral; feature: human-associated habitat; material: saliva | place: China | collected 2183 ... | reverse complement strand
TGCCCCGTTCCTCCACCGGTGAGCGCATGAACCCCTACACCTCCATGTGGACCGGTGTGACCCCCGGTGACGGCCCGCAGAACATGCACGTCATCCTCATCGACAACGGCCGTACCGCCGTTCTGGCTGATGAGCTGGGCCGCCAGGCACTGCGTTGCATCCGCTGCTCCGCTTGTATGAACGTGTGCCCCGTGTACGAGCGCGCAGGCGGTCACGCCTACGGCTCCACCTACCCGGGCCCCATTGGTGCGATTCTGTCCCCGCAGCTCTCCGGTATCGAGGCTGCGCACAACAACTCTCTGCCGTACGCATCCTCCCTCTGCGGCGCATGCTACGAGGTCTGCCCCGTGAAGATTAACTTCCCCGAGGTCCTCGTGCACCTGCGCGCTAAGGATGTCGAGTCCAAGCACGCTGTCCGCGAATTCGAGGGCAACAAGAAGGCTCCCTTCTCGCAGATGGACGGCATGATGCTCGGCGCGAAGAAGCTCTTCACCTCCGGCAAGATGATGTCGATTGCAGAGCGTGGTCTGCCCATGTCCCGCCTTATCAGCGGCCGCAAGCACAAGATCAGCGCTGTTCCCGGTATCATCGGCGGCTGGACCGCTTACCGCGACATCCCCGAGCCCCCCAAGGAATCCTTCCGCAACTGGTGGAAGAAGGAGAAGGGTCAGGCTCCGGCACGCGATAACGCTCAGCGCGTTGACATTCAGGCCCTCATCGAGGCAAACAAGGGTAAGGTCGCTGAGGCGGCAGCAAACGCCAAGGCCGCTATGGATGCCCAGGCAGCCCGTGAAGCTAAGGAGAACAACTAATGTCCTCTGCTAAGGAAGATATCCTCGCACGTATCCGCTCGTCCCTGGCTGACGCACCCGTCGCCCCCGAGCCCGTACGTAACTACCGCCGCGTCAGCGAGCTGAACGAAGAGCAGACCATTGAGATGCTCGTCGACCGCCTCATTGACTACAAGGCAAACGTGTTCCACGCGAACAAGGAGAACATCTCCGAGGTCATCGCGGAGCGCCTGGGTGAAAAGTCCACCTACGTGGTTCCCGAGGGTCTGAACATGGAGTGGCTGCCGGCTGACACCGCTGACCGCAAGCGCGTCACCGACTCCGGTAGCACCCTCAAGCCCGGCTGCCTGAGCCTGGAAGAACTGGACGCAGTTGACGCTGTGGTCACCGGTTCGACCGTCTCCTGCGCAGAGACCGGCACGATCTTCTTGAACACCAACCCCGATGAGGGTCGCCGCGCCATCAGCCTGGTGCCCGACCACCACATCTGCGTGGTGCCCCGTTCCACCGTGGTGGAGCTGGTTCCCGAGTCGATCGAGCGTATCACCTACACCCGCCCCGTGACCATGATTTCCGGTCCGTCGGCAACCAGTGATATCGAGCTGATCCGCGTGGAGGGCGTGCACGGCCCCCGTACCCTGGACGTCATCATCTACGACGCCTAAGGTGCAGCGCCAGACGGCAAACCTCTAAAGAAACCGCCCGAGAGCTAAGGCTCCCGGGCGGTTTCTTTATGCCCTCTTCTTGACACCCCCGCGGCTTCTCGTTTTCAGAAGGATAGCGCGAGTCCTGAGGGTCGTGAGGGCACAAAAACGGTGGCGGGCCCATGTTCCCGCCACCGTTCTGTGGAGTAGTATCTTGTGGTGTATCGACGGTTAGCGTCGTAGCGCCCCGTGTGGGGGCTTAGGCGCGTGCGTCGAAGTGCTGCAGACCGGAGTCCTCGCGGCTACCGCCCTGGCCATCGCCAACATCGCGGTAATCCTTGATCCACTCAATCTTCTGAACCCACTTGACCATCTTGTAGCCGTGCATGGAGTCCGCACGCAGACGGAGCGGGCCACCGTACACATCCGGCAGGGGCTTGTCGTTCATGCCCCACGCCAGGATGGTTTCATCTTCCATTGCCATGGAGATGTCCAGGCACTCGTAGTAGGGTTCGGTCGGGCGGCCGTCGTAGGTGTGGCCCACGTGGCCGAAGGAGGTCACCATGACGTAGCGAGCCTCATCGGTCTTCTCGACCAGTGCGAGGACGTCACGCAGGCGCACACCCTCCCACTTGGCGATACCGGTCCAACCCTGCATGCAGGTGTGCATGGTGATGTTAACTTCCTTGCCCAGCTTCTTGAGGTCATCAATGCTCAGGGACTTGGACTCCTTCACCAGACCACCCAGCTCCAGGCGGTAGTCAACGAACTCGTGTTCCTTCAGGCGGTTCCACTCGGTGCTCTCACGCTCTGTCGGCGGGCGAGTGTTAACCCAGTGGAAGGGGGAGATATCGGCATCGGTGAAGGTCTTCTTCTGCACCTGACGGGAGGTGATACGGTCCAGCAGGACGTTACGAATCGGCTGGGTCAGACCCCAAATGAAGGTCTGAGTGAATCGCAGGTCGCGCAGGGACCAGTACGAAGCGAAAATCCACAGAGCCACAGCGAAGACAATGCCGCCAATGAGCATGGTGACAGCCTGAGCGAACTGTGCTGCGTCCACCTCGTTGTAGGGCTTGTTCAGCATCATGTGGGCGATGTTGTACTGGGGGTGAACCACGAACACCAGCGCCACGTGAATGACGGTGAATACGCAGTAGAACGCCATGCCCAGGAAGTGGATGGAACGCGCGGTCTGGCGGTTACGGAAGAGACGCACGTAGCCGGGGAAGCGGCCGCAGAATGCCGGGCTCATGATCGGGCCGGTTGCAATCATCAGCGGTGCCACGATGAACACCACGGTGAAGTACATAATCTGCTGCAGAGCGTCGTACGGCTGGAAATGCTCAATCGAGGGAATCTGGAAGCCAGCGTAAATCTGGATGGATTCCCACGCCTGCGGGATGATGTCCCAGCTGGTCGGGACGATACGGCGCCACTGACCGGTCAGGAACAGCAAGGAGACGTAGACGAGACCGTTAACAATCCAGATGACGGTCACCAGCGCGTGCCATGCGCGGCCCAGACCAATCTGGGCTTTACCGGGCAGAGAAATCAGGGGAGACAGGGTGCGCTGGTCATCGCGCGCAGTAAATGCGCCGGGGGTGGTAGGGACCTTGTCCTTGGTGAACTTGAGCCACTCGGAACCCGGGGTGCAGTGGTTGTTCCAGTACAGGCGGGGGTGAGAGGCGAGAACTTCCCAACCTGAACGAATCAGGAAGCCCATCATAATGAAATTGATGAAGTGCGTAATTCGGAGCCAGGCCGGGAAGTCCAGCTCTACGCCACCAGTGCTCGCGGTGAGGAGTAGTTGGTGCATGATATTTCCTTCGGAAATGACTGTGTGTGCAGACAATCGTTAGGATTCAGTGCGAGGCCTTGAGATGTGAGGTTAGAAATAATTACCTTTCTGACCCATATGATCCTCCTCCGTGGTTGGGAGCCGCCGGGGGTATCGTCGTGGATACTCCCGAAAGGGGCACCTCCCGTGTGTGAGAGGGGAGGTGCGCCAGCTCCCGCTGGGGCGGAAGCGACTCTGTGTATGTATGTTGGTTTATGTGTGTTTCAGGGAAATTCCCTGTCCGCTTTCAATTTTATAGGACAAAGTGTCAGTCGAGAAAGCTAAGACACGTCATGTTCTGTAATATTTGCATTAAAAATCCGAATTTAAGGAAAGATTCTCATCTTCTCCCGGTTTATAAGGTTATTCGGGTGCGAAAAGCCCGCCACAGCCTCTGGAGAGGACGCGGCGGGCTTTGACTCTATATGTGGGATGCATGTTGGTTTACAGGGCTTTGACTGTCTGGCATTGTGTGTGGTTTTGTAAACCCAATCCCACATAGGGTTGAGGTGACTGTAAGCGAGATACCCGCTCAAACCGGTTTGTAACCCGACCTTGAAACGCCGAAGGCAACCGTACCGTAGCCGCTGCTAGATCTCTGCAGAACCCGTATTTTCCGCAGAACCCTTACGCTTCTTTGCCCCAGCTCGAGAGGCTGCTCGGGACGTAACGCTAGAACCAGCGGAAGCGCCCGCAGCGCCCTGAGAGTCGCTCTGAGCATCAGAGCTATCCGCCGTATCAGCCTGAGACTTCAAACGAACCACCGGAATCATGCCCGTGGCAAGCTTCGCCTGCGCATTACGCTGAGCCTTCAACGCATTCATCTGCTCCTTACGGCTCGGCTCCTGCTGAATCGGCTGACCAGAACCAAACGCCTGACGAATACCCAACGCCCATAGCGGGAACAGCAGAACCGTCAGCGCGCCGCCGGCAACCAGCAGCGACGCCGTGGACTCCTCCAAAAGATCCGAACTGGTCGCAACCTCCGTCACCGCCACAATAATCGGCAGACCCGCAGCCGAATACAACGCCAACTGCGCCTTCTGCGCGCGAGTAGTCAACCCCGAACGGGTATCAAAGAAATGCTCCGCCAAAAGAACCGGAACGCCGCGGCACAGCAGAATACCCACCACCACGGCAAGCAGACCCAAAGGCTTAGCCACCACAGCAGAGACATCAATGCCCATACCGCTAACCACAAAGAACAGCGGAATCATGAACGTAAAACCAACCACCTCAAGGCGGCGAGTTATCATATGCAAAGCCGCCGGAGGGGTCAGAGTACGCAGAATCAGGCCCGCCGCAAAAGCACCGAGCACTGCATCCAAATCAAAGAGGGCAGTGCACATGATCAGGGTTGCCAGCAGGAACATGGCAAGACGCAGAACCGTTTGACCGGTCGTATTCGCCTCTGCAGCCATAATCTGACGCAGACCCGGCACATGCGCAAACAGACGGTGAGGAATCAGCGCCGTAATCACCGCCACCACCATAAACGCCAGCAGCACCACAATCGCCATGCCCGGCGAACGCGAAGACAGCAGCAGCGAAATAGCGAAAATCGGCAGAAGCTCACCCACGGCACCGTGCACCAGCACCGCGTTACCCACCGGCGTACCGGCAGCACCGTGAGACTTCAACATCGGCAACAGCGTGCCCAATGCCGTGGAACTCAACGCCACGCCCACCGCAATATACGTATTTAGCTCATGCGAGAACGACGTAATAACCGCCGCACCCGCCATACCCAAAGCAAAGCACGCCACCCACGTGGCAATAGCGCTATAACCCTGACGGCTACGCAACGACGAAACGTTAATCTCAAAGCCCGCAATCAAAAAGAGCATGCCCAAGCCCAGCTCCTTCAGCAGCGGGATACCGCCCTCACTGCTGGCAAGGTTGAGCATATTCGGGCCAATCAGCAGACCAAAAATGAGCAGGAAAACCACATCAGGAATCTTCTTACCCGTCAGCCGCGAAAGAATCGGCGACAGCAACGCAACCAACGTAATCCAGAAAATGGACACAAACTGGCCGCTATCGTGGCTCGACCCTTCCGACAGAGTCGTACCCGAAGCAAGAAGAGCACCAGAAGCCCCCAAATCCGTCAAGAAAAGCGGGGAAAAAGTCGAAAACATAAAACCTCAACGTGGTGTGTGCAGGTGGGGCGCGTTTGGGACAGTAAAAGGAGTGAAATTATGCTCCCGCGGGGTTGCTCCACCTTTAAGAACGTACCAATGGTACACACCTAACCTCATGCAACAACACTTGAACAGCACTCACCAGCAGGGCAAGAAGCTCCAGCCTGCATCCGACAGAGAGGCAGTATGAGAGCAAAACCTCCGCGCCACCACCCGAGCAGACACAGCTTCCGCAGTTACACTTAACACCTATGCCAGAGCATCCGACACACACCACCGGATGCGGCAGATACCCTGGCAGGGCACACACCACCGGCAGGGTGCACAGACTCTCAAACACGGCACTACAAGGAGCGAGGACATGGCAGCAGGGCGCACTCAACCTATCCCCACCGTCAGCAGCGGGGCACGCGCCGCCTCCCTCGGAGGCACCCGACGCGACCTTGGGCTCGACCTCGCCCGCGCCTTCGCCGTGCTCAGCCTGCTCATCCCCTTCGGATACTGGCTGCAGCTGATCCCGGTGTCCTGGAAGTTCTGGATCCCGCAGACCCTCGTACCGGCTGAACCGCTCTTCGCCGCAATCCTGGGCGCAGCCGCCTGGCGGTACGCACGCACCGCGAACTTCCCGCAACTCTTCGCCGGAACCATAGTGCGATTCCTTGCGTTGCTTCTGCTGGGCGTGGCACTCATGCAGGGCGTCACCTACCTGCTGCAAGCCGGAGTGACCGTACCGGCGCAGGGCTTCAGCTACACGCTCCCCTTCGACATGCTCGTGCACCTGGCACTACTTACCCTGCTAACCCTATTCATCGTGCACCTGCCCCTGTGGGCGGTCGCCGTACTGGCGGTGATCACCAGCCCCTTCATCACCTGGACCTACACCCTCCTCATGGACGTAGCCGCCCACGCCGACCAGTGGACCGCCGTGCAGCTACCGTTCCTCACAAACCACGGCGTCAACCACGCGCAGAGCGCGCAGCTCATCTGGGTCATGTGCCTGGGCATTGTGCTCGTGCGCCTCTACGATAACCTGCAGGCAAAGCTCGCAATCCCCGTGGTACTCGCCGTGCTGGCGCTCGCCGTTTACCGCACCTTCAACCCCTATACCGAGCTGGGCTTCCTCAACAGTCCGCAGGTGTTGCTGACCCTGAACCTGGCGGCAACCCTGTACTTCTGGGCAGAATGTGCGCGCCTGCTCTCCGCGCAGGCGGGAATGCTCACCCCCATCGCTCGCCTGGGCCAGATGTCGCTGAGCGCCTCCATTGTGCTGAGCGGAATCATTATTTACGCCGGCCCCACCATCAAGGCATTCACCGTCGGCGAGCACTACGTCGCCACCGGAGGCTGGGGCACCGCCGTGTACTGGAGCGCCTTCCTGCTGCTCGGCGCTGTTATCGCCCTGGGCTTCTGCACCCTCTGGTCGCGCATGGCGCGCTCCATTGCCGGTCGCGGCCCCTTGGAGGCGATTCTCGCCCTCATCTCCGGGCGCGGCTAACCGAATCTGAACTCAATACGAAAGCGACCCCCTCCCCGCGTTCCTGCGCGGGTAGGGGGTCGCCTCTATATGCTCAACATCTGCAACAGAATCTGCGCCAGAGTCTGACTAGGAATCTGACTAGGAGCCTGCAACAGAAATACTGCGGGTACGACAAAGCCCCGGTCCATTGGACCGGGGCTAGCTGTCGGGATGACAGGATTTGAACCTGCGACCTCGTCGTCCCGAACGACGCGCGCTACCAAGCTGCGCCACATCCCGATGTTGACCTATCAGCGAATACCGTAGGCAACTCACCTAGGATAACCCAAAAAAATTCAGAACGCAACACAGCGGCACGCCACCGGTCGGGGGGAGGGCACATAAAGGTTCTACGCTTCAGCCTCCTGAACCTGATTCAGCTCATCCCAGGAGGCGTACATCGCCGCAAAACGACCACCGGAGGCAATCAGCTGCTGCGGGGAGCCATCCTCCACCACGGAGCCCTCATGAATCACCAGCACACGATCAGCGCCCAGAACCGTCGAGAGGCGATGCGCAATCACCAGCGCCGTACGCCCCGCCAACACGGTCCGCAGCGCCGCCTGCACCGCGCGCTCACTCGGAATGTCCAGCGAAGCCGTCGCCTCATCCAGAATCAGCACCCGCGGATTCGCCAAGAACACGCGAGCAAAGGACACCAGCTGACGCTGACCCGCCGACAGGGTAATACCGCCACGGCCCAGCTGTGACTCGTAGCCCTCACGCAGACGCTCAATGAACGCGTCAGCACCCACCGCCTTTGCGGCAGTCTTCACCTGCTCATCGGACGCCTGCGGGTTACCCATGCGGATATTCTCCAGAATCGACGCGGAGAACAGGAACACCTCCTGGGTCAGCATGAGCACCTCACGGCGCAGCTGCGCATCCGCCAGCTGGCGGACATCCACGCCGTCAATACGCACCTGACCTGCTGTAACATCGTAGAAACGAGCCACGAGCTTAGCGATCGTCGACTTACCGGCACCCGTAGCACCCACCAGCGCCACGGTCGTACCCGGCTCAATGCGCAGGGTCGTCTCCTTCAACGCGTGACGATCCGACGTGTACCCAAAGACCGCCGAATCCAGTTCCACCAGAGCGCCCTGAACCGTGCCGGACGCGCCCTCAGTAACGCCAGTAGCAGATTCAGCTACAGACTCTACAGCCCGCTCATGCGGATGCTCCGGCTCAGCAACCTCAGGCTCCTCAGCCAAGAAGGACGACAGCTTCTCCAGCGCAGACATCGCTGACTGGAACATGTTGTAGAACTCAGAAAGTTGCATGACCGGCTCAAACACACGGTTCGCGTAAATCACCAGCGCCAGCAGGGTACCGATCTGCATGGTGCCGCCCAGCACCGCATAACCACCCAGCACCAACGCACCGGCAATAAACACATTGCCCAAAAGCATCAGCACGGGCGAGTAGACACCGAAAATCTTAATCGAATCCATCACCGCAAGGCGGTAACGCTCCGACGCCTGAGCGTACTCGGAACGCATCTGCGCCTCCGCACCAAACGCCTTCACCGCACGGATACCCGTAAAAGTCTCCACAAAACGGCTCGTCAAATGCGCAGACTCGGTACGCATCGTGCGGAAAACCGGCACCGCCGTCTTCTGGAACCAACGCGTCAAGAAGTAAATCGGCACGCCCATGACCAGCATGAACAGACCAATACGCCAATCCAGAAGGAAAATAGCGACCGCAGAAATCACCATGGACAGCAAGGTAATCGCCAACTGGCTGATACCGCTGTCCAAGAAGCTGCGGACCGTATCAATATCGCTGGTCAAACGCGAAATGACCTTGCCCGAGGTGTACCGCTCATGGAACGACACACTCAGCGACTGCGCGTGACGGAACACCCGCTTACGCAGGTACACCACCACGCCCAGCGACACACGCACCGTGTACGCCACGTTGACCCACGAGAAAATCGCGGTCACCGCGGTAGCCGCCACAAAGAACGCCAGCAGGGTCAGCAGGGGAGAAACGTCACCCTGCTTGAGCGGTTCAATGGAACTATCCAAAACGCGGGCAATCAGAATCGGCGCAATCGCCGAGGAACCCGACACCAAGAGCACCGAAATAATCGACAGAGCCAACGCCCCACGATGCGGGCGCAACATCTGGCGCAACAGGGCCATCGAGCGTTCGCGAGTCTCCGCGCGCTCCTGCGGGCTCAGCTCCTCCCGCGGCTCCGCCGGACGATGGTGGGCCATTAGCCCTCCTCCATCGTCATCAGCTGGCGGTACTGCTCCGAAGAGTCCATCAGCTCAGCGTGAGTACCCTCAGCCACCACGGCACCATCAACCATCAGCAGCACACGGTCAGCCAGAGCCACCGTGGAGGGGCGGTGCGCCGTCAACAGGGTAGTGGCGCCGCCCAGGCCCTCCAGGCCCTCACGCAGGCCGGTAATAATACGTTCCTCGGTGTTCACATCCAACGCCGAGAACGGGTCATCCAGCAGCAGAACGGAGGGGCGCTTCGCCAAAGCGCGCGCCAACGACAGACGCTGACGCTGACCACCCGAAAGGCTCAGACCCTCCTCACCAATGACGGTATCCAGACCCTGCGGAAGCTCCGCCACGAAATCGCACGCAGCCAGCTGCAGCGCCGTCTGGAGGGTCGCCTCCAGCTCTTCTGCGGCGGGGTAATCCTCATCCTCGGTGCCGTGCTCGTACTGCTCAGCAACGCCCATCAGCACGTTCTCGCGGACCGTGCCGGAGAAGAGCACCGCCTCCTCAAAGACGAACGCGGTCTGGGCGCGCACCTCCTCAATAGACATGTCGGCGGTATCTCGGGTGCCAAAACGCAGGGAACCGGAGGTCGGCTCGTAGAAACGCGGGACCAGCGACAGCACGGTCGACTTGCCGCTACCGGTTGCACCAACCAGCGCCAGAATCTCACCCGGGAAGACTTTGAAGTTTACGTCCTTCAGCACCGAAACCTCGGGTGCCTTCACCTCAGAGTTTGCGCCGGTATCCTCAGCCGAAACAGGTGCTTCGGCAGCGTCGTAGCTGAACTGAACGTGATCGAAAGTGACAGATACTGCGCCACCGCTGGGGTACTGCATAGTTTCCTTCCCGGAGCCGCCCTCGGCAGACACTCCAGCTACTGTTGACGAATCAGAAGCACCCTGCGGATGCTCGGGCGCAGGCACAGCCGCGGAGCCACGGACCAGCGGCACCGCCTCAAAACCGGGCTCGTCCATAACCTCGTTGTGGCGTTCCAATGCCACCTTATAGCTCAAATAGGCAGACATCAGCGCGGTCGAGCGCGTCACGTGGCTGAGCACGGTCGTCTGCACCGCAAAGTAGGCGGTCATCGCGCCCAGGCTCAAGGTGCCCGCCGCAACCTGCGAAGCGCCCACAGCCAGTGCCACCGCCGTAGAGGCACCCACAATCAGGCCCTGGTACAGGGCAACACGAGCCACCAGCATCGACCTGCCGTACTCGCGCACCTGCAGGGCGTCCACCGACTCGGAATATTCCTGAATCTGCTCGGGGGAGCGGCCCAGCGCCTTAATCACGCGGATGCCGCGCACCGACTCCTCAATACGTGTGGAGAGGTCGCCCGTCATCTGCTGAATCTCATGCGAGGCGCGGTAGTACTTGCGGGTGAAGTTCACCAGTGACAGCACCAGAATCGGCACGGTCACCACGAACACCAGCGCGAGCGACGGCGAAGAACGCAGCATGAAGAAGCCACCGACCAGGAACATCACCACAACAGTCAGCATCTGCACAATACCGAAAGACAACCAACGGCGAATCGTCCCCAAATCGCTCATGGAACGGGTCAGCAACTGACCGGAGGGCCAACGATCCAGCAGAGAAAGCGGGGCACTGAGTAGCCGGTCAAAGAAGTTCATACGCATGGACAGCTCAATCGTGGAGGTCGGGTCCACAATCAGCCAGCGCCTCCAATACATGAAGGAGGCGTGCGCAATGCCCAGCAGAAGCACCAGGCCACCGGCAATCCAGATGGCGCTCTCGGTGGTGCTCTGCGAGAGATGATCCACAATAATCTGCAGTACCTGCGGGATGGAAATCTCAAGGGCACCGGCACCGAACGCCACCAGCAGACCCACACCCCAGCGCACACGAATCGGACGCGCATACGCGGCGAGGGTGCGCGGGGCACGCTGACCGTGCGCGTAGTCGATCGGGTCGGGGGTCGGTTCGCTCGCCGTCTCCAAGAAGGGGTTACGGCGGCGCTTAGTTGTGCGTGCTGTAGAAGCCTCAGACATTAGCGGCGGCTACCTTTCGAAGCGTCGGCTTCACCCTTATCGCGAGCCGTGAGGGTCACCAGGATTGCCTCCGGCGGGCAGAACAGACGCACCGGCGCAAAACGAGAGGTGCCCAAACCGGCAGAAACCTGAACCGGAACACCGGACTGCTCACTCACGCCCTTCGCACGCGAAGGCGGCAAATCGCAATTGCTGACCAGGGCATGACCGCCGGGCAGGCAGACCTGACCGCCGTGCGTATGACCGGCAAAAATAGCCTGCGCACCGTCCTGCACGAAGCGGTGCAGGGTACGCATATAGGGGGCGTGCGCCACGCCGATACGGACGCTCGGCTCCTCACCCTCATCGAAGGCGCCGGGCGCGAAGCCGGGGTGCTCATCGTAGCGCAGGTGCGGGTCATCCACACCGGAGAACTCCAGGCGCAGACCCATAAGGTTCAGCGTATCGTAGCGGTTGACCAAGCCCGTCCAGCCGCGCGACTCGAACGCCTCGTGCATCCGCTCAATGGGCAGTGCTACACGCGATCCCTCCTCAATCGTCTGCGGGGTGCGCGGCTGCCACAGGTAGCGTGCCGGGTTCTTGAAGACGGGCGCGAAATAGCAATTCGAGCCGGGCACAAACACGCCGGGGAAGTCCATGAGCGGGTCGAGCGCCTCCAGCAGCGGACCCATACCGTCCACGTGGGAGAGGTTATCGCCCGTGTTCATCACCAAATCCGGCTCCAGGGCAGCCAGCGAGTGCATGAAGTCAATCTTCTTCTGCTGACCCGGAATCATGTGCATATCCGAAATATGCAGAATCCTAAAGTCAGGGCTACCGGCGGGCAACACCGGCAGGGACTCGGTGCGGAGCTGAAAATTATTCAGCTCAATAAAGTGCCCATACGCCGCCGTGGCGGCCCCCAAGGCTGCAGTGGCGGCTACCGCCCCCGCTACCTTCTTCAGGAGCGGGGAGGAGCCGCGTGCGCCGGGGACCGCCACGGGGACGCGGGCGTTGACTGCGTTTTCACACATTATCAATCGCCTTTCAGGCTTCAGCTGATGAGCTGTGATTCTAGCTGTACGACAGAATCTTATCGCTGGGGGTGGTGAAGTCCTTCGTGTTGTACTTCGGAGCTATCGTCTTCATGAACGACTGCCACTGTGCACCCGCGTAGGTTGCACCATCGACATACTCGAGGACTCGACCGTTAATGCCCACACCGTTCAGGGAGCGGAAGCCGAGGTTGTTAGAACCAACCCAAGACGCGGTGGACAGGCCACGAGTGTAGCCAACCTGCCAGGTCTGGGAGGAGTTATCGTTCGTACCGGTCTTCGCAGCCGAACCGTTCGGAAGACCAATACCGCGCTGAGAAGCGGAACCGCCAGGCTGGATAACGCCCTTCAGAACCCAGCTGACACCGTTCGCGATGTCCGGATCCAGGACCTGCTCGCACTGGTTCTGGTATTCCTTCATGGTTTCACCGTTGGTCTTGGTGATCTTCTCAATCGGGCGCGGGGTGCAGTACTTACCCTCAGAAGCGAAGATAGCGTACATGGATGCGCTGGTCAGCGGGGAGATACCGTACTTGGTACCACCAATGTTGGTACCCAGGT
>ERZ773265.1377-NODE-1377-length-12845-cov-18.744410_pt1 | contig 12845 bp, 10 predicted proteins | sample MGYA00580512_ERZ773265 | MGnify/ENA primary metagenome ERZ773265 (study PRJEB29015, sample SAMEA2738169) | human oral metagenome | biome: human oral; feature: human-associated habitat; material: saliva | place: China | collected 2183 ... | reverse complement strand
TTCACATCTTCTCACCAAAAGAACTCTTCCCAGAAAAAGAAATCGTTGAATTGGCTGAAGGATTTGCTAAAGAAAGTGGTGCACACGTCCTCATCACCGAAAATGCAGACGAAGCTGTCAAAGGTGCTGATGTACTTTACACAGACGTTTGGGTATCTATGGGTGAAGAAGACAAATTCGCAGAACGCGTTGCACTTTTGAAACCTTACCAAGTCAATATGGACTTAGTGAAAAAAGCAGATAACGAAAACTTGATCTTCTTGCACTGTTTGCCAGCATTCCACGACACTCACACTGTCTATGGTAAAGATGTTGCTGAAAAATTTGGCGTAGAAGAAATGGAAGTAACAGACGAAGTCTTCCGCAGCAAATATGCTCGTCACTTTGACCAAGCAGAAAACCGTATGCACACTATCAAGGCTGTTATGGCTGCTACTCTTGGAAATCTCTACATTCCTAAAGTATAAAACTTACTCATATACACAACACAGGGGTTGAGACGAAAGCTATGATAGCTTATCAGTTCTAGCGAAAGAAAGCACGGATTCTTTTTGACAGATTTACCACCTTACTCTTGTCATCTTCCTGCTTCCTAGTCTCATTCTGATAAACGTCGGCTATGCGTTCAGCCCCTTTTGGTTCGTAGTAATGACTAATTTATCCTTTAAAAGACGCTACCTCCACTTCATATTTTATCATTATACCTGCCTGTAACTCTTGGAGTTCTGTCAGGTTTACCATATTAAAGAAAGGAGAGCTCATGTCTCATAGAAAAATCGTCGTTGCTTTAGGCGGAAATGCCATCCTCTCCACTGACCCATCTGCCCAAGCTCAACAAGCTGCTCTGGTAGAAACAGCTCGTCACCTGGTCAAATTGATTCAAAATGGGGACGAATTGATCATCACTCATGGAAATGGTCCTCAGGTTGGCAATCTCTTGCTTCAACACTTGATGGCAAATTCGGAAAAAAATCCTGCCTTCCCCCTTGATTCTTTGGTTGCCATGACCGAGGGTAGTATCGGTTTTTGGCTACAATGTGCTCTTGATAACGCATTGCTCGATGTAGGACTTGATAAAAATATCGCTTCTGTTGTTACCCAAGTTATAGTAGACAAAGAAGACCCTGCCTTTATCAATCCAACCAAACCAATCGGTCCATTCTACTCAGAAGAGGATGCCAAAGCTGAGAGCGAAAAAACAGGAGCAACCTTCAAAGAAGATGCCGGTCGTGGCTGGCGTAAAGTGGTGGCTTCACCAAAACCAATCGACATTAAAGAAATCAACAGCATCCGCACCTTGCTCGATAATGGTCAAGTTGTCATCGCAGCAGGTGGAGGAGGTATCCCTGTTGTTAAAAATGAAAACGGTTACTTACGTGGGGTCGAGGCCGTTATCGATAAAGACTTTGCGTCTCAACGACTAGCAGAACTCGTCGAAGCTGACCTCTTTATCGTCCTTACTGGCGTAGACTACGTTTATGTCAACTACAATAAACCAGACCAAGAAAAACTTGAACACGTTACTGTCAGTCAACTAAAAGAATACATCAAACAAGGACAATTCGCTCCGGGTAGTATGCTACCAAAAGTCGAAGCTGCTATCGATTTTGTAACCAACCGCCCAGAAGGCAAGGCTGTTATCACTTCCCTCAGCAATCTAGGCGCCTTGATCGAGTCCGAAAGCGGAACAATTATTGTTAAAGACTAGCCATTTTAACCCAAGTACAAGCTCTAACTAGGAGTACTCAGGTAAACCAACATCATTCGTTTTTATACTTTGTGGCATAGTTTAGGAGGAAAAACAAATGAGTGAAAAAACAAAAAAAAGGTTCCAAATGCCTTCATCTTACACTGTTTTGATCATTATTATTGCTATCATGGCAATCTTGACTTGGATCATTCCAGCAGGTAAGTATGACACGAACGAAGCAGGTGGCCTCATTGCAGGTACCTATCAAACTGTTGACTCTAATCCCCAAGGGATTTACGATATCCTAATGGCTCCGATTCGGGCGATGCTCGGTCACGAACCAACTAAAGCCGCTATTGACGTAGCCTTCTTCATCCTCATGGTTGGAGGATTTCTAGGTGTCGTCAATGCGACAGGCACATTAGATGTTGGTATTGCCTCTATTGTTAAGAAATACAAAGGACGCGAAAAAATGCTGATCCTCATCCTCATGCCCCTCTTTGCGCTTGGAGGAACAACTTATGGTATGGGTGAAGAAACCATGGCATTTTATCCACTCCTTGTCCCTGTTATGATGGCTGTTGGTTTTGATAGCATTACTGCCGTTGCCATCATCCTACTCGGTTCACAAGTCGGCTGTCTTGCCTCTACTCTCAATCCTTTTGCTACTGTTATCGCCTCTGATACAGCGGGTGTATCATCTATGGACGGGGTTATCCTTCGTATCATCTTCTGGTTTGTTATGACAGGTATTAGCACATACTTTGTTTACCGCTATGCGGAAAAGATTCAAAAAGATCCTACAAAATCACTTGTCTACTCTCAACGTGAAGAAGACCTTAAACACTTCAATGTCACTGATAACGAAAATGCTCCTTCTGTCTTGAACAAGAAACAAAAACACGTTCTTGCCTTGTTCATCTTGACTTTCATCATCATGATCGCCAGCTTTATCCCTTGGGTAGACTTGCACATCACTCTATTTGAAGACTTCAAGAATTGGTTGATTGGTCTTCCTGTTATCGGTGGAGCTATCGGTTCATCTGCCCTACCGTTCGGTAGCTGGTACTTCCCAGAAGGGGCTATGCTCTTTGCTGTGATGGGTATTCTTATTGGTGTTGTTTACGGCCTTAAGGAAAGCAAGATTATCTCTACTTTTATGGCTGGTGCAGCAGATCTTCTCACCGTAGCCTTAATTTGTGCAGTGGCTCGTGGTATCCAAGTTATCATGAATGACGGTATGATTACTGCAACTATTCTACACTGGGGTGAAGTCGGACTTCAAGGTCTCTCTTCTCAAGTCTTCATCGTTTTGACTTACCTCTTCTACCTTCCTATGTCATTCCTTATCCCATCTTCATCTGGACTTGCTAGTGCTACAATGGGAATCATGGCACCACTTGGTGAGTTCGTTAACGTAAAACCTAGTCTCATCATCACTGCCTATCAATCTGCATCTGGTGTACTAAACCTTGTCGCTCCAACTTCTGGTATCGTTATGGGGGCTCTCGCGCTCGGCCGTATCAGTCTAGGAACTTGGTGGAAATTTGTTACTAAACTCATTGTCGTTATTGTCATTGTGAGCATACTTCTTCTTATCCTAGGTACCTTCCTTCCATTCCTTTAGAACAAAGTGTGAGGTAAAACGAATGACCGTCTACATCACTGACTCCATTAAACAGAGCTTTATACAGAGTCTGAAGACTCTCATCTCCTACCCATCTGTCCTCCAAGAAGGGGAAAATGGGACACCTTTTGGACAAGCTATTCAAGACGTTCTAGAAAAGACGCTAGAAATCTGCCGTGAACTTGGCTTTAAAACTTATATTAATCCCAAGGGCTATTATGGTTATGCAGAGGTTGGTGAGGGAGAACTCCTTGCCATCCTCTGTCACTTGGATGTTGTGCCTGCAGGAGATTTGTCAGATTGGCAATCTCCTCCATTTGAAGCAACTATCAGAGAAGGCAAACTCTATGGACGAGGGGCACAAGACGACAAAGGTCCTTCACTGGCAGCTCTCTACGCAGTGAAAAGCTTGCTGGACCAAGGCATCCAATTTAAGAAGCGCGTGCGTTTTATCTTTGGTACGGATGAAGAAACCCTTTGGAGATGTATGGCACGCTACAACGCCCTCGAAGAACAAGCCAGCATGGGATTTGCACCGGATTCGTCATTTCCTTTGACATACGCTGAAAAGGGGCTCCTTCAAGTCAAGCTTCATGGCCCCGGCTCTGATCATCTCAAGCTCGATATCGGAGGTGCCTTTAATGTTGTACCAGATAAGGCAAGTTACCAAGGTCCTCTTTATGAAGCGGTTTGTAGAGGTTTAAAAGAAGCTGGTTATGATTACCAAACTGCAGACCAAACTGTGACCGTACTCGGGGTACCTAAGCACGCCAAAGATGCTAGTCAAGGTGTCAATGCAGTCATTCGGCTTGCTAGTGTACTCGCACCTCTCCAACCACACCCTACCCTCCATTTTCTAGCCGACAAAGCAGGGCAAGATGGTAGAGGGCTTGGAATCTTTGGAGAGGTCGCTGATGAACCGTCTGGTTCCCTTTCCTTTAACGTTGCAGGGTTGACTATCAATCTCGATCGCTCCGAGATTCGGATCGATATACGCATACCTGTGCTAGCAGATAAGGAGAAACTGGTGGCACAGCTCACTCAGTGCGCCAAAGACTATCAACTTGACTACCAAGAATTTGACTATCTAGCACCCCTCTATGTCGCAAGAGATAGCCAACTTGTTACTACCCTTATGCAAGTCTACCAAGAAAAAACCGGAGATAAAACTCCTCCTCTCTCATCAGGTGGTGCTACCTTTGCCCGCACCATGCCAAACTGTGTAGCCTTTGGCGCTCTTTTTCCAGGAGCACAACAAACTGAACATCAGGCAAATGAAGCAGCTGTCCTAGACGATCTTTATCGCGCTATGGACATCTACGCAGAGGCAGTTTACCGTCTCGCAACCTAACCAGATAAAGGTTTCTACCAAAAATCCCGCAGATTTGCGGGATTTTTTCTTACATCAATGCGCCAACATTTCTTGGGCGATTTCTTGACCAGATAAGTTATCTGGGTAGTAGGTTGGCCAGTTATCCATTTCTTCAAAGAGTGCTTCTTGGCTGATGCCTCCAAAGAAGATATGGAAATGTTCTGCCTTAACTGGAGCGATATTGTGGTCGCTAAACTGAACATATTTGAACTGTCCAGCATCCGCATCGGTCGCTTCAAAGAGGAAACGCACACCTCGATTGCCTTTCTTATAAGTCAAGATTTTCTTACCGACATACTTGTAGGTGAATTTCTTGCTTTGGCCACCTTGAACAAATTCCATAGTATTATCCGTAATGTTGATCTTGGTCACATCTGTCTGATAGCCTTTTCTATAGTAGGCCTTGTACTCTTCCTTGGTCATCTTGCCAGTCAACTTAGCCTTGTAATCAAAGACTTGATCAAAAGTTCCGTCCTCAAGGAAAGGATAGACCGACTGCCAGTTGCCAACATAATCACTCAAGGTACGGTCTTTGACATCTGTATCCTCAAAGTAACCGTTGTGAACTGTCTTGGTGTTTTCTTCTTTCTCTGGCTCGATTTCTGGCCCTTCTTGGTCTGTTGTTTGTTTCAAAGCCTTGAGGTTTTTCTCCATCACGGAGATATAATCCTCACCAGCCTTGGTTGCTTCTTCTGTTAGACTCTCTAGCGGATTGAGCACATCTAATTTGACACCTGTTTCTTTTGAAAGGGTATTTGCGAGGGCTTGTGAGGCATTTTCTTCAAAGTAGATATAAGAAATCTTGTTTTTCTTGATATACTCTGTCAACTCTGCCAAACGTGCTGCTGATGGTTCTGCATCTGGTGAGAGGCCTGAGATGGATACTTGCTTGAGGCCGTAGTCCAAAGCCAAGTATCGGAAAGCTGCGTGCTGGGTTACAAAGCTCTTTTGCTTCGCTTGAGACAAGCCATCTGTATAAGCCTTATCCAAGGCTTGTAACTTCTCAATATAGGCAGCCGCATTCTTCTCAAAAGTCTCTTTTTTATCAGGATAATCTGCTGACAAGCTGTCACGGATATGCTCTACTAGTTTGATGGCGCGTGCTGGTGATAACCAAACGTGGGGATCGTAGTCGTGATGATGACCTTCACCACCGTGATCATGGCCTTCCTCTTCTTCCTCACCACCTGGTAAGAGGAGCATATCACCTGTCGCCTTGATGGTTTTCACTTTTTTCTTATCCAAGGATTCTAGCAATTTTGGAACCCAAGTTTCCATATTTTCATTTTCATAGACAAAGGTATCTGCATCTTGGATTTTGGCAACTGCCTTGGCAGACGGTTCGTATTCGTGAGGTTCTGTACCAGCACCGATTAGAAGTTCTACATTAGCAGTATCTCCTGCGACTTGCTTGGTAAATTCGTAGACAGGGTAAAAGGTTGTCACGATATTTAGCTTCCCATCTGCCTGTTTTTGATTGGAACAAGCCACTAAAAACAGGGCACATAGACTAGCCAGTAGTAAGCTCAGTTTTTTCATTTCATTCTCCTATTTGATAAAACGTTTCAATAGACTGACTAACAAAAAGACAGCTACAAAGATAATGGTGATACTGGCGCTAGCAGGGGTTTCTGCATAGTAGGAAATATAAAGTCCTGCCACCATTCCCAAAAAGCCAATACCGCTAGCTAGCAACATGACGGATTTGAAGTTTTTCCCCAGACGAAGGGCGATACTAGCTGGTAAGACCATAATGGTTGACACCAAAAGGGCTCCTGCTGCTGGTATCATAAGGGCAATGGCCACCCCTGTCACCATGTTAAAGAGGATAGACATGGTCCGCACTGGAAGCCCATCTACAAAAGCCGTGTCCTCATCAAAAGTCAGGATATACATTGGTCGCAAGAATAAGAAAGTCAAGAGTAAAACGACCGCCGCAATGGCAAAGAGGGCAATGACCTGCTCCTGGCTAATGGTCACAATAGACCCAAAGAGATATTGGTCCAAACTCATGGAACTCGAACTTTTCCCCTTGCTCATCACGATAAGGGAGACTGCAAGCCCTGTCGACATGAGGATGGCAGTCCCGATTTCCATAAAGTTCTTGTAAACCGTACGGAGATACTCCAGAAAGACCGCTGCGATCAAGACAATGACAATAGTCGAAACAGTTGGAGAAATCCCCAAAACCAGACCAAAGGCTACCCCTGACAAGGAAACGTGACTAAGAGTATCACTCATCAAACTCTGACGACGTAAGATAAGGAAGGTCCCGAGGACTGGTGAAAAGAGACTCATGGCAATGACAGCCAAAAAGGCTCGCTGCATGAAGTCATATGATAACAAACTAAGCATGGTCCACCTCCTGGTCGCTCTCGTGAACGTTGAAACAACGCCACGGTGAGTCTTGGTTACGCACTAGATGGATATTGCGATCTGCATAGGCCTTGACCTCCTCAGGGTCATGCGTAATCATCAAAACGGCCTTGCCATGATGGTGGGCACTGTGGTGCATAAGTTCGTAAAATTCATTTTTGCTCCCCGCATCCATCCCTGTCGTCGGCTCATCCAAGACAAAAATATCTGGGTCAGAAGCAAACATACGTGCAATAACCGCTCGTTGCTTTTGCCCACCAGAGAGGGAGCCAATTCGTTTATCACGGTGTTCCCACATACCAACTGAGTCTAGACTGGCCTTGATATGCTCCTCGTCATGGGCATTCAAACGACGAAACCAGCCCTTTCGAGGATAACGACCAGACTTGACAAATTCATAAACTGTACTTGGAAAGCCAGCATTAAAACTGGCTATCTGCTGAGGAAGATAGGCTATCCTAAGCTTTTTCCCATGAGTGTTTGTCTTTGAGATGGTTACCTTGCCAAATCTCGGCTGCAAGATGCCCAGACTCGCCTTGATAAGCGTCGTCTTGGCAGCCCCATTTTCACCAGTCAGGGTGACAAACTCCCCACTATCAACACTATAGTTGATATGCTCGAGGACAGGTTCTTTGTCATAATAGAAAGACAAGTCCTCTACTGTAATATACCGCATTATTTGATTTCTCCTACTAAAGCAGTTAAAAACCGCTGGATAACTTCTTGTTCATTTGGAGTAAACTGACTTGCCACTTGTTCATAGGCTAAGAGCGTGTGTTCATGATGATGGTGGTGTTCCTCTGCCACTGGTCGAGCTAGTTCTGTCAGTTGGTAAAAAATCACACGCGCATCCTTTGGATCTCTGGATGTCTCTAACATGCCCTCTTTGACCAAAGATTTGATAGCCTTGGTCACTGCCGCCTGACTGACATTAAGGCGACGGGCCAACTCCGAGTTGGTTAAGGATTCTTCTGACAAGAGCATGAGGATGTGTTCCTGAGTATTGGTCAAGGCTACGTCACTTGTGCAATGCCCGATTAGAATTTCATGCTGGTTCTCAGATCTCAAGATCACCTCGTTTAAAAAGTTATCGATTTCCTGTGCAAGCTGTCTCATGTGTTACTCCTTCCCTAGCTATCTTTTTTGTAAAAAGCATAGATAGCCACCGATTCTTTACTGGTTAATTATATCACAAATCAAAAAAGAGTCAAGGGGAAAAGGCGTAAAAACGTTTCCCTTGACTCTTCTAGATGTAAAATTTAACCTATTTTTGCTTTGGTTTTCGACTCGATAAGATACCTGCCAAACCAGCTACCATTCCCATCAAGAGCAAGAAGATGGACTGTTCACTTCCTGTATTTGGGAGAGCTTTTTCTGAGACAACTGCCTTCTTGCTAAATTGGCCTGCCACCTCATAAGTAAGTGGCACATTCGTAGTCGCATTGCTTGCAGCTGCATTCGTTTGAGGCGTTTCTGCTGGTAGACTAAAGTTTTTAGAATCCACAGAAATCGTCCGTGAGTTTGGATTGATCTTTTCATACTGGGTCAAATCAGCTGTTTTCAGATACTCTTCAAAGGCTGCATCCATAGATGGGCCTTCTTCACGCGCACCACCTAACATCGTGTAGCCATCGCCACCCGCAGCTAGGAAATCATTGGTTGCAAGATAGTAGGTTTTTGCGAGGTCTAGGAGATCATAACGACCAGTCGTGCGGTTTTTGACCTGGATAGCCAAGACACGTTTACCTGATGGTAGGTTGGTATCATAATAGACCTTCACACCTGAAACTTGCAAGAAGCCACCACTTGGTTCTAGCAATGGTTGTCCGTTCTCATCCAAGACCTTCTTGCCATCCTTATCGACCTGCAAGATAGATCCGAGTGACTTTTCAAACATATCCAAAACTTGTTGCCCAGTCACTTGGATTTGTGAGATGGTATTTCCAAATGGAAGAACAGCAATGACATTTCCTTTCGTAATCGGTTTGCCTTTTGCAATGGTTTCACGCAAGCCACCACCATTTGTCACAGCGATGTCTGTCGGATGGCTAAATCCTGTTTGACCATACTGATAGAGCGAGTCTGCCACGACGTTTCCGAGGTTGGTTTCACGGACCCGAACATTTTCACGATCACCGTTTAGTTCTACAGGGCTGTTTGAGACAATCTCAACCGCATTTTCAGCATCGTATTTTTGTTTAATGTCTTTGACCAGTTTTTCAACTGTAGGATTAGCTGGTAATTTTTTAGCATCTGCAGCCGCAATCAACGTAGGATTACCCAAAAGCTGACGTGATTTGTAGGTGATTTTTCCTACATTATGAAGGTAGCTTCCCGTCTGGTTATAGGTAACATTATCTCCATAGGTCGTTGATTCTACTGTATGAGAGTGACCGTCGATTACTGTTACGCGTTTCCCTTTCAAACGAGGATTTTTAGACAAGGCTTCTGCCAAGGTTGAACCGCGCCATTCGACTGGGGTTGTAGTATCAACACCCAAGTGAGCGAGCACAACATAGTGTTTGTAGTCCTTACCTTCTGCACGCGCCTTGGCTTGAACTTCTTCGATGACCTTATTGACTTCAGAGATTGGATCTGTAAAAGTTACCCCTTTGACATTTTTAGGGTGAGTTTTGGTAGCTGTTTCAGGTGTTGTCACACCGATTACAACAAATTCATCGCCTTCCACAGTCTTATCTTTATCAACGATTGTAGAAGCTTCAAAGAGACGAGCACCATTGACGTAGGTATTTGAGCTAAGTAATGGGAATTTCAAGATTTCCTTGTATTTTTTAGCTTCGTCTAAACCAAAGTCAAACTCATGGTTTCCTACTGCCATGGCATCATACTGCATCTGATTGAGAATTTCGGCGCGTGCTTCACCCTTTGTAGAGTTGGAAATCGGTAAACCTTGGAAAGCGTCTCCCGCATCAACAACCAGAGTATTTTGATTTGATTTTGCACGCTCCTGCTCAATGACAGTCGCTAACTTGGCATCTCCAATTACTCCCTTTTCCTCTACAATACGACCATGGACATCATTGGTGTGTAAGATAACGGTGTCCTTGTCTTCGCCTTTAGTAGATTCAGCAGGAGCTGACGGAGCTTCTGCAGTTGCAACTGCTTCTGAAGTTGCCGAAGTTGCTGAAGTTTCCGGTACCGCAGGACTCTCAACAGGGGCTGGAGTCGCCGGCGTAGCAGGAGTCGCTACGACAGCTGAACTTTCTGCAGGAGTCGTCGCTTCTTCAGCATAGACTTGTCCAGCTAAGAAGGCTGGAGCTAACAGGGCTGTCGACAAGACAGGTAACAAAGAACGTTTGTTCATTTTAAAATCCCTTTCTTTTCTTTTTCTCTTTTATATTATACGCTATTTCTAAAAATTTTGAAACTTTTGACCTATTTTTATCTTAAATATTCGCCATTTAAACAAAAAAGTCTGGGTTCAAATCCCAAACTTTTAACTCATTTTATTGGAAATCTTTGATGTTCCCATCGTAATCCGCCCAATCTTGGCTAAAGAAGCGGTCATTCATTTGGTAAATAGGTGCTGTTGTTGGATTGCTCAAAAAGGGATTTACAACCTTATCAAACGCCAACCAGCCTAACCAACCGATATGAATCGTATCCTTGACAAAATAAGGTTCGTCACCGTTTTTTGAAAAATCAGCAATATTGGTGAAACCTTGACTCTCCAATTGGTAACGAATTTTTTCGACAGAGTGTTGATACATCTCCTCACTCAAACCTGTATAATCCATCCATTTTTTATTGACAGGTTGAAAGACAAAGAGCACATTGACCTTAGATTTGGCAAATTGATCGAGTACTAGCTGCAAATCATTGTACTCAGATGACTTGAGAAAGTTGTAATTTTTTTGATATCCTTCCCACTTTTTCAAATCTTTCTTTAACTGAGTATTGTAAAAATGGTTCTCCATTCCCAAATCATTATTGGTTGTATTTTCTTCACCCTCTTTTCGAGCGATATTTTCCAATTCTTCATAAGAAAATTGATCTGGGAGACTGCTCAAATATTTTTCAATATGATCTTTATACTTTAATCGACCTCGAATCGAGAATTGGCCAAAAAGAGCAGCTTGTTTTTCATTGAACTCTGCAGAAGCTGTGATGATTGAATGATCAAAGTCCGACAATTGCTCGTTCTTAGCTAACTTCTCAATAATACCCTTCAGCGGTACACTTGGATTCTGCTTCAAGAGTCTATTGGCCGCATACTGAGTGGCCACATCTCCAGATTGATTTTCCAAAAAGGCAGTCAACTGATCATTGTTAAAATAAGTTTGAAAAATAGTTGAGTCATGATCCTCTTTTGTAAACCACTGTGGAGAGATTACAAATACCGCTTGTTTATTTTCAAGTTCAGATGTGATTTGTTGCATCCCAAAATACTGACTGAGTGAAGCGGCCCCTGCCTGCCCCATAAAATAAGGTCGGTAGGAGCGATTGTACTTTTCAGCTAATACTCCTGGATGCATGTTGTCGAAACGAATCCATTCACTTGATCCAAAGAAAGGGACAAAACGCATGTCAGGGTCTGTAAGAGCTCTCACTTTTTGGCTTCTTTCCTTAAAGCTCTCTGCACTTACAGAAGCCGCAGAGTATTTCTCCTCCGTCAGATTATGGCTTCTTATACTTGGATAAAAAAAGATTAGTAGAAGAACCAATATTCCCGCTACAAATATAGGCCCAAAGATTAACCACAGGCGTTTAAGCATTCTTTAACTCCGTAATCCCTGCTACGATTTTATTAGCCGTATTCCAATCGTCACGACCAAATTCTGTAACTGGGACACGAATATCAAAGCGGTTTTCGATTTCCACGATTAATTCAACTGTTCCCATACTATCCAAGACACCTGCATCAAAAAGATCCTCATCCATCATGTCAGAAACATCTTCCATAAACAATTCATCAATAATTTCAATAACTTCTGATTTGATATCCATTTTTAATTCCTTTTATTTTTTAAACCATAAATCATTCAAAAATCCAGAGAAGATTAAGAATGAAACCATCACGACATGGAAGGTGATTACCATGCCAAGCAACTGAACCCAGCGATTCTCAGGCAAGGGAGCTTGCCCTGCTTTCTTTCGTTCCTTATTGAGTGTTTTTTTCTTACGAACCCAGGCATCATTAATGACCAGCCCAATCCCATGAAAAAGTCCGTAAGCGACGTAAAACCATGTTATCCCATGCCAGAATCCCATAAGGAGCATGTTCAGGATATAGGCAACACTTGAGGTCACATTCCGATTTTTAAAGACCTTCTTTCTGGTCAACACCATAACCATCCGCATAAAAACAAAGTCACGAAACCAGAAAGATAAACTCATGTGCCAGCGATTCCAAAATTCTTTCAAATCCCTTGATAAGAAGGGTCTGTTGAAATTGATTGGACTACGAATCCCCATCAGATTTGAAATAGCTATAGCAAACATGGAATAACCCGCAAAGTCAAAGAAGAGCTCCAAACCAAATGTGTACATGACTGCCACCACATAATAATTAAAGACGCCCCCTTCCTGTAAAGCTAGATTCTTTAGAGGAGGTAACAAAATCTCACCTAAAATATGAGCTAGGATAAATTTATACAGAAATCCCCACATGATATACCGAACGGACTCAGCTAACATATCCATCAACTCATCGCGCTCTGGAATCGTCTTGTAATTTTCATTAAAACGTTTGAAGCGATCAATTGGACCACTTGAAAATGTCGGCATAAAGAGGAGAAAACGCAAGTATTCCCTCATCT
>ERZ773265.1376-NODE-1376-length-12852-cov-3.586778_pt1 | contig 12852 bp, 7 predicted proteins | sample MGYA00580512_ERZ773265 | MGnify/ENA primary metagenome ERZ773265 (study PRJEB29015, sample SAMEA2738169) | human oral metagenome | biome: human oral; feature: human-associated habitat; material: saliva | place: China | collected 2183 ... | reverse complement strand
TAGGTGTGTCTTCAAATGATTCACATCCAGCTTCTCCGGCTGCATCTGCAAGCAGAGCACGAACATCTTCCGCTACATTTGTGTTGCAATCAATAGAGAACTCTATTTCAAGATACTTCATAATGAATTTTAATTTTACTGCAAATATATATAAAAATAGGGAAAAACCTATCACGGATTAGGGAATTTCCTTACTTTTGTAGTATATATCTATATAATTTTGTAGGTGAAAAAGAATATAAACTTAAAATCAAAGTAATGATATGAAGAAATTGGTTCTCATGACAGTCCTTGCTGGAGTGTTGCCACTTTCATTAATGGCACAGGATGACGACCTCTATTTCACACCGAAAAAGAGTTCGGAATACAACTCCGTTACTGAGAAGTCTACGTATTATTGTGGTAGTGATAGAAACGTAGATGAATATAATCATCGCGGAAAATATTGGAGTCACTATCAGAAAATCGGTACAGACAAAAAGGGAAATGACATCATTCAGTTTACAAAGGGTGTAGGTGTCTATCCAGACTCAGTATATATTGACACGACTTTTGTTGGTAAGTACTACGATACTATTGTTGATAATGATGATTATCGCTATACACGTAGGATGAGCCGATGGGATGGTTACTATGATCCTTGGTATTATAGTTATAGTTGGGGCTTTGGTCCTTACTGGGGCTATGGTCCACGTTGGCGTTATGGTTATTATGATCCATTCTATGACCCCTTCTATGACCCATGGTATTATAGCGGATATTACGGCTATGGATATCCCTATTATGGTTATGCTGGCTGGTATGGTGGTTGGTATAGTCCATGGTATTACGGTGGCTATTATGGCTATCCATATTATGGTGGCTATGTAAGTTATAACCGTCCTGCAGGCACAATGAATCACAGTTATAGTTCAGAGACAGCATCATTCCCACGTGGTTCATTCGGAGGTTCACGCATGAGTGCAGGTGCAAGCCGTGCAGCTGCAATGCAAGATGCTGGTGTTCGGGTTGGAAACAGTGGTCTTTTTGGAGGTTCTCGTAGTATAGATGATCGTCGTTCGTATGATAATGGAGACAATAGAATACCTTCTCGCTCTTATAATAACTATCCTTCACGTGATAACTACAATCAAGTGCCGACACGTTCTTACAATTCAGGAGGTTTTAACTCAGGCTCTTCATTTGGTGGTAGCGTTCATTCAGGTGGCGGATTCTCTGGTGGAGGCTTCTCAGGCGGTGGCGCTGGAGGCGGCGGTTTCCATTCCGGAGGTTCATTTGGAGGTCGTAGATAGAAATTAAAAACGCTTAAAATATAACGAATATGAAGAAATTATATATGTCTGTTGTAGCGCTTTCCCTTTTCGGAATGCCTACAATGGCTCAGGAAACCTACGAGAATACAAAGCTCGTTGATAACGATTTGAATGGTACAGCTCGTTATGTGGGTATGGGAGGTGCTATGGAAGCACTCGGTGCAGATATATCAACAATGAGTTCAAACCCTGCTGGTATTGGCTTGTTCCGTAAGTCAAAGATTGATATGTCCTTAGGTCTTGTCAGCCAACAAGATGCTGTTAAGTTCAATTCGCTTGGCAAAACAAATGCAAGTTTCGATCAGTTGGGATTTGTGTATGTGTTGAATAAGTCGCCGAAAACAGGGTTTAATATAGGTTTCAATTATCATAAGAGCCGCAACTTTGACCAGATTTTAAGTGCAGCGAATACGTTGTCAAATGCTTCACAGAATAAGTTGACGTATGAAAAGTACCGCAATGGAATCTTCAAGGATAAGAAAAGCATGACTTATAGTCAAGTAGATGGTCTTTATATGGATAATCTTCTCTACAATAACGTTAGGCAACAATATAATTATTATCCTGCAACGGGTTACTTATACAATGGAGAAAGTAAAGGTTATATAGGAGAATACGATGTAAACTTGAGTGGAAACATCAACAACCGCATCTATCTTGGTTTGACCTTTGGTCTTCATGATGTGCATTATCGCAACTATTCAGAGTATACGGAGAACTTTGCAACGAATGCAGATCATATTCCAGGTTTGACTTTGAATGATAATCGGGAGATAACAGGAACAGGATATGATGTAAAGTTAGGTGCTGTTTTCCGTCCATTTGATGCGAGTGCATTCCGTGTCGGTGTATATGTGAACACACCAACATGGTATGATTTGACCACAGCCAATTACTCAACAATGACTGATGGTACTAACGTTGTACCAACAAAAGAATCTTATGATTTCAGAGTTGATACGCCATGGAAGTTTGGTTTGAGTCTTGGTCACACCATAAATAATGTAGTTGCATTGGGTGCTACATACGAATATGCTGATTATGGAGCGACAAGCACACGCATAAAAGATGGCAGTTACTATGATTATTGGTATGGAGACTATTATGAAACCAGCCATAAAGATGCTGCAATGAATAAACAAACAGAGGCAACTCTGAAAGGAGTTCATACCTTAAAGTTAGGTGCTGAGTTCAAGGTTATGCCTGAATTGTCTTTGCGTTTAGGTTATAATTATCTCAGTGCAATGTTTAATGAGAAAGGAGCAAAGAATGGTTCAGTTTCTTCTCCGGGTTCTTACTACGCAAGTTCAACAAGTTTTGTGAACTGGAAAGATACAAATCGTTTCACATGTGGACTTGGATATGCACATAAGAACTTTAATGTAGACCTTGCATATCAATATAGTGCTCAAAAAGGAGAGTTCTTCCCATTCATGAACTACTATGATGGCAGTGGGACTTCTGTAGAAGATAACATTGCAACTGCAACAAAAGTAAATAACAAACGTCATCAGTTATTGTTGACATTAGGCTATCGCTTCTAAATTATTATAAATGAAATTCTGAATCCATCAGTTCGATTTTGAGAATGTTATACTTGCTTTAATGCAAGGAAAACAATCAAAAGATGCGATGAACTGAAGAAGAATAAACATAAAGTAGAGCATTCATTTAAGCGATTAACATGGTTTAAATTAAAATTTTGAAAGGAGTTTGTCGTGAGACAAGCTCCTTTTTCTTTTGTTTCCTTTGTTTTCTTTCTTTTTTATACTACTTTTGTAGTTATGAATTTGGTAGATAATTCAATCTTGAAATTGGCGCTTCCGTCAATCATTTCCAATATAACTGTTCCGCTGTTAGGTCTTGTCGACCTTGCAATTGTCGGTCATATTGGGTCTGAAACCTATATTGGTTCCATTGCGGTTGGGTCGATGATATTTAATGTTATCTATTGGATTTTTGGTTTCTTGCGCATGGGAAACAGCGGAATGACTTCTCAAGCATTGGGAAGGAAGGATTATAAGGCAGTGCTTCAAGTACTTAAAAGGTCGATGATAGTAGCCCTTTCTATAAGCTTTTTGTTTCTCATCTTACAACTTCCTCTTTGTAAACTCTCATTGTGGATAATGCATCCATCTGACGCTGTGAGTGAACTTACTCGCATTTATTTCTTTATTTGCATCTGGGGAGCCCCTGCAATGCTGATGCTTTATGCATTAAATGGATGGTTTATCGGTCTACAAAACACTCGCATTCCTATGATGATAGCTCTATTTCAGAATGTAGTAAACATCATCTTGAGCCTTTTCTTTGTTATTGTTTTAGGGATGAAAATAGAAGGAGTGGCTTTAGGTACTGTAATAGCACAATGGAGTGGCGCACTCATTGGATTATGGTTTGCTTATGGAAACATGGAGAAACTACGCAAGAAGTCAACGTCTTTACATACTCCTATTAAATGGATTAGCTTGTTTTTAGTAAATAGAGATATCTTTATTCGTACACTCTTCTTGGTTTCAGTAAACCTTTCTTTTACTGCATTTGGAGCCAGACAAGGAGATCTTATCCTATCTGCTAATACCTTGTTGATGACATTTTTCTCAATCTTCTCCTACGTTCTCGATGGCTTTGCCTTTGCTGCCGAAGCATTATGTGGGAAAGCTTTTGGGGCAAAAGATTTATGTTCATTCAAAAACTACACTTCGCAATTGTTGCGTTGGGGGATAGGGCTGGCGCTTGTCGGTACCTTATTATATATAGGTGGAGGACATTTCTTCTTGACACTAATCACAAATAGCAAGGTGGTTCTATCTGTTTCAAGTGATTACTTCTATTGGGTTGTGTTGATTCCTCTTTCTGGTTATCTCGCATTTGTGCTTGATGGGGTCTTCATTGGAGCCACGATGACACGCTATATGTTGGTGTCTTCGTTCTTGGCAGCAATATGTTTCTTCGCCATTTATTTCTTATTTTCATCTCTGATGGGTAATCATGCATTGTGGTTGGCATTTATTTTGTTCCTCTTTGTACGGGGTATTGTGGAAAAGGTGCTGTTAAATCGTGTTCAATTAAAACTTATTGATAAATGATAGTTGTATATATTTTAGTAGGAATTCTTGTAGGAGGCCTTGCCTCTTATATCTTTTTTAATGGAAAACTGAATGAGAGTAAGTTGGCTGTTGGTACACTTCATACTCAGTTGGAGGCAGAAAGAGCACAACATCAAAAAGAGATTGAGAGCTTAAAAGATAGATTTGAACATGAAACAGAATTGCGTAATCAGCAAAGTTCAAATGAACAACAACTTCGACAAAAGCAGTTTGATCAACAGTTGGAGACCATTCAAGAGCAGTTTCAAAATCTTGCATCAAAGATTTTAGATCAAACCACGCAGAAATTGAAGTCTGAGAATGTTGAGTCTATGAGTCATATAACACAACCTCTCAAACAAAACATAGAACAGTTACAACAGGCTATTGACAAGACAAATCATGAAACAGCCAGGAGTACGGCCTCTCTTTCAGAACAATTGAAGTCGATGGCAGAGCAAACAGCAAAGATAGATGCTTCTGCCACACGTCTAACGAACGTTATGCGAGGCGCAAACAAGGTGCAAGGAAATTGGGGAGAACTCACCTTGATGAACTTGCTTGACAGTCAAGGTTTACGCTTAGGGGTGGATTATGACGTTCAACAAACCTTGTCGGATGATAGAGGTAATGTTCTTACGAATGAGGAAAGTGGAAAGAGAATGATTCCCGATGTTATTCTTCATTATCCCAATAACGAGGATATTATCATTGATTCGAAGATGACAATCGATGCCTATGCAAACTATATGAATGCAGAAGATGAGATTGTTAAAAAGAAATATGCCGACGATGTGGTGAAAAGCATTCGCACGCAATTTACTTCTTTATCGAAGAAAGATTACACATCATATATCAAAGCACCTCGCCGTGCGATTGATTTTGTGATTATGTATGTTCCATACGAAGGCGCTTTGCAACTCGCTTTACTTACCGATCCGAAGTTGTGGCATGATGCTTTTGAGAAGAAAGTCTTTATAACCAGTCAACAAAATCTTATGGCTATTTTGAAGATTATACAGATAGCATGGCGTCAATATGCTCAAACAGAGAATCAAAAGCGTGTCTATGACTTAGCCGATGAAATGCTTCGGCGCGTGGGCGACTTCATTAAGCGTTTCGATAAGGTTGGAAAGGATATAGAAACACTGCATAAAGATTATGATGAGGCTTATAAAAAGGCATATACCGGCCGACAAAGTATTGTTCAAAAAGCGAATGATTTAAAGGTCTTGGGAGCGAAAGAGAGTGCAAATGCACCAATCCCAGAGACACAAATGCGGTTGGATGAAGCCTGAAAAGCAATGAAATGACAAACAGGAATGGGTGCAAGCAAATCTCCTTTGCACTTATTCCTGTTTGTTTTTAGCTTATAAATCAATTGTAATTCGTGTATTTAGCTGCCTTCCTGTGAGATAATTTGGGACGGCATATTGCACATTCCTCACATCTGTTATCCAATGATAACTATTCACGTTGCTTATTCCAAACAAGTTTAAGCATTCAATGCCTAACCAAATGTTTTTGACTACAGCCGACGTTTTCTTTGTGTTGTCAATTAGTCTATAGCTCATGCCAAGGTCAACGCGTTTGTAGGCAGGTGCACGAAAGGCACTTCTTTTGAGTTCATTATGTGGAGTAGAGAATGGCAAACCATCTGCAAAGGTCATCGCCAATGATAGTTTCCACCTTTCAGTACCAGGGAAATAGTCGGTGAAGAACATGTTAAAGGCATAACGTTGGTCGGTTGGCAGAGGCATGTTTATGCCATGGTGTTGCATGGAAGTATTCATTAGCGAGAGGCTAATCCATGAGTTTGTGTTCGGAACAAACTCTCCATACAACTTAAAGTCTATGCCGGCAGCGTGTCCTTTAGCGTCATTTGCCCCATAATAAATCACCTTCACGTTGTTGATAGAGTAGGGAATGAAGTTACTTAGCATCTTATAATAAGCCTCAGCAGTAAACTTGAAGGGGCGCTTGCCCACAAAGAATCGATAGTCGAAGCCTGCTATGAAGTGAATAGAACGCTGACTTCTAATCTTCTCATTAAGCTTTGCTGTCGTGATATGATTTGTTGTTGTCGTATCAAGGAGTTCTTTGAAGAAAGGAGCCTGATAATATAATCCTGTCGCAAGGCGGAATGTGACATTCGAATTGAAGGCGGGGATAATGCCTAATGACAAACGTGGTGAGACGATGGTCTCTTGATTAAAACTCCAGTGGCTCATTCTCAGTCCCATGTTCAATGTGAAATGCGTATGTTCACCTTTGCTTGTAAAGTTCCAAGTGTCTTGAATGTAGCCTTCGATGCGTGTTGCATTGATAGTATTTTGTGCACGAAGAGAATAAATAAGATTAAGAATCTGGGGATTGTGAGGAATGTTATATCCGCTCGAATCACGCATCTCATATTCACTACTACGCTCTTCAATATGTTCTTTTTTTAGGCTTGCAGCTGCTTCTACTTGATGTTTATTTGCTCTATGCTGTAGCATCAGTTTCAATGTTCCTACATTTGCATTAAGATAATTGCGTGCATGTTCAAAATAAGTCCCTACACCAAGGTTCTCACTTGTTTCTGTTTGGGTGAGCCAATATTGGCCTTGTATGTCATATTGTTCCTTTTCATGTGTGCTGAATGCCGCACCATTGAGCGATAATCTTGTATTTTTTCCGAGGTGACGAGTGATAGATGCCGAAACATAATAAGTCTTAAACACATCTTTTTCCTGTCCATCGAAATACACACGGAACGACTTAACATTCTGCAAAGTGCCGAAACTTGTCTCCCGAGATACAGGAAGGAAGTTGTAATTATTGAGGTTTATATTCCCAATAACATCTATTGTCCAACGATCATTGGGGGTATAACTCAAATAGGTTTGATAGTCCATGAAACGTGGTCTATATTCTCCCGTAGTTTCTAATGTGCCCAAAAGGTTACGAGTAGACTTGTAACGAATGCTGTTAGACCACGAAAACTTTGAGTTGCCAATACCCACATAGGCATCGGCTGACATCAAACTTGCACTTATCTTGGCTTCAAAGTCCTTGGGCTTCTTGTAGATAATATCTAATGCAGAAGACATCTTATCTCCATATTTGGCTGCAAATCCACCCGTAGAGAAGTCGATTTTATCAACCATATAAGGATTAATGACCGACAATCCCTCTTGTTGTCCGCTTCTAACCAAATAGGGTCTGTAAACTTCATTGCCGTTGATGTAGACGCTATTTTCATCAAAGGCGCCACCGCGAACGTTATATTGTGAAGAAAGTTCATTGTGAGTAGACACACCGGCTTGCAGTTGAACAAGTTTTTCGACACTATTCCCGTTGGCGGCACGTACATTGTCCAAATCTTCTTGCTTTAATTGTTGGTTTTGTCCCGTTTGAATTTTCTGCCCACTGACGTCAATGGTACCTAACGTGTTTTGGCTTTCAGTGAGTGTAATCATCAATTTCTGAGTACCTTTAGGCTTTCTCAAAATGCGTGTTTTTGTTTTGAAACCAATAGATGAGAACTTTACGACAACTGAATCTGCACTTTGTAATGTGAGAGAAAATGTGCCTTTAAGAGATGAAAACGTCACTTTTCCTTGACTACTAATGGTGGCAAACTCAAGAGGTTTGCCCGAACTATCCAGTACGGTGCCGTGAAGCATGAAACTCTGCGCTTGCATGTGAAGCACAAAAGCAATGAAAAGGATGATTAAAGAGAATCTTGTTTTCATATCTATTTCATAAACGTAAATATGGAAAGCTTATTGTATAGCAAACCATCATGTGCTGTTGATATTTTGATGAATCATCACCTGCCTTTAAAAACATAGAATATCAAAAGCATTATGAATTCATCTTGCTTTTTCGCGCTTCTGCACACGACAGAAACACCAAATGAAACTTTTTCATGCTTCTGCACACGACAGAAACACCAAATGAAACTTTTTCGCGCTTCTGCACACGACAGAAAAACAAAAGAAAGTGTAAAATCACTTGCAATGTAACGATATTATATCTATTTTTGCAAAATAAACGATAGTAATAACCGACAAAGCAAGAATGGACAGAAACAGTAAGAATGGAAGTCTAAAAGGTATGATTTGCTCTTTATGTGTCATATTGATGATATTTAGCTGTGCTGATAAACAGAATAGATATGGCATAAATTTTAACGACCAAAGGAGTATTATAAAGTTACCTCTATTGGATTCTTCTTGGATATATTCCCCCTCCTATACATCTGAGGGAGGAACTTGGGTTAATCCGCAAAAAAAAGACGGAGTACCTTGTTATTTTCAAAAGCGCAATTTAATAAAGAACAATAGGATAATTTGGGAAAGTGATATATATTTGGGAGGCAAAACTTACGCGACGATAGATGGAAGTATACGAGAATCTTTGACTGTTACATACTATTTCGAAAAAAAGAAATGGGAATACGTCTATCATACAGCTAAAAGAAATTACAATAGTAGTAATAGTCCTTCTCAAATTAAAAATTTATATAATAGCGTTGATATCGTACTATCAAAGTGTGAAGCGGACTCTATACTCTTCTCTTGGGATTTATGATTGAATTATGGATAAGGTTGTGTGATTTCAATTGTATCAAGACTCCTCATCTAACTGACATGGTTATAATCGTGTTGATCAGATGAGGAGCCTTTCTTCCGAGCCAAAGTTACATAATCTCAAAACGTCTTCCAGATTTTATAGCTAATCTTTACACTCTCTGCTTTTAATAAAGAAGTTGGTTGTTTACTTATCAATACTGTTTTATTAATTTGAAATGTTCTTTTCTATTCGTCAGATTTTGTAAATTCATGCTTCAGTGAGCTGTTTACTCATATTCATTGCTGCGCGTCGGCCGTCTCCCATAGCCAAGATTACAGTTGCACCACCACGAACAATGTCTCCTCCTGCATAGATTTCTTTACGGCTGGATTGCATCTGATCGTTCACTGCGATAGTATTCTTGCGCCCAAGAGTCAGTCCTTCGATGCTTTTGGGCACTAAAGGATTAGGAGAAACTCCAACAGCCACGATAACTTGGTCACATTCTATCGTAATTGTTTCACCTGTAGTTTCTGGTCGTCTTCGGCCACTTTGGTCTGGTTCGCCTAACTGCATGACATCAAGTACAGCAGCCTTAACAGCGCCGTTCTCATCTGTTAGATATTCTTTTGGATTGTGCAAGGTCAGGAATTTAATACCTTCTTCTTTTGCATGCTTCACCTCTTCTATACGCGCCGGCATTTCAGCCTCACTACGACGATAAACCAAGGTGACATCAGCGCCTAACCTCTTTGCTGTGCGGCAAGAGTCCATTGCGGTGTTTCCGCCTCCAACAACAAGCACTTTTTTCCCTAAATTGATGGGGGTGTCTGTGCTTGGATTGGCTGCATCCATGAGATTCACACGGGTGAGATATTCGTTACTCGACATAATATTGAGTGCATTCTCTCCTGGAATGTCCATGAAATTCGGTAGACCAGCACCCGAGCCTACAAAGATACCTTGGAAACCTTTTGCCTTCAGTTCGTCGATGCTAATGGTTTTACCGATGATGACATCCGTTTGGAAGTGCACGCCAAGCTTTCGAAGATTGTCAATCTCTGCCTCTACAATTCTGTTGGGGAGCCTAAATTCGGGGATTCCATATTTTAACACCCCACCAATCTCGTGCAAAGCCTCAAACACATAAACTTCAAAACCATTTTTAATCATGTCGCCGGCAAAACTAAGTCCAGAAGGCCCAGAACCTACCACAGCTACCTTGATTCCATTCTTTGGTGCAAGTTCGGGCAAGACTGTTTGGCCACTTTCACGTTCAAAGTCAGCTGCAAAGCGTTCTAAATAACCAATCGCAACAGGTTCGCTTTTCATTTTGTGATGAATACAGCGACTTTCGCACTGCTTTTCTTGGGGACAAACTCGGCCACAAACAGCGGGTAGGGCAGAGGTTTGTTTGAGCACACGTGCTGCTTCTAAGAAATTACCTTTCTCTATCTGCTTGATAAAGCCCGGGATGTTTATATTAACGGGACATCCTTCCACGCATGTTGGCTTCTTACAATCAAGACATCGTTGTGCTTCGCGAATAGCCATTTCGGCAGTAAGTCCTTGATTGACCTCTTCTAAACGAGTTGTTGCACGATAAACAGGGTCAAGTTCGGGCATGCTAACACGTGGAATCTTAATGCGATCTTTAGCTTTTAAGTCTACAACTTGTGCCTCTTGGTGGTGTTGTTGGATAGGATTTACCGATTGATTCTTGGCAGTTGGTGCACCTTCATCTTTGCATACATGCGCCTGAAAGCGTGACATGTCTTCTTGTTCTACAGCTTTAAACGTGCTCATGCGCTTAAACATCTCGTCCCAATCAACTTCAGCACCATTGAATTCTGGTCCATCAATACATACAAACTTTGTTTTACCACCGATAGTTAAGCGGCAGGCACCACACATACCAGTACCATCTACCATGATAGTATTGAGTGAGACGTCAGTGGGAATGTTATATTTTTGCGTAAGAAGACAACAAAACTTCATCATGATGGGAGGTCCGATGGCAAATACTTTATCAATGTGTTCCTGTTGAATGAACTTCTCAATACCAATTGTAACCACACCTTTTTCTCCATAACTGCCATCATCAGTCATGATAATTAGTTCGTCACTTGAAGCTTTTACTTCGTCTTCGAGGATAACAAGTTCTTTGTTTCGTCCTGCGATTACAGCCAATACACGATTGCCTGCATCCTTCAATGCACGCATGATTGGTAGCATTGGGGCTACGCCTACACCACCTCCCGCACAGATAACTGTACCATAATTTTCAATGTGAGTAGGGTTTCCAAGCGGTCCAACCACATCTGCAATGAAGTCACCTTCATTGAGATTACAAAGCTTTGTCGATGATAGACCAACCTTTTGTACGACAAGTTTAATAGTTCCTCGAACCTTGTCAGAATCTGCAATAGTAAGCGGCATGCGCTCACCATTTTTATCAACTCTTACGATGACAAAGTTTCCGGCCCGTCGACTCCGTGCAATCAAAGGAGCCTCAATGTCGAAACAAAATACTTTTTCTGAATACTGTTGTTTTGAAATAATTTTGTTCATGGAGATTAGATAATGTTTTTGTGTGTTGAAATAATAATTAAAGCGAAAACATCAGTATTGACAAATCATTCAATCGGTCAATACTGATGTTATATATATTAATCGTTTTTATCATCAAGATATTCAAATCCACAATAGGGAACAAGTACTTTCGGTACCCGGATACCTTGAGGAGTTTGGTTGTTCTCTAAGATAGTCGCAACAATGCGAGGTAATGCTAATGCAGAACCATTAAGCGTGTGGCAGAGTTCAATCTTCTTATCTTCTGAGTGACGATAGCGACAATGCAAACGATTCGCTTGATAGCTTTCAAAGTTTGAAACAGAAGAAACCTCTAACCAGCGATGTTGTGCAGCTGAGTAGGTTTCAAAGTCAACACAAATGCTTGAAGTAAAACTCATATCTCCACCGCATAAAAGCAACAAATGATAAGGTAATTCAAGTTTCTTCAATAGTCCTTCAACATGATCAAGCATTTCGTGCCATGACTGATAAGAGTGTTCCGGTGTGTCAATGCGAACGATTTCAACTTTGTCAAATTGGTGAAGACGATTCAAACCACGTACATCCTTACCATAGCTACCTGCTTCACGGCGGAAACAAGCAGAGTAAGCACAACGCTTAATTGGTAGGTCCTTTTCATCAAGTATCTCGTCACGGAATATATTTGTGACAGGAACTTCAGCCGTAGGAATAAGGAAAAGGTTGTCTAAGTTGGCATGATACATTTGACCTTCTTTGTCAGGGAGCTGTCCTGTTCCTAAGCCTGAAGCTTCATTAACGACATAAGGAGGTTGTATTTCTAAATAGCCAGATTTGCGTGCTTCATCTAAGAAGAATGCCTCAAGTGCGCGTTGAAAGCGGGCCATTTTACCAATATAAACGGGGAATCCAGCACCTGTTATTTTCACACCTAAATCGAAATCAACAAGATTATATTTCTTAAGCAAATCCCAATGACAAAGTGCTTCATCGCCGAGATGAGGCATATTGGTTAAATCTTCCTTGATAACAACATTGCTGCTTGCGTCTTTTCCTTCAGGAACATCTTTGTTTGGGATGTTTGGGATGTCAAGAAGAACATGGGTCATATCAGCCTGTGCCTTATCCATTATCTCCTGAAGTGCTTTGTCAGCAGCCTTTAAGTCGGCGACAGTAGTTTTGATATTTTCAGCCTCTTCCTTTTTCCCTTCTTTCATCAGTCTGCCAATTTGCTTTGCTAATTGGTTCTGTTGTTGCTTATTGGAGTCAAGCTTCTGCTGGGCTTCACGACGTATTTTGTCATATTCTAAAACTTTTTCAACAGCCTCGCGAGCACC
>ERZ773265.1371-NODE-1371-length-12895-cov-3.844159_pt1 | contig 12895 bp, 11 predicted proteins | sample MGYA00580512_ERZ773265 | MGnify/ENA primary metagenome ERZ773265 (study PRJEB29015, sample SAMEA2738169) | human oral metagenome | biome: human oral; feature: human-associated habitat; material: saliva | place: China | collected 2183 ... | reverse complement strand
CTACGCTTGTAAGCATTCTTGAGCGATATCCAGGCGAAGTGGAGTGGATAGATGTAGACGACTTTCATAGAAATTTTGAAGATTTTTTTTCCAGTTTCGATATGGATTCGTTCGGAAAAGTTAATACATATTTCGTGATTTTTGGAGTTGAAAGGCTTCGTGATATACCTGATTCGTTATTGGAAATAATGCGCCGGGGTCCGATTTTAGGTGTACATCTTTTGCTTTGGTGGTCACAACCTGGCGAAATAGATAATAAACTTGGATACAATTGGTCCTCTTATTTTGATATCAAGGCAATAATGCAATTGGATAGTCAGTCCGCTAGAAATATTTTAGGCAATCCGCTTCTATCATGGAAGCCAACAAATAACCGAATGCTTGTCTGGGATAGGATGGAAATGCAAGATCCGGTCGGAGTTATACCGTATTCTAAATTTTCGATTGATTTTGAACTACAATAGTAAGGATATATTTTATGAGATCTGTTTTTGAATTAAACAATATTCTTATAAGTCTTCGGCGTGATCTAAATCAGCAACTGGAAATGCTCACGAGCTGTAAGATATCAATGGAAGACAGTATGAATATCGTTCGGGAGCAGCTTGGTGGAGATCAGCTGGAGACAGCTAAACCAATGTTTTCTTCCTTAACTCGTGCAACTGACAGCATGAACAAAGCGGAGCAGGAACTTGCTAGCGCCATAGAATCTAGCCTAAAGGTTCCATTGGTTTAATTTGAGTGGAGGGATATACAAGGATGTCTGGATGGAATGAAATGATAGGAAGAGCTCAACAGGTTAAGGAAATGTCGCAAAATTTTTCTACCATTTCGCTTACAATAGTAGGTAAATTGAATACATGCTCGGACACTCTTCGTGCTAATTTTAAGGACAGACAGAGCGCTTTAAATTTGGCACTCGAAATCGATAAGGCAAGTAAGTCAGTTAATGAATGCTTGAAGCATTTGAGACAATTTCAACTTGATGCGGATGAATTTATAAATACTATACAGCAATAAGGTTTTAATTTTTGATTGTTGTCAAGTATTTTTTCTATATTTTGCTCGTAACTTCTGACGTGCCCTAAATTCAGTAGTAGATGATTGGAAAGGAATGTCTAATTTTTGCGTGAGAAGGTTCATGGGATTGACGTGAAGTTTAGCATTCCCCTATTTGCAAGAGGTGGCAGTTTGTGCGATGAGTTTTAGTTATAATTAAAAGACGGCTATCATAAATGGAGCGCTACTGAACTTTTAGCTGATATCATTTTTTATTTGTTAAAATTTCCGTCACCGTCTAGTCAGCTAGGTAATTATGAAATTACGGAACATCTTTTTATTACGTTTTGATGGTTTTTTGCAAAGTGCTCAAAAGTTAACAATTTGCTAACCATCTAGGACAGGCATGTTGCGCCTCAATTCTCTGCTCATGGCAGCAGGCCTAATCGCTTGTTTTTACATGACTGTCTTTGTCTTATCTCATAAGAGTCCAAGTATCTTTCTAAAGACATTGTCACCTATAGGGTGTAAGTTGCCAAGGCGTCCCCTACCCCAATATCCCCGGCCCCATGGCGGCTTTGAGGTCGCCCATGAGGCTTGCGGATCGGGTGACGCGAAGATGGTCGCCGAGGATCATGAGTGTGCTTTCGTCGCCGTCAACGAGTTTGAGGTACACGTCTGAGTCGCCGGAATTGGCCACGAGTACTTGTTTGAGTTTGGCGATGGTGGGCATGGTGCATTGATCGGTACGCATTGTCAGGCGGAGTGGTAGTCCGGCTCCGTTTCCTGGCCCAAGGTCGGGGGTTTTCAAATCGTCGCAGAAGAGGCTCATGCGGTCGTCGCGGATGGATATGTGTGCTTTGGCCAGGATGATATTGTCTTCGACAATTTGCGGGCTGACCAGGGCGTAGAGTTTGTTGAATACCAGGAGTTCCACGGACGCGCCGTTGTGGTCTTCAACGGTGACAATGGCCCAGGGCGAGCCGTCTTTTTTGCTGAATCTTCGGTCAACGGAGGAGATGATTCCGCCGATGACTACTTCGGCACCGTGTTTGAGTTCACCGCCGAGAATGGTGGTGAGTTCGGTGTCGGTTTGCGCAGCAATGGCTTCTTCGTAGCCGTCGAGTGGGTGCCCGGACACGTAGAGTCCGAGCATTTCGCGTTCGAGTGCGAGTTCGTGTTTGCGTTCCCATTCTTCATCGGGGACCTGCACGGCAAAGAAGTTGTCTACTCCCCCGCTATCCCCGCCGCTGTCGCCAAATCCGGCAAAGAGGTCGAATTGCCCTTTATCGGCGGCTTTTTTGGTGGAGATTACGGCGTCCACGGCGTCTTCGTGGATGAGCGCTAAGCCTTTTCGTGGGTGCCCAAGGGAGTCGAAGGCACCGGCTTTGATCAGGGATTCGGTGACACGTTTGCTGCAGGCCACGGTGTCAATGGATTCCAAATAGTGGGAGAAGTCTTTGAATTTTCCGATTTTCCCACGGCTGTTCACAATGGAGGCCACAACGTCTTCACCGACATTCCGGACCGCGCCCAATCCAAAGCGAATATCTTCGCCCACGGATTGGTACGTGTAGGCGGATTCATTTACGTCAGGTGACAATACTCGGATACCCAAGTGCCTACAGTCAGCAAGGTATATGGCGGACTTATCTTTGCGGTCTGCCACGGAGGTGAGCAACGCGGCCATGTATTCGGAGGTGTAGTTAGCTTTGAGGTATCCCGTCCAGAAAGACACCAGCCCGTAGCCTGCGGCGTGCGATTTGTTGAACGCGTAGGCGGCGAACGGTTCGATGGTGTCCCACAAAGCTTTGATGGCCTCGGACGAGAAGCCGTTTTCTTTCATCCCGGCTTCAAAGGTGACAAATTCCTTGGCCAGCACTTCAGGTTTTTTCTTACCCATGGCTTTGCGGAATCCGTCTGCTTGTCCGGCGGTGTAGTTGGCCACTTTTTGGGAAATACGCATGATCTGCTCTTGGTACACGATCAGACCATACGTTTCGTCGAGAATTTCCCGCAGTGGTTCTTCAAGTTCGGGGTGGATGGGCGTGATTTCTTCGCGGCCGTTTTTGCGGTCGGCGTACGCCCAGTGCGCGCCCACACCCATGGGCCCGGGGCGGTACAGCGCGAGAGCGGCGACGATGTCATCGAAGCAGGTGGGTTCCATGCGTTTCAACAGCTCACGCATGCCACCGGAGTCCAGCTGGAACACGCCCAGGGTGTCGCCGCGCGAAAGAAGTTCGTAGGTGGGCACGTCCTCGGTTTCCAGGGCTTCCAGGTCCAGGTCAATGCCGCGGTTGGTTTTGATGTTCTCAATGCAGTCGCCGATAACGGTGAGGTTGCGCAACCCCAGGAAGTCCATTTTCAGCAGGCCAATGGCCTCACAGGAGGGGTACGGCCAGCCGGTGATCAGCGCGCCGTCGGCAGGCCGCTTCCACATGGGGATGCAGTCGAGCAGCGGCACACTCGCCATAATCACGGCACAGGCGTGCACGCCGGCCTGCCTAACGACGCCCTCCAAACCCCGCGCGGTTTCGTAAATGTTGCGCACATCGGGGTCATTCTCAATGAGCCCGCGCACCTCACCGGCTTCGCCATAGCGTTCGTGTTCTGGGTCCATGATGCCGGACAGCGGAATATCTTTGGCCATAATCGCAGGCGGCAATGCCTTGGTAATGCGATCGGCGATTTGGTAGCCAGGCTGCCCAAAGAGTGCGCGCGCGGAGTCTTTCAACGCTTGTTTTGTTTTCACCGTGCCAAAGGTGATCACCTGCGCGACTTTATCCTCGCCCCAGTTGTCGGCAGCGTAGCGAATCATTTCGCCGCGCCGACGGTCGTCAAAGTCAATATCAATATCGGGTGCAGAGGGTCGTTCCGGGTTCAGGAACCTCTCAAACAGCAGGCCGTGTTTAATCGGGTCAATGTTCGTGATGGTCAACGCATACGCCACCAAAGCACCGGCAGCGGAACCACGGCCCGGCCCCACGCGAATACCAATCGAGCGCGCGTGTTTAATCAAATCCGCCACGATGAGGAAGTATGAAGGATAGCCCTTCATATCAATAACCTCAATTTCGTAGTTCGCGCGGTCAATATAGACCTGCGGAACTATCCCTCCGTCGAAACGCTCTTTCAGCCCTTCCATCACTTCATGCGTCAACCATGATGTAGGCGTGTGCCCGTCAGGAACACTGGCAATGGGCATGCGGTCGTGCGGATGTGCTTCCCAGAGTTTGCTGTAATCCTGCACGCGCTCAGCAATCAGCAGCGTGTTATCGCAGGCGCCGGGCACAAGGTTATCCCAGGTCGCGCGCATTTCCGCGGCGGATTTAATAAAGTACCCGTCACCGTCGAATTTGAAGCGATCCGGGTCTTGCATTGTTTTGCCGGTTTGCACACAAAGCATCACTTCGTGCGCGTGGGCCTGGTCTTGCAGAACATAGTGGCAGTCGTTGGTCACCAGCGGCGGCAAATCAAGTTTTCTACCAATTTCCAGCAGTTCGGACCGCACACGATTTTCAATATCCAGGCCGTGGTCCATCAGCTCCAGGAAGTAATTTTCCTTGCCGTAAATGTCCTGCCACATGGCGGCGGCTTCCAGCGCCTCATCAAACTGCCCCAGACGCAAACGCGTTTGCACATCCCCCGACGGACACCCCGTGGTAGCGATAATCCCGGTGGCGTTCTCCGCAATAAGATCGGCATCCATGCGGGGCCATTTACCCAACTGTCCCTCATACGACGCCATAGAGGAAAGGTAAAACAGGTTCTGCAACCCGGTTGCGGTCTCCGCAATCATGGTTTGGTGCAAATAAGCACCCGATGCCGAGACGTCATCCGATTTCTGATGCGGCTCGCCCCACCGAATACGATTCTTATTGAACCGCGATTCCGGCGCCAAGTACGCCTCAATACCGATAATCGGCTTAATCCCCTCCGCCACCATCTTCTGGTAAAACGCGTCCGACCCGAACATGTTGCCGTGGTCCGTGATCCCCACCGCAGGCATGCCCTGCCGTTTGACCTCGGCGGCCAGCATGTCCACCTTCGCCATACCGTCCAGCATTGAGTACTCAGTGTGGTTATGTAGGTGCACGAAGGAAGAGTTGCTCATACCGCTGAATGATAACCGCCTTCAGACCGCATGGCGACCCTGCAGGTTACAGCCCTGTCATTCGGGTGGAGTGCTTCTCGACGCCCGCCCCTACTGCAGCCTTACGCGCATTACACTGGCACAGCATGGACATCTACGCGGACATCCTGCCTGGCCGCTCTCTGGGTGGATTTGCACTGCTGGAATGCTATGACCAACGGCTCGGGCTGGAATATACGCCTATCTCCACACATGCAATCAGATATTCCTTTCCCAACGACACAGTTGAGCTGAACGTGGACGTGCAAACAGGCATTATCTACAAAATCTCTGCGCTGACAAATTACAAGGGCACACTGCTTGGCAGCATCCACGTCGGCGACTCTATACCCGATGTTCTGCAGAATGACCCTAGTTTTATCTACGACGACTTCGAAATGGCCTACTTTTCTGAAGGCTCACCCGGAGTCGCATTGGAACCCGACGTGCACGACCCCTGGCCAGAAGATTTCCCATACCTGCGAATAGATGCCATCACGATATTTGATGCGGAGTACATCAGGAATGCGCGAAAGTTAACTTTGGATTACACATGCTAAGTTCCACCAAAAGCTCATGAGTGCGCATCATCAATTTAAGTTCACACGAGATCTGATATCTGCCGGGATGATGTTCACTATTATAGCGGGTGCTACAGATCACTCTCCCATGTTATCATTCGAGCCAAAAATATCCCCCTTGATTGACATGCTAAAATCCCGATAAATTAGCAACTTTACAGATAAGTATTGACATGATTCTAGATAGACAATACACTTATTAAATAATGGCTTCTGATCAAGCATGACAAATGCTACGGTGAAAGAAATTATTTTGCATGTTCATGCGATCGTGAGATGGTTGAAGATATCAGGAATAATCGCGGTAAGTTTAGAGGTTTTGGAGAAAATGCCATGACACTAGCTGCGGCAACACATTTCAAAAACGCTCCATGCAATCCACTTAAGTGAGGATGATGATTATGCGGAAATTGCCGAGACCCAGGAATAAGTATGAGGTCGCGTCATTGTGGTGTTCGATCGCAATAGTACTGTTTCCATTCATAGGCTATTCGGTGTTTCATCTTTTTCCTAAAGGTACTCTTTCGGCAATTACTTGGACCATTCCCCTTGGGATCATTCCAGGAGTGCTGGCGTGGTTAGGGCGTAGTCTGCGCTGTGGGATACTGGCTTTCTTTGCAGCCTTTTCGCCGGTTTTTATTCTGTGGATATCGTATTACGTCTTTATGATTCTCTACATTGTTTCTGGAGGTAGGATCAAGCCGGTGTAGCCCATCCCCACCACCTCTCCCCTCCCCCGTCACGAGTATCCTATTCTCATGCTTTACACTGTGCTGGCCTACTTGATCTGGGGTTCGTTCGCCGCGTTTTTCCCGTTGTTGAAACCAGCGGCCCCGCTGGAGATTTTGGCGCATCGTGTGGTGTGGACTGCCGTGTTCATGCTCATCTTGATTGTCGCGACGAAGGCGATCCGGGAGCTGCGGGCGGCGGATCGTCGTACATGGTTGAGTATTGGCGCGGCGTCGATAATTATTGCGGTGAACTGGCTGTTGTATGTGATTGCAGTGAACTCGGGTCACGTGTCGGACGCGGCGTTCGGCTATTTTATTAATCCGCTGGTGAATGTGCTGCTGGGCATGGTGTTTCTTGGCGAGCGGCTGCGTAACCTGCAGAAAATCAGCGTGACCATTGCCGCCTGCGCGGTTATCATGCTCACCATTGCCAGCGGTCAGCCGCCGCTGTTGGGTTTGGGGCTGGCGTTTAGTTTCGGCTTTTACGGCCTGATCAAAAAACGCGTGAACGTCTCGGCGGCGGCGAGTCTCGCGGCGGAAACGATGGTGCTTTTCCCTATCGCGCTGCTGTACCTGGTGTTTTTGACGACCCAACACCAAAGCACGTTCACGGGTTTCGGCGCGGGGCACACCGCACTGCTGATCAGTGCCGGCCTTGTGACCGCAGTTCCGCTGCTGCTGTTCGGCCTGGGTGCCAAACTGATTCCCCTGTCCACGGTCGGAATGTTGCAGTATATGACACCGACGATGCAGATGTTGTGGGCGGTGTTCGTGGTGGATGAGCAGCTGACGCCGATCCGCTGGGTGGGCTTCGTGATCATTTGGATCTCGGTCGCCATTTACCTCACCGACATTGTTGTGGCGCGCCGTTCCACCGCTTAACCACGCTTAACGACGCCGCGGCAGCCTCGCCGCCTCAATCCCTGACAGGTAGCACCTTTTGACCTGGGCTTTTGTGAGGGGTGATGTCAGAAAATGATGAGGTTTATGAAAACCCCCTACAACACCGGCTTAATCCCAAACTTCCCCCACGCGGCATCTGCGGGCAAAGATTCAACACACATAACCCTCTGGTCAGAACGTATTTTTTCCTTAGCTGACCCGTTGGTGTACACGATCAGCCCGGCGATGGGCGCGTCGCCGGCCCAGCGTCGGAACACGTCTTCGCGCGTCGCCCCCGCAACGGGTTCCGGCAGGGCAACGGGCGCGTTTTCATAGGGCACCACGGCACTCACACGCCCAACTCCAGACCCACCAGAGCCAGCAAAACCCACAATCTCGGCCGCCTCCCTAGCCCCCAATGGTTGCGTGAAGGTAACCAGGGCGAAGGAGTCCGCGGCGTCGATACGCGTGTTGCGGCAGCGGGCGATGTAGGCTTCTATGCTTTCGCCATTGTTGCGGCCCACGCTGTCGCCATTGAAGTGCGTGGGTGCAGAGGAAGTAGGGTCACCGGATTGCCACGCCATAATCCCGACGAGCCCAATAAGCCCCGCCCCTGCGAGCACGGCAACCCCGGCGCGAAACCTGTCAACCTTGTCTAAGGACATCCAGGGCGCCTTGCAGGTCGTCGGGATAGGGGGCGTGGAATTCAACGTAGCGGCCGTCGGCGGGGTGCGTGAATCCGAGGCTGACGGCGTGCAGCCATTGCCGGTCGAGCCCGAGGCGTGCGGACAGCGCCGGGTCGGAGCCGTACATGGGATCGCCGCAGCAGGGGTGGTGCAGGGCGGAGAAGTGGACGCGGATTTGGTGGGTGCGGCCGGTTTCCAGGTGTATTTCCAGCAGCGTTGCCTCGCGGAAGGCTTCGAGGGTGTTGTAGTGGGTGACGGAGTGCTTGCCGTCGGTGGTCACGGCGAATCGCCAGCCTGCTGAGGGGTGCCGCCCGATGGGTGCTTCGATGGTTCCTTGCAGCGGATCGGGGTGCCCTTGCACGAGTGCGTGGTAGGTTTTGGTGACGCTGCGGTCCCGGAAGGCGCGTTTGAGCACGGTGTAGGCGCGTTCGGAGGCTGCGACCACCATCACCCCGGACGTACCCACGTCGAGCCGTTGGACTATGCCTTTGCGTTCGGGCGGCCCTGAGGTGGAAATGCGGTAACCAGCGGCGGCGAGCCCGCCGATCACAGATGGTCCTTCCCAGCCGACGGTGGGGTGCGCGGCCACGCCGACGGGTTTGTTCACCACGATGATGTCGTCGTCGGAGTAGAGAATGTCCATGCCTTCGACGGGTTCGGCTTTGGGCAGCAGCGGTTCGGGGGCTGCGGGCAGGGTGACGTCGAGCCAGGTGTCTGTGGTGAGCCGGTCAGACTTGCCGACGACCGCGCCGTCGACAAGCACGTCACCAGCTTGCGCGAGTTCAGCGGCGACGGTGCGGGAAATACCCAGGAGTTTCGCCAGCGCGGCATCGACCCGCATGCCGTCGAGCCCTTCAGGAACCATGAGGTGCCGACTCTCACGGTTACTCATCGCGCCACCTCACTTTCCGTAGCAGCCCCCTGTCGCCGCGCATCAAGGAAGGCGGACACAACGAACAGTGCGACGCCGACGGTGATGGCGCTGTCGGCGACGTTGAAAATGGCGAAGGACCCAACAGAGATGAAGTCCACCACGTGCCCCACAAAAAACGCTGGCGCCCGGAAGAGCCGGTCAATGAGGTTCCCCAAAGCGCCACCGGCAACCAGCGCGAGGCTCACGGCGGTGGCCAGGGTGCGTATGCGCGGCGCGTAGAAGGCGATGGCAATGATGTAGCCAAGCTGTATCAGGGTAAAAATCCAGGTCATGCCTTGCCCGAAGGAGAAGGCGGCACCGGAGTTGAAGATGAGAAAGAAGCGGAACCAGTCACCAATGATGGGGTACGCCACGCCCGGTTCTAGCCGCGCGAGGACGATTATTTTTGTTATCTGATCGATGATGCCCACGGTGATGGCGATGGCCAGCATCGCGAGCCTAAAGCTCCGTTTCGGTCGTGTCACGTAGTCCATCTTCCCCTAAAATGGCCGCTATTCCTATTTGAAACTGTACCTGGGAGGGTAGTCTGATCGTCGTGCGAAGAACCATGTCAGTTGTATGCTGCGTTGTTGCCGCGTCGTTGCTGGTGGCGTCGTGTGGATCGAATTCCTCATCGGAGGATCCGGCCGCGGCCCAGCAGACCATTTCGCTGCCTGTCGACGCCCCCCGCGTCACCCTCACCAACCCCGGGTCAGGTGAACAGCAGGTGTTGGCGTTTTCCGGCGCGCCCGAACAGTCCGTCCCCGTGACGGTGACCAGCGGGTTTAGGCAGCAGACGCTGTCGGGTGACGACGCCGCGACACTCTCCGAGTCACCCGAGTCGCCGTCAGGCGCTGTGGATTCGACGTTTTCCTCCACAGTGTCAGTAGCAGCCGGACAGGGCGAAGAGGAAGATGTGGTGCTCACCTTCAACGACCTCAACGCGGGCAAAGAGGACATGTCCTCGGCATCGGGATTCACCATGGCGTGGGATCGCGCCAAATCCGGCCAGGTGAGTATGGTGCGTTTCGGCGCGCCGACGGGAGCCACGGATGAGGCACGCGCTGTGGTGGAACGCCAGGCCATGCACATGCTGTCCCTACCGGTGGTGTTCCCCGCCGACGCCGTGGGTGTGGGCGCGCAGTGGACAGTGGATAGCCGGGTGGCTGGGGAATCCGCCATGCTGCAAACACTGACGTACACGCTGACTTCCGTGAAGGATTCGACCGTTGAACTGGATGTTTCGGTGGAACAGCGCCCCACCGTGGGCGCGATTCCCATTGATGGCGGCGGCGAGCTGAAAGTGCTGAGTTCCCGCACTGCCTCGGCGGGTCACTTGCGTCTTGATCTCTCCCAGGCGTTGCCTCCGGCGGGGAACGTGGAGTTCACCACACGCGTGATACACGGTCAGGATGACTCCCCGACCCGAGTGACCCAGGACTCCTCCACTGCCCTCACGTTCGGCAATCCTTAACACTTCCCTTGTGTTATCTAACTATCTACTATAGGTAGTCTGGCAATTTCGGTGAGGTTTTGGTGAGGTATCCTCATCTTACAAAAAGTATTGATACGCTGGCCATTTACAGAGTAGCCTATCCACTAACTGTTGGGTTGAGAGTTAAAGGATGAGGTTGTGAACCAACACCGGATTCGAGTGAGCACCGTGTGCGCAATGGCTGCATTGACCCTGGCGATGGGCCAAAACGCGGCGGCTGTAGAAAGGGTGGAGAGGACAGAAAGGACGTCGGAAAGAAGCACCGAACGGACAACAGAACGCACGGCAGAGCGGAGTCCCGAGCAGAAAACGCAGCAGCACAATACGCAGCAGCAAAAACAACAGAGCGCGGGCCTGACTCCCTTGTCTGCCGATGCCATTGAGTCAGTGGATAAACCTCAGCCCGGTGGCGAGTTCACCGACCCCGCCTACGGAACCCACGTTCACCGCGCCACGGCCGCGTCCGATGGCGAAGGCGGCCGCATGCGCCACGAATACTCCCGTAGGCAGGCGTTCAACGCTGACAACTCCCGTTATCTCGCGCAAGACGGTCGCGGAGCCTGGTACCTCTACGACGGGAAAACCTTCCGCAACCTGGGTGCTATTGAAACGCTCGCAGGCGACTGCGAACCCATCTGGCACCCCACCGATCCGAACCTCATCTACTTCACCGACCGCAACGGCGGCACCACCTGGTGGACCTACAACACCACCACCAAGAAAAAAGACGTGGTGTTCGACTTCACAGGCAAAACCCCGTGGCCGGATGCGACCTCCTACTGGACCAAGGGAGAAGGCACCACCAGTGCCGACGGCCGCTACCTCTCCCTCATGGCCACCAGCTACAACGAATCCACGAAGGAAAAGAAAATCTACGGCCTGCTGACCCTGGATATTCGTGAAAAGAAAATCGTAGGCACGCTGGATGCTAAAGACTTCCCCGTCCCCGGCGCGTTCCCCGACCACATCAGCACCTCCGCCAGCGGAAAATACGCCGTGCCCTCGTGGCTGAACGGCCAAGGCGGCACCCGCGCCTACACCTTGGATTTTAAAAAGTCCGTGGAACTCGCCACCGGTTCCGAGCACTCCGACCTGGCATTCGGCCCCAACAAGCAGGACTACTTTGTCTACGCTGACTACGGCAGCGGACAGCTCGTCGCTGTGGATATTGACTCCAAAGAACGCATCGACTTGCACTCCCTCTACCCCGCCTCGGGCGAGGCATACGCCCTGCACGTTAGCGGACAGGCTTTTGACAAGCCCGGCTGGGTAGTGATCTCCACCTACGCCGACTCCGCGGACTACAACGCCACTTCCCCCGCCCCGACTCTCCGGCCCGAATACCGCAAAGTGTGGCTCCAGGAACTCGCACCGAATGGCCGTTCCCTGAACGTCGCTCACATCCGAGCCAACGATAGCAAAGCCACCGGTGACGCCGCCTACTTCCTCGAACCCCAAGCGACCGCCTCCCGCGATCTCAGCCGCATCATTTTCGCCAGCAACCTCGGCGGCACTGACGTGGAAAGCTACGTCGCGGACGTGCCGGAAGTGAAGTAACTTATCGCTTATCGACGCCACGTGTCTGACGGATGCTGGTTAAGTCCAGGTTGGTCCATTGGCTTGGGCAGGCACCATAGCTTGCCCAATATTTCTTCATCTTTCCTACAACTATGACGCCATTGATACTCAGAGAGCAGATCAAAAATTGATGATAGTATCTGCGCATATTCAGAAAAATAGGCCATATCATCAGGACGTACATTAGATGCCCAAAAAGCTATCAACAGCATAAATGAAAAAGCTTAAAATCCCGTCAAAAATATATAGATCATTCAATACAAACTAGCTATCATAATATTTCCAATTTGCAACTCAGCAATTTTAGATAACTATTCAGATTCCATATTTTTTCGAAACTCTTTTTGTCGCATCGTAAGTTCATTACGTATTTTTCTCGCCCTAGTTGTTCGACTATTAGAATTATATCTAGGCTCCGAAATGAGATCAAACATAAGGGGCAAAAAATTCTTCTGTTCGGGAAAAATCATCGGGATAAGTTCGTCAAGTTGAATGTTTCGTGTTTCAGGTAGTTGAATTCTCTTTTCCTTGAAGTGTTCCCTTTTTGATCCAAAGATAGATTTTCGAGAGTAGTCAACGTTAGAAACTATAAACTCAAGAGCATGATCATGCTTGTGAACGTCTATATCAAGATTAGGATCAACAGACATAAGTTTCGACCCCCACCCCAGCCCATTCACCTCACGTTTGATAAAAGTTCGATGCTGGTTTAATGTGATGATTTGCGACACAGTCGATACAAAAAACACATATAAGAAACAAGGAAACATAATAAACAGAGAAAATAAATGCCAAAATGGTATAGACATGCTTTCTGGCAAAAAAACTCCTGGAAATAGCCAAGGAGCCAAACCAAGAGATATAATAGAAAAAAGAGCTCCCGAACCTCGCAGGAAGC
>ERZ773265.1368-NODE-1368-length-12910-cov-8.550525_pt1 | contig 12910 bp, 10 predicted proteins | sample MGYA00580512_ERZ773265 | MGnify/ENA primary metagenome ERZ773265 (study PRJEB29015, sample SAMEA2738169) | human oral metagenome | biome: human oral; feature: human-associated habitat; material: saliva | place: China | collected 2183 ... | reverse complement strand
AACGTACAATTCCACCAAAAATATTCACTAAGACAGATTTCACATTTTTATCCGTGAGAATAATCTTTAATGCCTCAGCCACACGCTCTTTCGTCGCACCGCCACCAACATCAAGGAAGTTTGCAGGGTTACCACCATATAATTTCACGATATCCATGGTACCCATAGCAAGTCCTGCGCCATTGACCATACAGCCAATATCACCTTCCAAAGCAACATAGTTAAGCTGATATTTTTCTGCTTCGGCTTCACGTGCATCACTTTGACTTAAATCGCGTAAGGCTAACAAATCAGGATGTCGATAAAGTGAGTTATCATCAATGCCCACTTTTGCATCTACGCAAATTAAATTGCCTTCTTTTGTCACCACGAGCGGATTGACTTCAACTAAAGAAAAATCTTTTTCGATAAAAAGCTGAGCGAGTTTTACAAAAATCTCGGCAAATTGTTTATTTTGTTCGCCACTTAAACCGAGCTTAAAGGCTAATTCACGACCTTGATATGGCATTCCACCCACGAGAGGATCAATTGTCACTTTATGAATTAATTCAGGCGTTTCTCTTGCCACATCCTCAATGCTCATCCCCCCTGCTGAAGAAGCCATAAAAACCACTTTCTGCGAAGCACGATCAATCACTGCACCAAGGTAAAGTTCTTTCTCAATCTGGCAGGTTTCTTCAATATAAATGCTATTAACGGGTTGGCCTTTTTTATCAGTTTGGAAGGTGACTAAATGCTTGCCAAGCCATTTATCTGCAAAAGCACGCGCTTCTTCTGCATTATGCACGAGCTTCACACCACCGGCTTTTCCGCGTCCACCTGCGTGAACTTGACATTTCGCTATCCAAACATCGCCATTCAGCTGAAAGAGTGCCATTTCAGCTTCATCTGCCGTTTGGCACACGACACCTTCGCTCACAGGCAGATCATATTGCTTAAAAAGCTGCTTAGCTTGGTACTCATGTAAATTCATATTTCCTTCCTATTTTGATGTTGTTTAGCGAAACAAACAAAAATTTGACCGCACTTTGTTTTATTTTAAATTCTTGGCTTGCCCTTTCTATATTGAGTTATATACTGGGACAGAATAACCACAATTCATGTTAAGGATAACAACATGCAAACGAAAAAATCAAGCAATCTTGCGATTGCGCTCATTTGGTTTACTGCTGCTATTTCAATGGCAGAGATTCTCACCGGTACTTGGTTTGCGCCACTAGGGTGGCAACAAGGTTTAATTGCCATCGTCGTTGGACACTTTATTGGTGGTTCGATGTTTTTCTGTGCAGGTTACATCGGTGCGAAAACCCAAAAAAGCGCCATGCAAACGGTACAAATATCATTTGGTGAAAAAGGCTCTGCGCTTTTCTCGTTACTCAATGCCATGCAATTGATGGGCTGGACTGCGGTCATGATTTATATGGGTGCTGATGTCATTTCCATCTTAAATCAAACAGCTGATGCTTCCATCTTTCCATTTCTTACACTTGGCTTAGGCATACTCATCATACTTTGGCTATTACTCGGTTTTACTAAATTAGGCATTTTCAAAAGCATTTCACTTGTCACCATGTTTTTGCTGATGTTATGGCTTAGTATTCAAGTAGCCAATAAACCATTCATTGCCATGGATGTAGCACAAAATATTAAATTTGGTACTGCTGTAGAAATTGCTGCCGTCATGCCACTTTCTTGGTTACCAGTAGTATCTGACCACACGAAGAACAGCGAAACACCATTTAAAACGACCGCACTTTCAACGCTAACTTATACCGCGACCAGCTGTTGGATGTATGCTCTCGGCTTAGGTGCAGCATTAGTGACCGGTAAATCTGAAATCTCACAAATTCTTTCCCTTGCTGGTGTAAGTGTTATTGGTGTATTAATTGTCATCGCCTCTACCATGATTAACACTGCACTTCCCGCCTATTCCACCGGCATGAGTTTAAACAATATTTTCCCTCAATTAAAAGTCACGCCAATCTCCGTACTTACCGTGATTGTGGGCATTATATTAGCCTCAACCTTACCAGTGACAGAATACGAACATTTCTTGTTCTTTATTGGTTCAGTATTCGCGCCAATGATCGCTGTGCTTATCGCTGATTTCTTTGTGCTCAAACAGCATGATGTTAAAAAATCAGTTGATAGTGTTGGACTCGGCGTTTGGTTTGTCGGTTTCGTACTCTATCGTTTCCTTATGGCAAAAGGTTGGGAAACCGATTTAGGTCTGACTTTCCCTGTTATCATCATTACCTTTATCTTAGCAATCTTAGTACGTAAAATAGCTAAATAAAGGTTGGATTTTAATTATAAAAAGGCGGGCATTGTTCCCGCCCTTTTATTCACATCAATGTAAAAAAGGCTTTTCCCCTCAAAAGAGAAAAGCCTGTGTGCTTAAATTTCTAATAATAAACGAGTTGGATCTTCTAATAAGTCTCTAATCGCCACTAAAAAGCCGACTGATTCACGACCATCAATTAAACGGTGGTCATAAGATAATGCCAAATACATCATCGGACGAATCACAACTTGGCCATCTACCGCAACCGGTCGCTCTTTGATGGCATGCATGCCTAAAATTGCACTTTGCGGTGGATTGATAATTGGTGTAGACATTAAAGAACCAAATACGCCACCATTAGTAATAGTGAAGTTACCGCCTGTTAAATCTTCAACGGTTAATTTACCATCACGGCCTTTTTCTGCTAGTAATTTAATTTGTTTCTCAATATCTGCCATGCTGAGTTTGTCACAATTGCGTAATACTGGTGTTACCAAACCACGCGGCGTTGAAACGGCAATGCTAATATCAAAATAGTTGTGATACACAATGTCATCACCGTCAATTGAGGCATTCACTTCTGGATAACGTTTTAACGCTTCAACCACAGCTTTAATGTAGAAAGACATAAAGCCTAAACGTACACCATGTTGTTTTTCAAATTTTTCGCCGTATGTTTTGCGTAATTTCATAATCGGCTGCATATCCACTTCATTGAATGTAGTGAGCATTGCGGTGGTATTTTTCGCTTCCAATAAACGTTCCGCAATACGTTTACGTAAACGGGTCATTGGTACGCGTTTTTCTGAACGAGAGCTATATGCCACAGTGCTAATGGTATTCTGCTCTGTTGCCACATCTTGTTTTGCTTTTTGAGCATCACGTTTTGCTACTTCGCGAGCAATATCTTCACGGGTAATACGGCCTCCCACACCAGAGCCTTGAATTTTCTCTGCATCTAAATCATGTTCAGCTAATAAACGACGAATAGCTGGACCTTGATCTGCTGAATTATTGTGACTATTTTCAATGGCTGCTCTTTGACGATCAGCTGGTGTTGGTTCATTGTCTTTCACTGTTTCAGTTGAAATATCGCCCGCTTGTTGGGTTGAAAGCTTACCTAAAAGCTGTTTACTTACTACGGTTGCACCTTCTTCTTGAAGAATTTCAATCACCACACCATTGCTTAATGCCGGCACTTCAAGTACCACTTTATCTGTTTCGATTTCCACTAATACTTCGTCACGTTTTACTGTCTCACCAACTTTTTTATGCCATGTTGCAACAGTTGCATCCGCAACGGATTCCGGTAAATCTGGAACAAGAATTTCGATTGTCATTTTATTTTCCTTTAAATTATTCTTTCTTTAAAAATTACTGAAATTTCGACCGCACTTTTACAGTGTCAGCGCGTCTTCTACCAATTGTTTTTGCTGTTTGGTGTGTAAAGACATGTAGCCTACCGCTGGTGAAGCAGAGGCAGGACGACCTGCATATTTTAACTTCACATGCTCTGGAAGCGAGCTGTCAAAGTTATGCTTACTACAATACCAAGCGCCTTGGTTTAATGGCTCTTCTTGACACCATACATAATCCGTCACATGAGCATAAGGCTCTAGCGCTTTCTTCACATCTTCATGTGGATACGGATAAAGCTGTTCAATACGAATAATCGCCACATCTGTTTGGTTATTCGCACGACGTTGTTCCAAGAGATCGTAATACACTTTACCTGAGCATAGGACTACGCGTTTAACTTGTTTCGGATCGATGTTATCAATTTCACCAATGACTGTTTGGAATGTGCCATTTACTAATTCATCTAAACTTGACACGGCAAGTGGATGACGTAATAAAGATTTTGGTGAAATACCAATTAATGGACGACGCATTTTACGGATCGATTGACGACGTAACATGTGGTAAACCTGTGCTGGTGTAGATGGGATACACACTTGCATATTCTGTTCTGCACAAAGTTGTAAATAACGTTCTAAACGAGCGGATGAGTGTTCTGGACCTTGGCCTTCATAACCATGTGGTAATAACATCACCAAGCCACACATTCTGCCCCATTTTTGTTCGCCAGAACTGATAAATTGGTCAATCACGATTTGTGCACCGTTTGCGAAGTCACCAAACTGTGCTTCCCAAATGGTTAATGTTTTTGGATCTGTTGTCGCATAACCATATTCAAAAGCCAATACGGCTTCTTCGGATAATACTGAATCCCACACCTCAAAACGACCTTGGTTGGCGTGTAAATGTGTTAATGGTACATAACCTGTACCGTCATTTTGATTATGCACAACTGCATGGCGATGGAAGAACGTACCACGTCCTGCATCTTCACCCGATAAACGAACATTAGCGCCTTCATCTAATAAGGTTGCGTATGCCATAGTTTCCGCCATACCCCAATCGAACAATTTCTCGCCTTTTGCCATTTCACGGCGATCAGCATAGATTTTTTCGACTCGAGGATGTGCACGCAAGGTTTCTGGATATTCACTGACACGCTCCGCTAAAGTTTGGAAACGTTCTTGTGGGAATTTACTTTCGTAAGGGGATGTCCAGTCATAGTTGAGATATTGCAACCAATCCATTTGGGCGGTATCCATTTCTCGCCATTCTTCCACTACACGATCACCATTATCTAAGGCATCACGATAGAGATTCATCATTTCAATGGCTTCTTCTTCGGTAATCACCCCTTCTGCAATTAAACGATCTGCATAGACTTTACGTGGCGTTGGATGTTTTTTGATGATGCTATACATCATTGGTTGAGTCGCTAATGGTTCATCTGCTTCATTATGGCCATGACGACGATAAGAAATCAGATCAATGAAAATATCGCGTTTGAATAAATTGCGATATTCCACCGCCATTCTCGCGGCAAAAGCAACCGCTTCAGGATCATCACCATTCACATGAATAATCGGTGCCTGAATCATTTTCGCGATATCAGTACAATATTCTGTTGAACGGGTGTCATTTGGGTTAGAGGTGGTGAAACCAATTTGGTTATTGATCACAATACGGATTGTGCCACCAACGGTATAACCACGTGCATTAGACATATTCAAGGTTTCTTGTACAACACCTTGTCCCGCTACCGCTGAATCCCCATGAACAGTAACGGCTAATACTTGATTACGTTCTGTATCATTCTTTTTCGTTTGACGAGAACGTACCGCACCAATCACTACTGGGCTGACAATTTCTAAGTGCGACGGGTTAAACGCAAGGGTTAAATGCACGCGACGATCACCAACAGCAAAGTCAGAAGAGAAACCTTGGTGGTATTTCACGTCACCTGTACGCTCGCCTGAATGTTTACCTGCAAACTCATCGAAAAGATCTTCTGGTTTCTTACCGAGCACGTTTACTAACATGTTTAAACGACCACGGTGTGCCATACCAAACACCACATCTTTTACACCTTGTTTGCTCGCATGACGAATAATTTCTTTCATCAATGGAATAAAGGCATCACTTCCCTCTAAAGAGAAACGTTTTGCACCTGGGAATTTCGCACCAAGATAACGTTCTAAGCCATCTGCAGCGGTCAATTCGCTTAATAAATTAATTTTTTCTTCTTTGGTAAAGAGCGGTTTATTTAATTGGCTTTCTAATTTGCTTTGTAGCCAACTTTTTTGCTCCATATCTTGAACATGCATAAACTCAAGACCAATTGAGCCACAATAGGTCTCTTTCAGCATTTCAGCTAAATCACCTAATTTGATGTTATCGCGATGATAGACGTAGTGATTAATATTGAAGGTTTCATTGAGATCTTGTTCGCTAAAACCGTGATAACGGTAATCCAATTCAGGTACGGTGGAGACTTTCCAACGATAATAATTGATTGGGTCAAGTTTCGCTTCTAAATGACCGCGGAAGCGATAAGCATTGATAAATTGGAGGACTTTGACTAATTTTGCACTGGCTTCTGGATCGATAACCGTCACGGCTTCTGTTGTATTTTCTCTTGCTAAACGACGGAAATAATCACGGACTGGTGAATGTGGTTGCTCTGCTGCAGTTGTTTTTGGTAATGCATCAAATGTAGCTCGCCAACTTTCATCGACTGACAATGGATCTTCTAAATAACTTTCGTATAACTCTTCAATATACGATTGATTCGCCCCACCTAAAGCGGTTGAAGCCAACCATTCATCAAAGGCATTATAATGCTGCATATCTACCCCTTTTATTACATGATGTTGTCCGCCCATTATACATAGGATAAAAAAAGAAATAATCCTCAAATCACACTTTGTTACAATTTTGTGATCTACTTCAATAAAAAACCGCACATAAAGTGCGGTCTGTTTTATCTGAGTTTCTTAGAAACTTAAGAATGGGGTGATTTTTTCAATTGTAGCTTCACCGATACCATCAATATTTGAAAGCTCGGCAGCACTTTTGATTTTGCCTACTTTGTTACGGTAATCAATAATCGCTTGTGCTTTTTTCTCACCGATGCCAGAAAGTTTTTGTAATGTTTCTGCATCAGCTTTATTGATATTTACTTTTGCTGAAGAAGCCACTTTCTCTTTAGCTGACTCTTTTGTTGAAGTCGCTTTTTCTTTCACTTCTTTTACTTTATCTGCTGCTTTTGTTTTTGCATCAGACGCTTTTTCTTTTAATGCTGATGCTTTCTCTTTTACCGCATCTTTTGCAGAAGTTGCTTTATCTTTCACAGCATCTTTCGCGGAAGTTGCTTTTTCTTTAGCTGCATTAACTTTATCTAATGCACTTGATTTCGTTGAACTCGCGCTATCTGTCATTGATTTAAGCTTATCATTTGCCGCATTTTTCACGTCAGCTTTTGTGCTTTCAACCATTGATTTTGAATTTGTTACAACATCTTCTTTTGTTGACAATACAGATGTATTCGTTGCTAATGCAGAACCAGATACGGCTAATGCAAGAGATGTTAATGTTAAAAGTGATTTTAAAGATTTCATAAAAACTCCTGTTTTGTTATTAATAGGCTCGACAAGCAAACCTGTATGCTAAGACTTATCTTAAGAAAATTAGTTCAAAACAAAAAACGCTCCGAATAAGGAGCGTCTTTAAATTTAATACTGACTAATCATCGCTTGAGAAGATAGAAAGTAATCTTAATAAGCTAATGAATAAGTTGTAAATTGACACATAAATACTCACTGTTGCACGAATATAGTTTGTTTCGCCACCGTGAATAATATTGCTGGTTTCATAAAGGATTGTCATTGTTGAGAACACCACAAACAATGCACTGATCCCGACCGCTAGTGCTGGAATTTGGAAGAAGAAGCTTGCCACAATCCCTAACAATAACACGATAAATAATGAGAAAATCGCGGTAGAAAGGAAAGACATGTCTTTCTTAGTTGTGAGTACATAAGCTGAACAAGCAAAAAAGACGATGGCTGTACCTGCGAAAGCAAGCATAATCAAATCTTCCATTCCTCTCGCCACATACATATTTAAAATTGGTCCAATGGTATAGCCCATGAAACCAGTAAACGCAAATGCAGCTAAGATTCCCCATGCACTATTTGCTAAACGGTTTGTGACAAAAAGTAAACCATAAAAACCTACAAGTAACACGATAAGATTTGGATAAGGCAAGTTTAAGCTCATAGAGATATAAGCAACAACTGCCGAAAATGCCATCGTTAATCCCAATAAGAAATAGGTATTACGTAGCACTTTATGTGTGCTAAGTAGTGATTCTTCCTGTGAATTAACCACAATGCGAGATTGCATAAAAGCTCCTTATTTTACAAAGAATAAAGTTGATGAAACATCAATCCGTAAAGTAAGGGCTATAGGTCAAAAAGTCAATGGTAAATCAAGAATTTGTTTTAATTTTTAAATTTAAGAAGGTAAAAGTGCAGTCAACTTTTAAAGTTATTTTTTATATGCGTTATAGTGAATAAATTAACTTACTCAACAAGCTGAATTACATTATAATGAGCATTCTATTTATTCCACATCATGGACATTATATGAACAGCAAAAAATCTTATCTCGCTATTTTTGGCATCATTCTCGCAGTTGGATTGATGGCATCAGCGTTTATCTTAGGTAATCAATTTAAAAATTTACGCCAGACCGGCTCTATTTCAGTTAAAGGCTTGGCAGAAAGTCATTATACCTCAACACAAGGTACATGGGTTATCCGCGTAACAGGTTGGGGGGCGACTTATAATGACGCAATGGCAGCGAATCAGAAAAACTTGAATGAAGCCGTTCGTTTCCTTAAAGCTCAAGGTTTTGCTGATGAAAATCGAGAAATCACAGAATTAGATGTTTCTACTCATACTGACTATTATGAAAATGAAAAAGGTGAAACCAAAAGTAGAGATAATGGCTTTGATGCTTCCAGAGCAATCCGCATTTCGACCAAAGAACTGACTAAGTTACAAAGAGCACTCACCAATATTCACCAATTGGTTGCCAACAATCAAGACATTAGTTTTGGTGATCCAAATTATTACTTAGAAAATCTTGAACAAATTAAGCGTGAATTAATTTCAAAAGCAACACAAGATGCACATGTTCGTGCTGAAGAGTTTGCGAAAACCAGTAATGTAAAAGTTGGCGTATTAAAATCCGCTTCGCAAGGGCCATTCTACATTCAAGCGCCAAATCCTGATGCGGATGACTCTAGCGATTACACTGGTAGCTACGACACAAGCACGATTGAGAAAAAAGCACGCTTAGTCGTGACCATTGAATATGCAATTGAATAATCATTTACTATTTACTAAACATTCATAAAGACAAAGTGCGGTCAATTTCATCATTAAATTCGACCGCACTTTCTTTTAACAAGGAATAAGCTATGCAACTCCCTACTCTAAAATCCGCAAAATTAATTCGCCGCTATAAGCGTTTTTTGACTGATATTGAATTACCAAATGGTGAAGTGATCACGATTCATTGTGCAAATACTGGTGCAATGACTGGCTGTGGTGAAAAAGGTGATACCGTTTGGTACTCTCATTCTGATAGCCAAACTCGCAAATATCCACACAGTTGGGAATTAACGCAATTAGCAAATGGCCAACTTGTTTGTATTAACACGCACAGATCCAACCAGTTAGTCTTTGAAGCCTTGCAAAATAAACAAATCAAAGAACTCGCTATGTATGATGAAATTTATCCTGAAGTGAAATATGGTGAAGAAAATAGCCGTATCGACTTCTTACTTAAGGGTGAGGGCTTGCCAGATTGTTATGTTGAAGTGAAATCAATCACCTTCGTAAAAGGTACATTAGGAATGTTTCCCGATGCGGTGACTACTCGTGGACAAAAACATGTTCGTGAGCTTTTAGCCATGAAAAAACAAGGACATCGCGCGGTTGTTCTCTTTGCTGGATTACATGATGGTTTCGATCGTTTTAAAATCGCTGAGTTTGTGGATCCTGAATATGATCGTCTTTTAAAAGACGCCAAATCTCAGGGCGTTGAAGCTTATGCTTATGCGGGAAAATTTGACATTTCAGATGGAATTCCGACCGCACTTTCTCTCACAGAAAGTGTACCTTACATCGATTAAAAAATAATTGAGAATTATTTGCATTTTGTTGTTGACAAGGTATTTGATAATAGTTATCATCTAGCCATTCCAAAAACAAACAGATAATCACTCCAACTTCACGCCTATTTCCCCACAAATAGGCGTTTTTTTTCATCTCAATCTTTTCATTTCAGCCATATTCTCTATAATGTAGCCTTTAATATTAAAATAACATTAGGAAATAGAATGACTGATATTAATACCGTTCTCGCAGAACTAAAACGCGGTACTGATGAGATTCTTTCTGAAGCGGATTTAATCGAAAAACTAAAAGAAAATCGCCCACTTAAAATTAAACTTGGTGCAGACCCTACTGCTCCAGATATTCACTTAGGGCATACCGTGGTATTAAACAAACTTCGTCAATTCCAACAATTAGGCCACGAAGTCTATTTCTTAATCGGTGATTTCACCGGTATGGTCGGCGACCCATCTGGTAAAAATACCACTCGCCCACCGCTTAGCCGCGAAGATGTGCTTCGCAATGCGGAAACCTATAAAGAACAGATTTACAAAATTCTAGACCCACAAAAAACGAAAATCGTATTCAACTCTGAATGGTTGGGTAAATTGGGTACTGAAGGGATGATCCGTTTAGCAAGTAACTACACCGTAGCGCGTATGCTAGAACGTGATGACTTCAAAAAACGTTTTGGTAACAATCAACCTATCGCAATTCACGAATTTATTTATCCTTTATTACAAGGCCATGACTCTGTTGCTTTAGAAGCAGACGTTGAACTTGGTGGTACAGACCAAAAATTCAACTTACTTGTTGGTCGTGAATTACAAAAATCAGCCGGTCAGAAACCACAAGTAGCGATTACGCTTCCATTACTTGTTGGTTTAGACGGTGAGAAGAAAATGTCTAAATCATTAGGCAACTACATCGGCGTGACAGATGCACCAAGTGATATGTTCGGTAAAATCATGTCGATCTCGGATGAATTAATGTGGGATTGGTACAACTTACTTTCTTTCCGTCCACTCACTGAAATAGCTGAATTAAAAGCAGAAGTGGAAAATGGTAAAAACCCACGTGATGTGAAGATTTTATTAGCCAAAGAAATCATTGCACGTTTCCATGATGAAGCAGCGGCAGAGGCGGCTGAGCAAGAATTTATTAACCGTTTCCAAAAAGGAGCAATGCCGGATGAAATGCCTGAATTCACCTTTGAGGGCGAAATTGGTTTAGCAACCTTATTAAAAGAAGCGGGACTGGTTCCTTCTACTTCTGAAGCGATTCGTTCAGCGAAACAAGGTGGTGTGAAAATCAATGGCGAAAAAGTCGAAGACATGAAAGCCAATGCGCCCAAAGGCACAAATGTTTACCAAGTCGGTAAACGTAAGTTTGCACGCGTAACCATCGCATAAAACACCTATGAAAATGACCGCTCTTTTTAAGTGCGGTTATTTTTTAACTGATATCCACAATAGAAGGAAAATAATATGAGCCAAAAAATCTGGGTAACTGGCGATGCGGTTGTCGATCTTATTCCTGACGGTGAAAATCATTATTTACGTTGTGCCGGTGGCGCCCCTGCAAATGTGGCTGTTGGCGTAGCACGATTAGGTAATCCAAGTGCCTTTATTGGTCGCGTAGGTAACGATCCCCTTGGCCAATTTATGCAAGACACCTTAAATGCGGAAAATGTGAATACACAACATATGATTTTAGATCCGCAACATCGTACCTCTACGGTTGTGGTTGGTTTAGATAATGGCGAACGCAGCTTTACCTTTATGGTAAATCCAAGTGCGGACCAGTTCTTACAAGCCAGTGATTTACCGCCTTTCCAACAAGGTGAATGGCTACATTGCTGCTCTATTGCGCTGATCAATAATCCATCACGCGAAGCGACTTTTGAAGCGATTCGTCGTATCAAAGCCGCTGGCGGTTTCTTCTCTTTTGACCCCAATTTACGTGAATCACTTTGGTCTAGCCTAGAAGAAATGAAAACCGTGGTAATGGAAGCCGTTGTATTAGCTGACGTATTAAAATTCTCTGAAGAAGAATTAACGCTTTTGACTAATACTGACAGCCTTGAAAAAGCCTTTGAAAAAGTGACCGCACTTTATCCTGAAAAATTGATTATAGTGACCTTAGGTAAAGATGGCGCGCTCTATCACTTAGAAGGTAAGAAAGATGTGATTGCTGGGAAAGCCTTACAACCGGTTGATACAACGGGTGCGGGTGATGCTTTCATTGGTGGTCTACTTGCTGGACTTTCACAGCATCCAAACTGGAAAGAAAATGATGTGCTTGTGCAAATTATCCGTCAAGCCAATGCTTGTGGTGCCCTTGCGACGACAGCAAAAGGGGCAATGTCTGCCTTGCCAAATCAAACGCAATTAGCGACATTTTTAGCGAATTAGCGTGCAAAGGTGCAAATAACTGCACCTTTTATTTATGAAAATAATTTAGGAGATATTTATGAAACTTTGGTATTCCAACTCTAGCCCCTATGCAAGAAAAGCCCGTGCCGTCGTGCAATATCATCAATTACAAAATCGTGTTGAATTACTCCTCGCAACCAGTGGTTTAGATAAGAATTCCCCCCATAACTTAGACAATCCTCTTGGACGTTTACCGGCATTACAACGAGAAAATGGTGAATGGCTTTATAATAGTTCACTTATTGCTGAATATCTCGATCACCTCGGTACGCAACCTTCACTTTATGGAAACAGCGAGACACAGTGGGAAATTCTTCGTTTACATTATTTAGCCGATGGTATTTTAGAGAATGAAATATCAGTCCTACCAGAAAAACACCTTCGTCCACAAGAACAATGGTGGCTTGAACGTCATCAACAGATTTTTGACCGTACAGAACGAAGCTTAATTGAGCTCAAAAAAGCCATTGATATCTTTGGTGAAGAATTAAATATTGGTACATTGAATGCCACTTGTACAATTGATTTCCTACTCTTCCGCGATGCTTGGACGCATGCTTCACAACATGCAACCATCAAATCATTAAAAACTTGGGCTGAAGCAATGAATCAACGCTATGATTGCTTAAAAAATACCTTACCAAAAT
>ERZ773265.1367-NODE-1367-length-12917-cov-2.843648_pt1 | contig 12917 bp, 22 predicted proteins | sample MGYA00580512_ERZ773265 | MGnify/ENA primary metagenome ERZ773265 (study PRJEB29015, sample SAMEA2738169) | human oral metagenome | biome: human oral; feature: human-associated habitat; material: saliva | place: China | collected 2183 ... | reverse complement strand
TGTTGCGCTCCTCGATCCGGGCGAGCTCTGCTGCGTCCATCCGTCTGAGGATCGTGTCTACGGCGTCTCGTACCTCGTCGAGGTCGTCTCGGATGTGGGTGCCGTGACTGTTGGTGGTGGCATCCACTGCCTGCTCGGCAGCCTCTCTAGCTCCTTTGGCTCGGTCCCCTACCTCGGCGACCTGGGAGTGCAGGGCTCCGATCTGAGTCTCGACCCAGGCGCGTGCCCAGCGCACGCCCATCGTGGCCAGACCGATGACGGCCAGGATGAAGACGCCCGCCGCCGCCGCGACCTCTTGCGAGGAGAAGATCTCCACGAAGGGGTGCGACGGCATGACGGTGTTCATCAGAGCTCCGTCCCACCCTGGGCGCCGGTTGCGTGGCGGGGGGTGTAGTCGGTGCGGGTCTCGCCACCGGGGGTGAGGATTCCGGCCCACTCGATCACGGTGATGCCGTGGATCTTGATGTGGGACAGGGCCTGGAACGCGAGCCAGGCGAAGCCGAGGAAGCGGCCGGTCTGGGCAGCCAGAGTCTCTACGGCCAGGGGGTAGGCGCTGATGGCCCACGCGCCGGTCGTCAGGACGACGGCGGCCACGATGACGAGGGTGACGCGGCGTCCTCGGGTCCACCAGGGGCGGTCCAGGGACGCCTGAATGAGGGGCCAGATGATGCCTAGGACGACGGTTGCTACGAAAGGGTCGTTGATCAGGGAGCGCATATTGTTCTTCTTGTTAGGATTTTGCCATGAGTTGGTCTGTGTTGGACCAGGGTCGGACTAGGGCCTCCTGGGGCACGGTGCTGGCTGCGATCCCCACACTCCGTCGACGAACTGATCGAAGGTCCATGCGCATGCGAAGCATTGTCTTACGCCGCATTCCGGCATGTCTGGCACCCAGTTCTATGCCCAGTACTGGAATACCTTGTAGATATCGCGGTCCAGACGCCGTTGGTGAGAAGCTGGTTCTTGCCGATGAGGACGTTGATGTGGGTGGCCGGTACTGCTGAGTTTAGGTGGCGGGCTAGGTTGACCACAGTGAATAACTCCGGTAGCCCAAGCGTGCATGATGCGATGAAACCGCTGAGCGGTGCGGGTGGTCCGCTGATCGTTGACAGGAATGCCCCGTGCCCGTTAGTACACTCAACCGATGATGAGGCGGATGCGGGCTAGCGCAGGACGTCGCCGGGTATGAGGTTGCTGGCTTTAGTGGCTGCGACGCCGTTGTATACCTGCCAGCCTGCCTTGATCATTTCTCGGCACATGTCTCGGGTTGAGTAGGCGTTTCCGGTGGGGATTCCGGCGTCCTTGCAGCAGCGCAGTACTAGGGATGAGCAGTCGGCTTCGCCACCGTTGTAGATGTTGTTCCTGTTTGGCTGGCTGTAGCCGATGTTGAGAGTTTCGCAGTAGTAACGCATTTGATGTGCTGCGTATGCAGGGTCGGCCATGTTGTAATTCCTTTCTGTTTGGCAGTTGATGTTTGCCTGCTAGATGAAAACTCTGCGGGCGTAAATCTCTAAAACAATCGGACTGAAGTGTGAGTCGGGCATGCTAGGAAATTTGCGCACCGTCGCTCAAGATCGCCTGGCAGGTTGGCTAGAATTCAATGACCTAATGCTTGCCGTTGATGAAGGGTTGGTTTAATGTAATCCTGTGACCGCTGGGGTCGACTCCTTGATCTGACGCACTTCTTCGATGGTGCGCTGAACTCAGCTTTGGTAGATCCTGCTGCGTCCGTTCCCAAACACAAACTAGGTATGTGTGGGTGTTGTGGTGGCAGTTCTGATTGTCCCGGTGTGGTGTTAATTCATGTGAAAATCAGATGATCTGAATGTGCGTTCAGTGGATGCTCATCATTGCTGGCGCGATGATGCTTCGAAGGGTCATGTTTCGGTGCATGTTAGGGATAGGTCGACCGATCCTTAGTGTTGACCGTAAGATGAGGTCTGAAAATATTTCGGCCCTTGTAGTTGGTCGTGAGGGCGCGTGAGGTCCCTGGCGCCGTTAGGGTTGATTATAGAGGCTGCGTCAGAGGGTGTGAGGATACTTAAGGTGATGGTCGTCATGCATATCTCTGGATTATAAATTCATATTTGATCCTTCCCAACATTTTGGGGTGTAGAATTTGATGATGGTGATGTATGGAAGAGCTTGAGTGTGGTAACTCGTGATTTACATGAGCCTGGCGGAATTTGCCTTGGATCGGTTCAGGGCCTCTTGGAGTGCTGCCCAGGTCGCCGGTCCCGGCTCGCCATCGATGAACTTGGCGAAGCTCCAGCCGGGTGCGAACTGGTTCCAGGTGGCCGAGATTGGCTTTACGCGACACCAGGACCAGTACTGAAAAACGCGGAATAACTGGGCATCCCACCCTCGGTCTTCGGGCAGTCTTTCCTTCCCCGTGAGTTGCTTCTGCGAGGTTGCTGGGACATCGTTGTTCAGGAATCGTCTCAAGTTTGCAATCGCGAATACTTCGGGATATCCAACCGCGTTCATGACCTCCTGAAGACGTTTTACCGTGGCGGAGCCGTACTTACCATCCACAACAAGTCGCTCTGTTGGAACTGGTGTGGACGGAACAGAACCGGTGCCTTTCATGGTGTCCCAGGTGGTGCGGTCTCGCAGTCGGTTGAGGTCTAGCTTGCCGCCGTAGCCGGGTAGGCGTCCGTCCTCGGTGTACTGATGGATCAATGGTTGGCCCCAGTACCGCAGGGATGGGATAGTTGGGTCCGTGTAGGACTTGCCCCAGCTGGAGTAGTTTGGGCCGCCGGCGTACCAGAGGGGGTACTTGGCTGCGACGTTGGTCCAGTTGTAGCCGTTGACTGTGGAGCCGTTCATGTAGATTCCCGGGATGGTTACGGTCAGGGAAGCGACGGTGTCGAGCCAGGTCTTGGCCCAGCCAGGTCCTTGGGTGGGGGCGTTTGCCTCCCAGTCAAGCCACAGGGTGGCACGGCCGATGTAGGGGCGGATTGTGTTGACGAAGTAGTGGGCTTGTGTTGTTGCGTTGCCCGGGCGGGCGAAGTGGTACAAACCTAGGCGCTTTCCGGCGTTGAGGGTGGCGGTTGCCTGTGCGTTCATATGGGGGTTCGTGTAGTCGTCGTCTTCGGTGGCTTTGACGATGACGAAGTCTGCCCATAGAGCCGGGATGTTGATGCCCGCTTGGTGTGAGGAAATGTCAATGCCATGAGCGTGAGCTGGCTCATTTGGGGGCTTAGGCGGGGTGGGGGTGGGCTTGGCTGCCGTCTTAGTAAAGTTGGGCCACTGAGTTAGGAACTTCGTGTCACTAAAACGGTGGCAGGATGTCCAAGCTCCCTTCGTTGTGTGGGGGTGGCTGGAGTAGGCGACTGTGCGAGTCTCCCCGCCGGTCTGGTCGCCGAGGTAGCCGTCGATGCTGCCGTCCTCGGCGATCCATGCTTCCGACACGAGATCAGCGGCGGCGTCGGTGATGATGGCAACGTGGCCTACCCCGCCTTCATTGGCGGCAGAGAGAATGATGTCACCAGTTTGGAAGCCGCCTTTGGGGCGGGAATCTGAGTTGTTCCAAGGGACTTCGTTAAAGCCTCGGGCCTCCATACCGCCGCGCATGTTTCCGGTCCAGAAATCGTTGATCTCGAGAAGGGCCTTATGGCTCCAAGGGACGTTGTACGTGTCATGCAAGCCGTAGTTGATTGCCCCGCACACGAGGCTGGAGCAGTCCGCGTTCTGGGGGGTCTTGACGTGTCCTTCCCAGTCGGCGTTTGTGTACCAAGTCCTGCGGTCCGGCTGGCTGTATCCCACATTCTCAACGTCGCAAATACGTCGAGCGATGCGAGCGGCAACAGTTGCAACAGACATGCGATTCCTTCCTGGTTTTGGGTGAAGAAAATCCCCGCCACCGAATGGGGGAGGGGTCATGAAGAGCAGTTGTGGTAAGAACCCAACAGCGGACAAGTGAGTTCGGGCGTGAAGTATAATCCGATTCTTGTCGGAGGCTGCGGTTCGGAGCTCTGTTCAATCGGGGTCGATTAGATCTTCGGTAGGGCCATTTTCGTTCGAGATTCGATGTGCATTGTGCTAACGTCTGTGAAGCCTCTGCGTCGCTCGCTCGTGTGCCGCGTGATAAAAAAGATGTAGGTGCTAGTCATGCCAAAAATAGTGGCCACTGTCATGTCGTGTCAGCCGCCTTTGGCTGGCGCGGGAAGGCGCAAATGTCCCGTTGGCATCAATTGTGCAATGAGGGAAAGTACCTGTCCAGAAGTCAGCGTGGACGGCGTGTCGTGTTCAGGCTGAAGGGTCGTTGTGTCGCTGTAGGACGCGCTGCGGCTCCCCCTGACTGACACTATGTCTAAGGGGAGCCGCGTGTCGGGAGCGGGCTACTGACGGCGGCGTCGACCCCGTCTCCAGCCCGAGAGACTCGCAGTTACCTCATGCTCGAGAACGTCGGGCCAGGCGACCCACACCTGCCGGCCAACCCTCCGCGAGCGGACGGACCGGCGCCTTATCCAGGATCGCAGTGTGTCAGCGCTCAGCCCTGGTACTCGCTCTCCCACTTCGATACAGGTAACCCATTCCACCCCGTCGGGGCCGGCCACGCTCATGGTGTGGCCGCCTCAGTCTGAGTGGACTGAGCGACAGCCAGTGCCCAGCTCCGGGTCCTGTTCCAGTCCTCTTCGGTGAGCACGCTTCCGCAAGCAGGCAGAGTGCAACGCACCAGGCGTTCCGCTCCCGGTACCGAGGGCGGGATGAGCACCAGCGACCAGGCGCCGCATGATGGACAGCGCACGTTCGTAATCCTGCGCTCTGGCTCCTGGATCGGCCAACGAGCTAGCGCCCTGCTCACAGCCGAGACCAGGTCGGCGATCATATCGGTGGCCCAAGGACGGGAGGCGATCCATTCGAGGTGAGGAATCAGCCAGGCAACGAGACGGCGCGTGTCTTCCTGCTCCCGGGGGCCGAGGATCGCTGGGTCGGTGATGTCTTCAGTGGTGTCGGTCCAGTCCTTCGGACCGGACACCGGACGCCCCTCCGACCAGCGGCACAGTCCCACCGGTAGGCTGCCAGCAGCTGGATTCTCCACCGCAACCTCCTGGGCCCATGTACCCAGGATCGCGTGCAGTTCATCGGCCGACACCAGTGCATCGGAGTACAGGCACCCGGACCTTGGTGCCGACCGACCGCCACCGGACCGGCCGAGCGGACTCCTTAATGAAGGAGCTCCCATGTCGAATAGGTGTTCTACCAGGGGTGGCAGCGTGTGGATGGAGGACTGTAGGCGCCCCCAGCACCAGGAGCACAACACCCCGAACTCTGCCCGGCGAGGCAGACATCCAGCACACCCAACCTCCTCCGGCTCCCGAAACTCTTCCCGGCCTCGAGCCCGGCCGTCGCACCCGGACAGGTGGTGGCCGCGAATCGTGCAGCCCGATACGCACTCGCTCATCGCATGTCTCCTTGCAGTAAGTTCATCTTCTGGTCCTTCGCCGTCGTCGTGGTCTTCTTCGTCTCGTACGAGGGGGTGCGTCTCCCGCCTCGGTTCCGGTCGTGCTCCTCCCAGGTCCTGTCCCAGGGCCCGAGGCCCGGCCCTGTCCGTCCCTACCCGACCCGGCGTATCCAGATTCCGTACCCGGCGGACCTGTCTCGAACTGTCCGGATTTGGCCTGATCTGGCATAACCGGACAGATCGAGGAGGACGGCTGCACCCCGGGGTCTGTGCGTGTAGCGTCCTGCGGACTGATGGCCGCGGTACCCGTCTCCGCGTGTGTCTCATCGTCACAGCACGCCGATAAGCTGCCTAACTGGCTGCTGGACGGCCCGCCCCAGTGGGGGTGGGGTGCTCGACCCGGCCGTGTCCCTGCCTGGTTGGCAGGTCGGCTGGGGAACGTGTCTGGCGTGCGGGAGGCCTCGGCCGTTGGGGCGGGCCTCTCCTCATCGGTGGTGAGGGGCTCAACCCGACCAGCGCGGTCCGAGTGGCTGTCGGCGCGTCCGAGGAGTCCGCGATGAGCTGCCTGGTCCGGCTGACTGCCGGCCCCAACTTGGTCGATGGTCTGCGAGGACGTCCGCACTTCGCTACCCGCACGCAGAGGCTTGGTCCCCTCCGCGGCGAGCTCGGGCGGGCGCATGTCGTGAAGCACCAGAATGTCGGCGTGGCGGTTAAGCCACTCCCGAGTTCGGGGTGAGTAGTAAGGACGGTCTGGAGGAGTCATCAAAGGCCGGACACGATCGGCCGCTGCCATTCCCTCCGAGGGGGGCAGTCCCTTGGAGGCGTTGCCCCGGATTGAGTTGCACGACCGGCAGGCCACGACCTCGCTGTGCCACGTTCCCGACTGGCCGGGCAAGCGATGGTCGTAGGTGCCTCCCTTGCCACCCTTGCGGTCGGCCCAGTTGACGACCTTCCCGCAGTAGCGGCACGCGTCGCCATCGCGCCAGCGCACCGGTACGATGATCGACAGGTTCCCGTTGTTCGCCTTGCGGTCGCGCTCCCACGCGACCTCCTCGGCGGTCTTGATGTGGACGAAGTCCGGATCCGCCACCAGGCGGAAGAACCTCCTCCTAGACCCCGGCTCAACGTCCTGCACCCCATATCCGGCGAAGGCTGCCAGCTCGAGCAGGTGATCTGCCTGAGACTTCGAACCGGCCATCTGCACCGCAGACGAGTACCAGAACACGTAGTCCGTCAGGTACTGCGCACTCATCGCTGCCAGACGCAGCATGAACCCGAACACCTCGTTGACGGACCTGTCGTCGGCATCCGGGTGCTCCGCGACCGCCAGCACGATCGGGTGCGTGGCCGCAGTATCAGTCAAACGTGCCCAGGGCATGAACGCGGTTCTCTCTACTCACAAAACAATGGGACATCTACGGCGCCGGGCGGCTCTCGGCCGTGAGCGCGATGGCATCTCCTGGGGTCTACGCTCAGCCGCATATCCTCATGCGGTGGCGGGAAAGGCGGTGTTCCAGGATGATCCTGACTGTGATGACGAGGGCGATACTCATGTGTCTGCTCTGGCTGGTTAGTCGGAGCACCGGCACTCGCCAGTGGTGGGGTTGATTGGGCGTCCGCAGCAAAAGCAGAGACTCTCCTGCGAGGGCCGATAGTCGAAGCGGCGGTGCGGTCGACGTCGAAGGGTGAATTTGGGCGTTGGAGCAGCGGCTTCGGCGGGGGATGGGATCGGTTCGTCAGCGTCGTCGGCCTCGCGTGTAGGTGTGTCTTCAGTTTTTGCCGGCGTGGCGCATCGCTTGCACTCGCCGGCACGCCCGTAGGGGATAGTTGCGGCTGGCCATCCGTTGGGGATGTCCTCGGTTGGGCGCATCGCGAGGCCGCAGGAGCGGCATTGGACCGGGCCGGAGGAAAAATCGATCAGGAACCTGCGGACGCGGCGAGCTGTGGTGGGGGCCATGAGGTCTTCCTTTCAATATGGGGGTAGTCGGAGCGGGCCAGAAGGCCCAGGGAATAGCTGAGGATGCGGTCGTGGTTCTTGCAGTGAGCGACGTTGTCCACCTGGCCGGTGGCGATCACATCACCGGTGCGGTGGTCCAGGGTCCTGACGGTGTCACCGACGCGAATCTCGTAGAAGGTGACTGGTGACCAGGTAGTGCTCATTTCGTGCCTTTCCGGTTGTTGAGGCTCGGTGTGTCGCTCATGGGAGGCGGATCACTGCCTCCCGGGATGCTGAGTTCATGAGACCACCTGTTCTTGACTTGTGGTGGCCGATTTAAATGGTTCGGAGTTGACCCGAATGTCGTTGTCGCGCAGCCAGGGCTACAATGAATCGCTATCTTGAACGCGCCCCTGGATGGCAGTAAGTGGGTCCTTGTCCCGATATGTGGATGAGACCGTGGCTCTTAGCTCGGGCGCCGTTGCTGCTGTCATGACTGCTCCTTGGTCTGGCTGAAAAAATCGAATGGTGGTGTGCCGTACCCATCAAGTTCGTCATTGGCCCGAGGTAGACCTGTGGGGCGGAAGATGGGTCGGCAGTGAGGACAGACCTGTGGATCGCTCAGGTCAGCGACCTCGACGCTGAAGTCCTCCAGGAACGACGTCGAGCAGCGACGGGTCTTGCTGTCACAGATCCTGACCAGGTCCCACCACCTTCCTGCCTGGGAGGAGTGGAGGATGCTGGTCTCAAAGATGTGCCTGCGGAAAAGACGCGACGGCACAACCACATGCCGAAGTTTCTGACCGGGGTGTGCGATCGTCAGGTCACCTCCAGCAGGGATAGAAGATCCCCCTGAACGGTGCTGAAGGAGACCGTTTCGGTGGCAGCTCCCAGGTGTCCGCTGGTGTAGCAGATACAACGGGGATCATGGTCGACGGTGGCGTCCCAGATCTGCCAGGAGGTGGGGCTACCGAGAACTGGGACCTGTCCCGTTCTGTCTGTCACCCATCCGGCTGGAGCGCTGGCTAGCCATCCCTTCGTCCGGAAGTCGCAGGCCTCGTGTCTGCCATTCTGACAGTCAGGACAAGTGCCGTCCCTTGTCAGAAGACGCCGGCACGTGCATCGGTTGTAGAGGACAGGCCACTTCTCAAAGTCTCGCCTCATGACGGGTAGCCACGCGTGCTCACGCACCCAGAGCGCCTCCTGCGCACTCATCGCGTGACGTGCGTGCTCGCTCATGCCGCTACCCCCGGCCTTGCGAGGTGCGGGAGCTGGAGAGGGACGAAACGGACGTGGAAGGCCGCCGAGATGAACGGGTCCTGACCGTGATGAACCGCGAGCGTCGTTCTGCCTGCCTCCTTGTATCCGAGCTGCTCCAACTCCAGGCGAACCCAGCGTTCCAGATCTTGCTTCTCGTGCCTTAGTTGGGTGCCCTCGGCAGGTAGTGGCCAGGACACCACCGCTGCAGTTCCTCGGATCGTCATCTGAGGGGCCCCACTACGGTCGTGGAGGTGCTCAGATAGCCCCGCTTCGGCCCTGTTGGCCTGCCAGTGCTTGAAGCACATGCCATGGCCCTTGTGCTGCACGGTGTTCGTCCACTTGCCTTCGGCACGTCGGTTGTTGGGCCGTAGCATGGTGAAACAGCCGTCGACGGTGCACTGCACCGGGCCGCGGGACCAGTCGATCTTGGAGGCCTTCCGCCAGCTCATGCCGCAACCCCCGATGGCCCATCTGAGTCGGAAGCCTCAGCATCATCGGCGGTCTTGGTGCTGGCGGGCCCTTTCCGCCATAAGCACGCTCCGGATTTCGGTGAGAGTTCCAGCAGGGTGGCTCCAACGCCGACCAGGATGATGGCGGGGATCGCGAGGCCGGAGAAGGCCCACGACCGGGTCAGGCAGATGGCGAAGTTCCCGAGGATCAGTAGGGACCCCAGGGCCAGAAGGCTAGTGCCCCAATGCGCCTGCCGAGATGACAGAGACGACAAGGGAATGCTTCTACGCTCCTCGGTCAGAACGTCGAGAATGCTCACCTCGCGGTACTCCCAGCTGGGGCGCAGTGCTCTGCGAACGGACAGGGCCAGGGATGACAGGGGGGACCGACGCCGATGACGCGGCGTGTAAGGGGTCTCCATAGGTACACTCCTTCGTGGATTCACTGGTTGATTCCTTCGCCCCGCCGCCGACGTGCACAGCGCGGAGCCCGCTCATGTCAGGACAGATGTGCCGGTCACCTACACAGTTCGCGACTCTCGATCCATAGATCGAGGTCACGAGGACGGACCACTTTGGTTCTCTCCCCGAACTCGATTGAGGGCAGGTCCTCTGTTCGGATGGCTGCGAGAACCGCCTTTCTCGGTAGTCCGGTCAGGCGACACACTTCGGTCACGTTGAGTGTCCGCACTTCCTCCACTGCGCCGGCCAGCAGCAGCTTCTCGAGATGCTCCAGACGCTCCGCGAGTGCGTCCAGTGTCATGGCACTCATCGCTCGTCCCTCCAATCGAGCCGATCCCTGCAGTTGAGGTCGACAGCACCTGCGGTGGTCCCTGCTTGAGTGCTGTTCGCAGTGAGTTCCTCTTCGAACCAACCGGTCATGTCAGACATCACTGGCCTCTTCTCCGTTAGTTACCGCCGGCGGCGTCGACATAGTCTCTGTGAGCGGCACGATCTCGAATGCGGCCTCAAACCGGATCGGGTAGCGGGTCAACACGGCTGCGATGAAGTCGGGGGAGGCCTTCGAAGCGCCGTTGACCTGTCTGGAAGCGGTGCTCTTGTTGATACCGAGGGCCTTGGCCCATGTGGTGACCCCGCCAGCATCCGTAGCCGCCTGGATAGCCCAATGAGAGCGAACGCGGGTGGTGAAGCCGGACATATCATCTCCTAGTGGGTAGTTGCAGTCCAACGATGGGGTGGGCGCGAACAACTGGAGGGTACTCCTGGCGGCGCGTGTGTGCAACTAGTAGTTGCGTGGTTCCACCCCTTGTGGTTGTTGCTGTCCTGCAACTATGCTTGCTGCATGGCTACTGAGTGGTGGAACTACGTGCAGTCGCTCATTGGTGGCGACAGCTTCAAGGAGGCTGCTGACCGGGCTGGGTTCGACAAGAGCGCCTTCACTCGCTGGAAGAAGGGTGCGAAAGCGGATCCGGCCTTCGCTGTGGCTCTTGCGCGGGGCTACGGCGTTAATGTGATTGAAGCTCTTGTGGCTGCTGGTCTTATTACCAGCGGTGAAGCTGGTATGACCACCGTTCGCCTTGGGGTTCGTGAAGCCTTGGAGGAGGCTTCGGATCGAAGCCTGATCGATGAGATTGCTGGCCGGCTCGAGGCTCGTACTCAAGGTGTGTCGACTGACGATGTCGCCCCGGTACTGTCGCTTCGCCCTGCAGGGCCGCCACCTCCGCCGCTTGCCGAGGTGGCGGCCCGTACGGTGACTTGCCGTCCCGAGTGGGAAGCTGTAGGGGGGTGTGGCGAGGGTGATGTGTGCGAGCCGGTTGGGGATGATCACTAACTTACGGGTAACAATTTAGATACAAGCCCAAATTAGGTGGTCATATTGACCCATGTCAGACGGCATGCAGGCAGGATGGGGGCACCTATTCGCCTGCTCGGTTTTTCCGGGCCTTCCCCCTTCCTGAACTAACATGCGCAAAACAGATTGCGGGGCGTCTTTGCTGCGCTCCTGGAGCACCCTGCTCGCAGCCCATCCCGACACCGACATCTGGCCCACTAACTCTCTTCCGCCTACCGTCCTTGGTTGTACCGATGGCTCATCGATCTGGCTCGCGGTTGAGCAGACTGTCGCCGAGGCTCGATGCACCCTTGTCCATGAGCTCATCCATCTCGAGCGCGGTCACAGTGCCTGCCAGCCACCTGAGGTTGAGGCTGATGTCGCACGTGAGGCAGCCCGTCGCCTTCTTCCTATCGATGAGCTCGCTGATGCTCTTCTCCAGACGCGTAGTGAGTTCGAGGCTGCCAAGATGCTCTGGGTTGACGTCGACACCCTGAGGACCCGCCTCGCTTCTCTCGATGACGTCGAACGTGCTTGCCTCAGTAGTACGCGGGACCTCGCGTGCTAAGCCCTCGAGGCCACAGAAGCAACAAGAGCGCCCCGACGCCCATCGAGGGTGCCGGGGCGCTCTTAACTCTCTGATGGAAGGGCGTCGTTCTCAGCCGATGGCACCAGCAACCCCTTCCAGTGAGGCGGCCTGGAGCTCGAGACTGGGATGCTGGTAGCGGGCCGTCGTCAATGCCTGCGTCTGCCCCAGAATCTCTTGCGCAGTCCTCAATGACACCCCGGTCTCGAGTAGCAGCGTTGCTGCCGTGTGGCGCGCCGAGTGCAGCCTCATTGGAGGTAGCCCTTCCTCCTCCAGCGCGGCCTTCCAGTCCTCATGATCGCGGCGAGGATCGACGGGGACTCCTGGCTGTGACTCGAAGACGAACCTGGTTGGCCTAGCTGTCTCAAGATGTTCGGCGAGCGAATCGACCAGAGCCTGCGGCAAGGCGACGCGGCGTTGTGAGCCAATGGTCTTGGGACGCAGGAGCCACAGGCCGCCGTGAATTTGCTCTGCTTCCATGTGCGACGGTACCGGCGCCTCACGATCTGGGCAGTCACCCGCCCTCCGGTAGCCACATGGCCAGGCTCCCAGAGCCTTGATCCCGCACCCGTGCTCCCAAGTCACCCTGCGCAGTTCCCAGGCGAGATCCACCCAGGGCATCGCATCGTCGAGGTGGAGGTGATCGAGCTGCAGGCCGAGCGCCTCGCCCTGACGCTCTCCGACCATGAGCGCCAACGACCACCTCGCATGATCGCCTCGCGAGCGCCTCGCCCTCAGGAACCTGCGGGCCTCCTCAGCGCTCATCGCACGAGGCGGCTGCGATAACGTCGGCGGGGCCTTCACCAGACGCGCTACGTTCCTGGGCGCCACCCCCTCACGCTCGGCAGCCGCGAGCGCAGCGCGCAGGACTCGGTGGACTTTGGCGGCGGTGGAGGAGGATCTGCCTGACTGAGAGATGTAGCGGTGGAGGGTTCGGATGTCGCTGGAGGAGAGGCGGTCGATCCGGCAGCGACCGATAGCTGGGACGATGTGTGTGCGGGTGAGGGAGCGGTAGTCGGCTGTTGTGGCGGGCTTACGGATCGGTGCGACGTCCTGGTCGATCCACTGCTCCATCCACTCGGCAACGGTCACGGGGCGGTTGGTGGAGACGTTCCCGGTGCGGGCGAGTTCGTTCTGCGTCTCTCGCATCTTGCGCAGTGCTTCGACCTTGGAGCGGGTGCGGAATACCTTGCGGCGCCGGCGGCCGGTGGCTGGGTCCGGTGGGAGCGGGACTGCGGCCACCCATCGGCCCTGGGCATCCTTGTAGACGGATCCCTCGCCTTTGCCCCGTCTCGAGCCCATCCCTGCTCCTCCTTGGCTGGCTACGATGTAGCCCATCGTGTAGCCAAAGGATACCGGAAATAGCCGACATGGGCGTCTCTAGTGAGTTGGGGGAAGCGCCGGTATTCCGCGGTGTGACGGCTTTTCGTTGGTACCCCCTGTGGGGCTCGAACCCACGACCTTCGGATTAAAAGTCCGCAGCT
>ERZ773265.1365-NODE-1365-length-12933-cov-31.100637_pt1 | contig 12933 bp, 11 predicted proteins | sample MGYA00580512_ERZ773265 | MGnify/ENA primary metagenome ERZ773265 (study PRJEB29015, sample SAMEA2738169) | human oral metagenome | biome: human oral; feature: human-associated habitat; material: saliva | place: China | collected 2183 ... | reverse complement strand
TTTGTGCTGACGACTTCGTAGTCATGCTGGCTCCGCACTGTGGAGATGGGGCGCGCGTGGCGCCGAGGACACTCACGGTCCCCCGCCGTGAGCCTAAATAATCAATTGGTCAGACAATTAGGACTTAGGGACCGATTCCCAAAAAAGCATTGAAAGAAAGGGACCTACACACACAAGAGCATAGAAAATGGAACAGATCACAACTCTACGCTGATCATGCGTTATTCCACTATGCGAAACGCATTGTCACACGTCGATGGCGTAGAGGCGCGTCTGCCCGACCGTACGGAACCCCAGGGAGTCGTAGACAGCCAACGCGCCCGTATGGTTGGCCGAACCGACGCCGGTGCCAGCCCGATCCATCCCGTCGCGCCTCTGCGCCCACATCGAGGCCAAAATCAACGCGTCGGCCACACGGGTCTCACGCCACGCCGACAGCACGCCCAGCTGATCGATGTAGCCTTCGCGCCACCCCAGCGCCGCCCAGTCCTGCTCGTAACGCGAGGCCAGGAGGAAGCCGGCAACGCGCGGGCGATCGCCGGTGCGATCCACGGCCAGGAACGACCACTCGGGAGCGAAGGCCGTGCGCCCCTGCATCCACTGCTCCTGGGTGAGCGGCGGGCGCCCCCATTCCGACTCGTTGAGGCGGTTCGCGGCGCGCAGGGCAGGCTCTTCCCACTGAGGCCCCCAGGCCTCGACGCTCATGTACGAGCCCAGGTCCGGCACCGGGGCCAGGCCATCGAGCGAGGCGCGCAGCTCATAGTAGGTGCGCGTCCACCGGAAGCCGTGCACCTTCAGCTGGGCCTCGAGGTCATCCTGGCCGGCCTCGACGTGGCAGGTAATCTGCGCGGGGCCCTCCCCCTCCACGCTCGCCAGCATCTGACGGGCCGTCCCCTCCTGCCAGTCGACGATCGCGCTACCCAGGCCGATGCGCCGGAAGTCGGGATCCACTCCCCCGATGCACACGCACTCAACCCGTCCCGGGAATCGCAGCACCACCTGCGCGAAGGCCACCAGGCGACCGGCGGCGATGCCCCGACGCGCGACCCCGACCAGGCCACGCCACTGGGAGGCACCCGAGAGCATCTCCTCTACCTCGTCCGCGCTGGTGCGGTACGGCGGATTATCGCGCGCCTCCATGCGCGCGAAGAGGGCCGCGAGGCCAACGTGATGGTCGGCGCGCAAAGGCTCCCACTCGATGCCGTGATGCTCGCCCGGGAAGGGAACGAACTCGGGGGCACCGGCTCTCTGCGCGAGAGGAATGCTCATGCTCGACTCCTAGCGGACTACTGATCGATCGTGTAGTAAACCTCGGCGGCTTCGTCAACGAAACCAAGATGCTCATAAATACTATGCGCCCGATCAGGACTTGACATATCCACATCGAGCCCAATGCGTGACGCACCCGACGCTGATGCGGCTGCGACAGCGTTGCCCACGAGGGCACTAGCCACCGAACGACCGCGGTGTGCCTCGGCGACGCCGAGCAGATAGATATAGGCCTCCGGTCGACCGGTGGCAACCCAGCGCTGCGCAGGACGACCCGTCATCGCATAGCCGACGACCTCGCCCTCGCTGTCCACAGCCACGAACGACCAGCGCGGATCGAAGTGATTCATCGCGTCATCCCACCACAGGGCGCGCAACGGAGAACGGAACGCCTGCTGGAAAGCCTCCATGTGGATCGCGCGTATCTGCTCCTGCGGAACCTGGCTCCACGGTACGATGCGGTAGCCGTGGCGCGCCTGCGGGGCTACTTCGCCGCCCGCCAGGTCACGATACATGACACTGTAGATGCGCTTGGCAAAGAAACCTGCCGCAATGTAGAGGCGGCGGCGATCCGTCATGTGCGCGTCCACCAGGTTCGAGATGGACACGGGAACGTCCGATTCGGCACCGAAAGATTCGACCAGCATCTGGCGGGCGCGCCCATCCTGCCAGTACAGAAGGGCTCGACCCACGCCACGGCCTCGCCAATGCGGATGGATATAGGCGCTCACGATGGCAGTCGCTGCCTCATGGATGCCGCGCAGCACGCGCACCGATGCGACCGCGCAAATACTCCGATTCGCATCAAGGCCGACAATCGTGTCCACCCAATCGCGGCCGTTCTCCCCCTCCATCATGTCAGCGATGTCTTCCACCGAGGTGCGCCGAATAGCGTTATCGTCGTCTTCGATCAGGGAGATCAGCGCGTACACGGCGGGTGCGTCACGGCCAATCATGGGCCGCCAGCGCAACCCGAGGTGACTGCCCGGGTACGGGACGGACACGGGCGGCGTGAGTCGCTGCGCAAGTCCTGTCATGCGTAACATCCTAGCGGGTAATCGGGCCTTAAGTCACACTGACCTCGGATATTTGTGTGTTCATGATGAACGCTTTTTCAGAAAGTTGACAGCTTGTGCCCGAAATTACGCGTCAATCCGCATGCGATCAAGGCCGGCCGATTCATTAACAATGAATTCTCTGCGCGGGCCAACGGTCGAACCCATGAGCAGCTCAAACACGTCCTCCGCCTGGCGCAGGGCCTCCTCGTCGGCCAGGGTGATGCGGCGCAGCGACCGGTGGGCACGATCCATCGTGGTCTCTGCCAGCTGATCGGCATCCATTTCACCTAGGCCCTTGTAGCGCTGGATCGGCTCCTTCCACGTACGGCCCGAGCGGCGCAGCGCGGCGAGCTTGCGGTGCAGCTCATCCTCGGAGTAGGTGTAGATGAATTCACGCTTCCTACGCCCCTTGCCCGCGACCTCAATGCGGTGCAGGGGTGGGACGGCCGCGTAGATGCGCCCGGCCTCGACCATGGGTCGCATGTAGCGGAAGAACAGGGTCAGCAGCAGGGTGCGGATGTGCGCGCCGTCGACGTCGGCGTCGGTCATGAGGATGACCTTGCCGTAGCGAGCCTGAGACAGGTCGAAGGTACGGCCCGAGCCCGCGCCAATCACCTGGATGATGTTGGCGCACTCGGCGTTGGCCAGCATGTCCGCGGTCGAGGCCTTCTGCACGTTGAGGATCTTGCCTCGAATCGGGAACAGGGCCTGGTAGTGGGAGTTGCGCGCGGCCTTGGCCGTGCCCAGGGCGGAGTCGCCCTCGACGATGAACAGCTCTGTCTCAGCCACATCCTCGAGGCGACAGTCCGCGAGCTTGGCGGGCAGCGAGGAGGTTTCCAGCGCGTTCTTCTTGCGCGAGATCTCCTTGTGGATGCGCGCAGACACGCGGGCCTTCATCTCGCCGACGACCTTCTCCATGAGGAGGGACGTCTGCTGCTTGTCGTCGCGCTTGGAGGAGGCGAACTTGTCCTTCAGCCAGTCGGCGACGACACGGCTGACGACGGCTCGGATCTGCGGGGTGCCCAGCGTTTCCTTCGTCTGGCCCTCGAATTGAGGCTCGGGGAAGCGCACGGTGATGACGGCGGTCATACCGGCCTGCACGTCGTCCTTTTCGGGGCGCCCGTCCTTTGCACCGACCTTGAGCTTGCGCGCGTTCTTGTCGATGGCGGCGCGCAAGGTTTTGAGGACCGCCTGCTCGAAGCCGGCCACGTGGGTGCCGCCCTTGGGGGTGGCGATGATGTTGACGAAGGACCGGATAGCCGTGTCGTATCCGATGCCCCAGCGCAGCGCGATGTCGACCTCGCAGGTGCGTTCGACCTGGGTGGCGCGCAGGTGGCCGGTCTTAGAGTCGAGGGCCTGCACGGTCTCGTTGTAGGTGCCTTCACCCGTGATGTGCCACGTGTCGGTGACGGGGCCATCGGAGGCCAGCCAGTTCGCGAAGTCGACGACGCCTCCATCGAAGCGGAAACTCTCGCGCACTTCCTCCTCGCCGCGCTCGTCGTAGCAGTTGATGGTCAGTCCGGGCACGAGGAACGCGGTCTGGCGGGCGCGCGCCAGCAGGTCCTCCCAGGAGAAGGATGCCGTGGCCGGGAAAATCTGGAAGTCCGCCCAGAATCGCACGCGCGTGCCGGTCTGCGACTTCTTCACCTTACCGACGGTCTTGAGGATGGAACCGTCCGTGAAGGGCGCGAAGGGCGAGTTGGGGGTGCGCTGCTTCGAGTCGTCGAATTCGCCGGGTTCGCCGCGGCGGAAGCACATCTCGTGGGTCTTGCCGCCGCGGTCCACCTGCACGTCGAGACGCGCCGAGAGAGCGTTGACGACGGACGCACCGACGCCGTGGAGGCCGCCGGAGGCCGCGTAGGAGCCGCCGCCGAACTTACCGCCAGCGTGGAGCTTGGTGTAGACGACCTCGACGCCGGTCAGGCCTTGGCCTGGCACGATGTCGACGGGGATGCCGCGACCGTTGTCGGCGACGGAGGCGGAGTGGTCGGGGTGGAGGCGTACGTCGATGGTGTCGCAGTATCCTTCCAGAGCCTCATCGACGGCGTTGTCGATGATCTCCCAGAGGCAGTGCATGAGGCCTCGGTGGTCGGTGGAGCCGATGTACATGCCGGGGCGCTTGCGCACCGCCTCGAGGCCTTCGAGGACGGAGAGGTGCCGTGCGTTGTAGTCGGATGCGTCGGTAGGAGTCACGAGGTGAATCATAGGTGGCTACGTGCTCATTTGCGGTCCACTGGGCGTGTGGCGTGGGTTCTGGGAGGCTTTCCACGCTTGACGAGGCCTGGGCTATTTTGCGCTGATCGGCGCGGTTTGGCGGCTCGTCGTACGCGACATTCTCGTGGGCATTTTTCTGCGTTGTCGCGGCCTGCGAGGCGTTGTGTCATGGTGTCGACGGTGGTCAGAGATTGCGCCCCCGGTGAACAGGGGTGCGCGGGGGTGGCTCAATGGTGTGTGATGGATGCATGAAGGCACAGATTCTTGAACGCCCCGTACTGGACGAGCCGCAGCTGAGCGCGGCGAATCGTTGCGACGCCTGCGGCGCTCGCGCCTGGGTTCGTGCGACCATGCCGTCGGGCGGCCAGCTTTTCTTCTGCGGCCACCACGCGAACGAGCACCTGCCCTCCCTGGTGGGCGCTGGCGCACAGATCCTGGACGAGCGTCATTTCATGAACGACTGACAGCGAGCCTCCCGCAACGGCGGGACGCACGGCTTCGAGGCGCGGGCGGGGACAGAGGGTCCCTGCCCGCGTACTCGTATCCGCGCAACGAGGCGTGCAGGGTCGCACTAGTTAGAAGGGCATTGAACTGGTTAGCGAGGTACTGCACTCTGCCTAGTATCTGCCGCATTGCTGGAAGATCTCGTGCAATGCCGCTCAGTAATAAGGCGGACCATGCCCTGCCTCGTCGCTGTCGGTGCGGTCGACACGGCGGATCCTAGACCTGGGCGCGCCACCTGGAGCTTGGGACCGCTCTTCCGCACGTAAACCCGCTCATCTGAGCGTCGGCGAGGCTGCCCACGTGCAGGACAGAGGGTCAGCGTGTGGCACAGCGGGTTCCCGCGCGGGACCGACAAGGTCAATGAGCCAGGCACCGACCGCGAGGAAGCCCGCGTGGCCAGGCAAATCAACGCACACGCTTATGACGGTCCAAGTTCTGGATAGGAAACGCGCTCGTGGATAGAAAACGCAGTTCCGGATAGCTTAGTAACCTATCCGGAACGTCATAACCTATCCGGGAACTCGTAACCTATCCAGCTCCTATACCAGCACTCAGCCACGATGTTGCCACGCTCACCTCACCGGTCCACACCACAACTCCTGGGACCGGCACCAACAACACGACGAGTCCTATAACCCTGACCGTGAACCCCACTACTACATTTCCTGAGTATGAGGAGGATCGCCGATGAAGATATTGGCCATCACCGCTCGACGCTGGGAAGGCACATACGGGGGAGGCTGGGAACTCTACGACGGGGACCTCATACTGACGCAGGTCGCTCGCCTGGAGGACGCACGACAGCAGGTCATCGACTATTTGGACACGATTGATCCAAAGATTTCCCACGATGGCTGGGACATCAGAATTGCGTCAACACTGTAGTCGGCGCCGTTCAGGAGACCACAACACATCTCACCAGACCAGGTCACTAGATTCTCTACTTTCGACATCTAGCGGGTGTTTCTCCTCCGTCTCTTGTCGAACCCCTACAAAGACGGACGTTCCCGTAGGACTGCCCACTCACCAGTGCTCTCCCCATCCTCAAAGCGCGCCGCGTCTGCTTCCAGGTCGGCATCGGTAACGACGAAGCCACCCGCAAGAAGATGGACACCGGTCGCACAGGCCTCTTGGGCACTCACGCTTCGTTCGTCAGACACAGCCACAGCACCGTCCTCGTCGTAGATATCAGCATGTGTGAACCACGGTTCGCTGACGTAATCGCATCGGGTCGTCAGCTCGCCGAAAGCTACCCAGTCAACGCCATTGTCGAAGCTGTCGCCTTGGTCCCGCTCACGTGCATCACATCGTTCCACCATGCGTTAAGGGGATCTTCCGAGTTAAGTGTGGGTGACCGGGTGTTGGTCGGGGGTTGCGGGTAGAGGTCGAGGTCCTTGATGATGAGCGGACTTCTACCCCCGCTGTCGTCAAGGACCTCGACAATGTCTCACCCTACCTGCTGCTGCTCTGCCTCGCTTGATCGTTGTGATCGGTGTGATCTGCTCGTCGGTTTGGAGGGCTTCCATCTGATGAGCGTGGCTCGCACCCCAGATGCTCTGGTGCTCGATGTTGAGTCGTGCAACCAGCTGGCGGGGTGCCCTGGTTGTGGGCTGAATCGCTCAAGGCCACGGTCGTATGGTGGTGGAGGTGATCGACGCGCCCTGGGCCGGGGTCCCGGCGCGGATCCGGTGGTTTAAGCGACGCTGGATATGCCGCGAACACACCTGCCAGATCGCGACCTTCACTGAGCAGAATCACTCGGTGTGCTCCCAGGGCGCGTTTGGGCGCCCGGGCGATCCGCTGGGCGATCCGACAGTTGCGCTTCGAGGGAGCCACTATCTCGGGGCTGGCCCGCCAGTTAGGAACCACGTGGAATACCGTGTGGTCCCATATCAAGCCGTGCCTGCAAGCTGCTTCTGATGACCCTGCCCGTTTTGCGGGGGTTCAGGTATTGGGGGTTGATGAGCATGTGTGGCATCACCAGGACCGACGCCGACGAGGGCCCCGTGAGTTCACCGGCATCGTGGACCTGACACGCGGGGAGGATCATCCCACGGCCCGCTTGTTGGACCTGGTCCCGGGAAGGTCTGGCACCGTGTACAAGAACTGGTTGGCCGAGCGCGGAGAAGACTTCCGAGCGGGGGTGCAAATCGCGACGCTGGATCCCTTCCAGGGATATAAGAACGCCATCGACGATCAACTCCAAGACGCAACCAGCGTGCTCGATGCCTTTCACATCGTCAAGCTCGCCGGTGACGCCCTTGATGAAGTACGCCGTCGCGTCCAGCAAGACACCCTGGGTCACCGCGGACGCAAGGGTGATCCCCTCTACCAAATCCGGCTTCTTTTGCACGCCTCGCGTGATCGGCTCACGAAGCGCCAACAAGAACGACTCCGAGAGGCCTTCACGGCAGATGAGGCGCATATCAGTGTCGAAGTCGCTTACCTTCACCGGGCAAGTGCGCGAGGTCTTCCATCAAGCCACACCCGCCCAAGGCCGACGCCTGGCCGCTCGTCTCGTCGAGCGCCTACCAACGTGTCCCATCCCCGAAATCGCCCGACTGGGTCGGACCCTACGCAAATGGAAGGACGCATTCTTGGCCTACTTCGACACCAGCGGAGCCAGCAACGGCCCCACCGAAGCCATCAACGGAATCATCGAATTGGGCAGACGTACCGCCAGAGGCTACCGCAACCCCACCAACTACCAACTCCGAATGCTCCTCATCGCAGGAGGCCTAGACGCCTCCACCCACACTCAACTCTGAAGAGCCCGTTAAGGCTATCAGCGACGCTTGACAGCACACTCCCCTAGTCCGCCAGGCGTTGGGAGACCACCGTCATGTATCGTCATCCAGCGGAATAATGCTCTATGGGGGGCACTACGTTTCCGGATAGCTTTTCCTGTCCACCGATGTCCTGCTGCTCTCGGCCTACGAGGGGCGCATCTCCATCGCCGACCCGGACCTGGCCCAGGTGAGCCAGAAGCAGTGGACGCGCAAGCGCCTGGAGCTGCTGGGCTTTATCTTCCAGGACCACCAGCTCCTGCCTGACACGCATATCGGCGATCAGCTCGAGCTGATCGCCAAGCTCAAGGGTAAGAAGGACAAGGCCAAGCGCCAGGCGGAGGTCCGCTCCCTCATGGAGGACCTGGGTATCGAGGCTTCCTACGTCAAGTACCGCGCCAGATGTCGGGTGGCCAGAAGCAGCGCGCTGTGATCGCTCGCGCCTTCATCGGCAACCCGCTGCTAATCCTGGCGGACGAGCCAACCGCGAGCCTGGACCCGGACCGCGGCCAGGAGATCGCGCAGCTTATCTGCAAGGAAGTGAAGTCAAAGAACAAGAGCGCCATCGTGGTGACGCATGATCGCCCGATCCTCCCCTACGTGGACACAATCTACGAGCTCAAGCACGGCACGCTCACCAGGCTTGAGGCCTGAAAACGGCGAGCGCTCCACACACAGAGAAGCGGAGGCATCGGTGAGAATCGGTACAACAGCTACTCCTATCTGGTGAGCGACGAGTCACCCCCTCAAACGCCCCAAGAGCACTGGAACAGAACAATCAGATCGGACGCTCCAACGCATCACAACCTCACCGCACAACCATGTTGAATGGAACAAAGTCCACACGCCCACTTGTATTTGAACCAAACCTACACAATGTTTGACAGTTACGACGCATCCCAACATTAAATGTGCTACGGTTCAAAAAAGTTCGCCAACGAACGGAGCAACAATGTCGATAGCTCATGGCAGTCACGGGGCCCGATGGATACGAGCTGCCCTGCAGGTAAATCCATATTCCTATCATGGGAAAATGAGCCCAAGAAATAGATTTGCTACAGAAGAGCAATATAACCAAGCTCTCGTCGCAGAATTCAAAAAACTAAACATCGAAATCATTGCAGTAACAGACCACTGGTGCGTCGATAGCGCAACCGAATTAATCAAGGAAGCAAAGAATAACGGAATCACAGCACTACCTGGATTCGAAGCAAATTCGAATGATGGGGTGCATATTCTTATCATCTTTCCTGAGGACACACCTTTTGACCGAATTAATGCAGCAATTGGACTAGCAGGCGGACAACCAGGACAAGAATCAGGGCCCGGAACAGAGACCACGAACGCCATCATCAACAAAATGACACAACGTGGAGCACTCGCAATCCCGGCACACGCAAACACGGAAAATTCAGGACTATTTAAGCTGCACGGAAAAACCCTAGAAAACGTAATCGCAAACGAAAATCTAACAGGAATAGCTACATCCATCCTCGACGATAATAAATTCGAAAAAACAGAACGAGAAATATTTGGGAGAAAAGGAGCATTCAAACGAGCACATAAGCTTGCTAAAATCTATTCCGACGACATTAGCGCACCTGAAAAATTGAGCAAGGGAAGCGCGACGACCTGGTTCAAGATCACAGAACCCTCACTCGAAGCCATCAAAACGGCACTCAAGAGTCCAGACACGAGAGTGCAATTAACCGAGCCAAACAAAATCCCGATCAAGTCTATTGATTCAATCACTTGGGATGGAGGCTTCTTCAGTGGCGCAACAATACCATTCAACAAAGAACTCACTACTATCATCGGCGGTCGAGGGACAGGAAAGTCAACAATAATTGAGAGCATCAGGTACGCACTTAACATCAATCCACTTACACCACAGATCGAAGAAGAGCATAATTCACTGATCAACGAGGTGATAGGACGTGGCACAACCATCGAGCTCAAGGTTACAGGCGGACTAACTACAAGGAGGCAGTACACAATATGCCGAACAGTCGGTGATCCCACCACCGTCGTCCGTGACGAGGGCGGACGCATCACACAGCTCGATCCGAAAGAGATTATTGAAGGAATCAGCATCTTCAGCCAACATGAGCTTTCTGAACTCTCCCGACACGGCACAAAACTCGCCGATATGATTCTACAACTCCGTGGCGAAGATATATCACAATTTGACACGAGTGAAATAATTTCTGAGCTCGAGGAAAACCTAGAGCAAATTGAATCAAGTGAGCGAGAACTTAATCAGATTAAAGACAGGCTCTCATCGAGGGAAAAGCTCCTTGAAATAGTAACCGAGTACGAACAGTCAAACCATGCACAATTATTCCAGGAACAAAACACAATTAAAGCACATTCAGAACGAATTACAGCAACACAGGAAGGTATCAAAAAGATACTTTCCGACCATTCAATACACATTAACAATACCATTGCAAACCTTACAAATAGATTTGTTTTGCAAGTATCCGACGAGTCAGTCAATAACTCGGAATTGACAGACTTAATTCACTCGCAGACTACCTACATCAACAACAGCGTCTCGCGAATTTCAGAGACCCTTTCACAACAACTAGAGCAGTGCGAAATAGAATTTCATGCATTCATCACGCAGCTAACCACACTAAAAGGGCTATGGGATACATCATCTGCACCTAAACTATCCAGCCTTGACGAATCGATTATCTCCCTCCAATCGGCCGACATTAACGTTGGACGATATAACGACGCAAAAAGCAATCTGACACAACTCGACACGCTCGAACCGCAGAAAGTGCAGATTCTTCAAAATCTTGACTCACTTGAGTCTGAGAGAGCTTCACTTTTAACCAGGTTAGCTGAGTCATTGGACCGTAAAGATGAAACACTGAGAAGGTGTGCAACAGAAATCAATAAAATGACTCGGAAAAAAGTCGTCATCGAAGTTCAACGCGAAGAAAACACCGATGCCACATTCTGCCTGATTGATCGGAAGCTTACAGGCCAGAAGCACAAGATTCGCGCCGCAATCGAGGCGGATGATTTCAGCACATCTTCTTTCATCGATGATTTACGTAACGCATATGCAAACGACGATGCCTCAGGTCTCACATCGCGAGGTATTACCGAGGCACAACGTGCAAACTTGATCTCGAATGGAGCGTTTCTGGTCCGCAGGCTTGAGCATATAACTCCACACTTTTCACTTAGCATTAGACTCAACACTTCTCAAGTAGGTGAAAAAGCGAATTTTAGGAACTTAACACAATTATCTAAGGGTCAGCGCGCTACAGCCCTATTGCTGATACTATTGACGGACACAAAGAAGCCGCTTATCATTGACCAACCTGAAGATGACCTGGATAATCGGTTCATTTATGATGGCGTCGTGACACAGCTTCGAAAGCTCAAAGGCAGACGTCAAATCATTGCATCCACACACAACGCAAATATTCCAGTCCTAGGGGATGCCGAGCTTGTTCTAACCCTTCACGCCAGCAGTGATCAATCAGATTTGGATCTTAAGTCCGTCGGTTCGCTTGACCTTGTTCCCGTTCGAAAGAGCATTGAGAATATTTTGGAAGGAGGCGTCGAGGCGTTCAACTCAAGGCGCAGAATTTACGGATTCTAAACTGGATCTTCATATTCTAGGGTGTAGCGATGGTGGGAATGCCTCGGTTTGTCGTGGCTGTGTAGGGATCTCTGTCTTTGGAAGATGGAGATTCCTACACTGTCCACCGATATGACTTCAACTTATCCAATGCTATCTTTAATGGCTCTTACGAGTTGATTGGGTAGTGTCCCGCATAGTGGTGTAACCGTGTGTTGGTCGCGGGTTTCTGGTAGAGGTGAAAGTTCTTGATGATGCGCGGGCTTCTTTCCCCACCGTCATAACCCTGCGCACAAACCCATAGTGAAGCTTCACTGTCGCAAGAGTGTAAGGACGCGTCAATAGTATAGATCGACACGCACCTGCATATTTCATTGGCTGAAGGCACGCATCATCAGGGTCCATAATAGCTTCACTAACATCGATTTACGTCGGGTCGATGAGCCTAGCACTGGTCTCCGTCTACCCGTTCTTGCATGTCAACCTATTTTTACACTTCCCTAGTCTGCCAAGCGCTGGGACACCACCCTCGTGACGCCGTCGCGCATCGTGACGCCGTACAGGGCGTCCGCTATCTCCATGGTTCGCTTCTGGTGCGTGATAACAATGAGCTGCGACGTCTCCTGCAGCTCCTTGAAGATGGTGAGCAGGCGCGTCAGGTTCATGTCGTCCAAGGCGGCCTCGACCTCGTCCATGACGTAGAACGGAGACGGGCGCGCCTTAAAGATCGCGACCAGGAACGCGATCGCGGCCAGGGAACGCTCGCCGCCCGACAGCAGCGACAGACGCTTCACCTTCTTGCCGGCAGGCCGGGCCTCGATCTCAATGCCGGTCGAAAGCATATCCTCCGGATCGGTGAGCACCAGGTCCCCCTGGCCGCCCGGAAAAAGCACACCGAACACGTGTTCGAACTGTTTGCGTGTCTCCGCGAACGCGGCCGTGAAAGCCTCCTGAACCAGGCGGTCCACGTCCTGGATGATACGCAGCAGATCCGCCTTCGACGCCTTGAGGTCCTGCACCTGATCGACCAGGAACTTGTGCCGCGCCGCCAGCGCCTCGTGTTCCTCGAGCGCCAGCGGATTCACTCGCCCCAGCTTCTCCAGGTCCTTCTGCGCTGTGGCGAGCGCACGCTCCTGCTCGGCGCGAACGTACGCACGTGGCTTGGCGGCTTCGGCTTTCTCCACGTCGTCGGGGTCGAGGGGCAGCACCGGCACCATCACCTCGGGCCCGAACTCGGCGATCAGCTGCTCAGGCTCAAGCGAAAGTTCCTCAAGAGCGCGCCGCTGCAGGTCCTCGACGCGCACCCTCGTCTGTTCGGCCGCGATCTTGCCCTGGTTCGCCGAGTTCATCGCATCCGCCAGCTCCGCGCTCATCCGGTCCAGGGCGCGGCGCGCATCCGAGACCTCCCGGGAGACCCGCAAGCGACGCTCGCTCAGCCGATCGCGCTCAGCGGCAGCCCGGGACAGGGCACGCTCGGCGGCCTCCAGCGCGATGCGCG
>ERZ773265.1364-NODE-1364-length-12937-cov-4.804766_pt1 | contig 12937 bp, 7 predicted proteins | sample MGYA00580512_ERZ773265 | MGnify/ENA primary metagenome ERZ773265 (study PRJEB29015, sample SAMEA2738169) | human oral metagenome | biome: human oral; feature: human-associated habitat; material: saliva | place: China | collected 2183 ... | reverse complement strand
GTTTTTCATATATTTATTGTTTTTTTTGTGGTAAAATACACTAGCAATTAATAATTTGATTAAGAAAGGGACAGACCCAATGAAGAAATCTAAGAGCTCTAGTAGCCTTAATACAGTCCAGCGTTTTTCCATCCGGAAATTTTCTGTTGGGATTGCTTCTGTTGTCATTGGGAGTTATTTTGTATCGGCATTGACCGGGCCGACCGTTAATGCCCAGGCCCCCACGCCTGTCACGAATGCTCCATCAACCCCAAAATCTGTTACAACAGAATATCGATATGTGTCCATCGAAGAATTAAACTGGACACAACGTCAGGCCATTAAGTCAGGCACTCCTAATCAAATCGCACAAGCAGATCAAGTTTACTATTTTGTTTATCAACCAAGCCCAGGCACGCGTCAGTTGCCGGTTACAGGTGAATCATCAGCCTTGTTAGGCCTAGCAGCAAGTGTAACACTGATTGTCTTTGCTGTTGGCTTAGTTCGCGACAAGAAGAAGGCGATGACCAGCCTCATGGTAGTGACCATGGCAGGGCAAGTTTTACTCTCGCCAAGTTTGCAGGCGATTGAGGCTCATTTACTGCAAGAATTCAACCAGAGTTTTCAGCTACCAGTAGGACAGACACTTCCAAATCCGAAGATTGAGATAGAAGGTTATGAATATCTTGGATATTTGACCACGCATGACTTGGATCAATCAGTGGCTAATGATTCAGTAGCTAGCATATCGGGTGAGTCAGAAAACAGTGGATCTTCAGTTTCTTCAGAAGTGAGCTCATCTGTTGAAGAGCTGAGTGAGAGCAGTTTAGCTGAGTCATCAGCGCAATATCAAGAATCTGAGTCAAGAAATTCAGCAGAATCAAACCAGCAAACATCGGAATCAAGTACAGCGGTGACTCCGACCCCACAACCGGAAGAATCAAGTTCGAGTGTAGCGCCGACTCCAGCCCCACAATCAGAAGAATCGAGTTCAAGCGCAGCATCGACTCCGACCCCACAACCGGAAGAATCAAGTTCGAGTGCAACCCCAACCCCAACCCCGCAACCGGAAGAATCGAGTTCGAGTGCAACCCCAACACCAACCCCGCAACCGGAAGAATCAAGTTCGAGTGTAGCACCGACTCCGACCCCACAACCGGAAGAATCGAGTTCAAGAGCAACGGTGACTCCGACTCCACAACCTGAACCGACTCCAGAGCCCCCTAAAACATTAGATTATACAAAGCTTGAGATGGCTCTAAAGACGGCGAATGATCAATTAGGTGCTTTATCAGGAACGGCCTTGGTCGGCAAGAAACCTAGTACAATCAAATCCTTTGAAGAGCGAGTTGCTCAAGCCAAGGAAAATCTAAAAACTCTAGATAGTCAGGCGCAAGCACTTAAAGGGCAACCTGATACGACAGAACAGGCAACAATCGATGCTTTGGCTCAGCAAGTGCAGGACTTAGTCAATCTTTCGACTAATTTGGCTGATATCTTAGTAGACCAAGCAGATAAGTCGCCGTTAGAAACTGCTATGGCAGCTTTAGCAGAGCAAGTAAAAACAGCCAAAGCGCTTGACTTAAGCGACAAGACGCCAAGTAGCCAACAAGCCTTAGCGGATGAAATTCGCAAAATACAAGCCACACTCCAGAATGCGCAGTCAGTAGTGAAGGATCCTGAAGTCTCAGATGTTGATGTAGAGGCGATGACTCGGTCAGTAGTCAACCAAGCCAAATCCTTGGAAGCTGCCATCAAGGCTCTCCAAGCCAAGGCAGATACAAAGGCGCTAGCGGCAGCCTTGGCTTTACTGGACGCTCCTGTTGATACAGACCAGAAGACGCCGCAAAGTATTGCGAACTACCAACAAGCGCTAGATTCATTGAGAGACAGTCTAGAAGCTACGCGTGCTCAAGCGCAAGCCATCTTGGATGATCCAGAGGCTAAGCAGGAACAGGTGGATAAGACCCTGGTAGCAGTAAATGAAGTGCAGGCTAAACTTGACCAAGCCAAAGCTTTGCTGCGACAACAAGCGGATAAGTCCGCCTTAGAGAAAGCCAAAAATAATCTGGACCAAGCCATTCAGAAACCAGTTGTGACAGATCAGAAACGACCAAAGACCGTCCAGACTTACCAAGCAGCAAAAGACCTTGCCTTGCAATTGAGCCAAGAAGCCGCGCAACTATTAAAAGATCTTAATGCGAGTCCGGAAGAAGTATTAGCAAGTACGGAAAAAGTCAACAAGGCTTTCCAACAGTTAGAATTAGCGGAAGCGGGTATTTTGGATCTTGTGGACAAGGCAGACTTACAACGAGCTCTGACTCAGTTGAATCTGCCAGTTGACACGACAGGTAAAACACCGCGCAGTGTGAATGATTTCAGCCAGGCGCTTGCAGGGCATCAAGCTACCATTGATCAAGCAAAAGCCAAGGCTCAAGCTTTGATAGCCAATCAGGATGCAACGCCTGAAGAAGTGGTCGCCGTAATCGAAACTGTGAAAGACGCTCAAGCGCTTAAAGACCAAGCGCAGGCTCTCTTAATGGACCGCTCAAATAAAGAGGCGCTTGGCCAACAGGTTGAGGCAGCACAAGAAGTTGTCGCCAATCGTTATACGCCAGCTAGCTTCCAGAAAGTTGCTGACCAGCTCAAGGCTGCTCAGGCCGTTTTAGAAGATGGCGATAGCAGCCAAGAAGCGGTTGATCAAGCGACCCAAGCCCTTCGAGAAGCATTGGCACAATTGGAGCAAGTAGAACCTAAATATACAGCTGTTAACGTTGAAGAACCTGCATCTGATTTATCTCGGTGTGTCACCGTGCGCTATCAGTTAGAAGACCCTAACCAGCTTTACCGGGGAGGCAAGGTACAAGTCTTCCAGGGGGATCGCCTAGTTAAGACTGTCCCAATCCAAGATTTGACCGCAAGCATTGATGGGTTGGATTATCATGTGCCTTATCGCCTCCATACTGTGATGGATTATGTGAACCAGCAAGGCGCTCAGTCGAAAGATCAGTTAGAGGACCAAGCAGTAGAGTTAGATTTGAAGAAGATTGAGCTCAAACAAATCAAGGGTGTGCAACTCTTTCATCGACAAGCTGATGGGAGTCATCAATTAATGGCTAGTTTGAGTCAGATTCCATCTGATTTATCTAATTATTATGTCAAAGTACAGTCTGACCGCTTCAAGGATGTCTATCTGCCAGTTGCTTCTATTGAGACAGTAAGTCACGATGGTCAGTCTTATTATCAAGTGACGACCCAGGCGCCTGAGCTAGTGCAAAATCAAGGCGGCTCGAGTGACTATCACCAAGGCTATCAATTCCTAGTCGGTCAAGAACGTCCAGCGGATGGGAACGTGCATTATAGCTTTAAGAGCTTGCTTGAGGCTATACGCCAAAACCCAGCTGGAGACTACATACTGGGTGCCAACCTATCAGCGTCCGAGGTCAGCTTAGCGGCCAACGCGACCGCCTATTTTGTGGGAACCTTCACTGGGACCCTGTCCGGCCAGACTGCAGACGGCACGCAACATGCTATCTATAATTTGGTTGCACCACTCTTTGATCAGTTAAACCAAGCGACCATCAAGCATTTAGACCTTAAACAAGTGGCCATTGAATCTGGCAACTCTATAGCTGCTCTAGCCAAACGAGCGACTAATTCGACAATCAGTGATGTGGCAGTTTCTGGGCGCGTGTCAGGGACGACCAATGTAGCAGGTATCGTTCATACCGTAGTGGGTGGTAGCAGGCTTGAGAACGTTCGATTCCAAGGTGAGATTAGCCAGAGTGGCCAGCCTAACCAGGCCCAAGAAGTGGGCGGTTTAGTAGGTTTGCTCGAACAATCCAGTGTTACCAACGCTTATGTCGATGCCAAACTGAACGTAAATCTTAACGCGCAAAGTACTCGTGCGGGCGTCGCCTTTGGTCGAGTTGTGTCCAGCCAAGGTAAGGCAGTAGTCAAAAATGTCCTTGTTAAAGGAAGCCTTACTAATACAGGCTCTACTGTTCAAGGTCGAAGTGGTGGACAAGTAGGTGGGGTCGTCGGCTCTACCTGGATGAATGGGCGATTAGAAAATATCATTTCAGACGTGGCAGTCACTAATGGCTACCGTGTTTACGGTGATAATGGTGCTATTTCAGAAGGCTATATCCGTAATGATCAAGTGGCTTGGAAGATGACTGAACGCGTAACCGGTGTAGAAGAGCCAAGTTTTAAACCTGCTAAGGCTAGTCAAGCTGATGTGGATAAATTAGCTAGTCAATTAGAAGCGGCCGGTGGGGTCCTGACGGATACGCCTGCAAGCTCTTATGTCGATCAAATCAACCAACAATCAACCGATTATAGTCGTTTGGCTAATTATCAAGCTAGTCGTGCTCAGGCCTATGCCAATATGGAGAAACTCCTGCCATTCTATAATAAGGAGCAAATTGTTAAGTATGGGAACTTAGTGGCGCCAGACAGCAAGTTGGCGACTCAGGTGCTCTTGGCGGTTACGCCAATGCAAGGTAATGCTTTTGTGACGGACTACAACCAAGCAATGGACCGGATTATGTTGCACTTTGCTGATAAATCAGTGCAATACTTGGCCTTAGGTGCGAAATCTGAGTTCAAACAAACAGGCGTGGTTGAGTATCAATTAGAGGATTCAGGTCTTATCTATACACCTAACCAAGTGCTGAAATCAGTGGATGATGTCATGAATGCAGTCCTCGATATCATGAAAGAGACAGGTTTATCATCTGACGCTGTTTGGCAAGCCGCAGGTGTCAATAATCTCTACACAGATGTAAGTGCCAGAGTCAAAAATGATCGCCGAACGGCCCTAGAGAACAAGCTTGGCCGATCAGCAACTGAGGAAGAAATTGCAGAAGATTTAGAAGTCTATCGCCGCGAACAGCGTGCCTATCAGATTGAGACACTCTTCTTCAATGCAACCTTTGGCGCTTTCCAAGATACCTTAGCCAATGACTTAGTGAAGATTATTCGCCAGGAGGCCAACTATCTGGGAGATAATGAGCAGGCGCGTGCTGCTTTGATTCAGAAACTCAAGGATAATCGTGGCGCCCTGCTTTTAGGTCTGGCATATCTTCAAGACCACTATCGTGTAAACTTTGGAGACCTCAATTTAGGAGAAATCGCGACCTATCAGACAGACTTCTTCGGTAATCAGAAGAGTATTATTGATAAGTTGATTCAGATTGGGAGTCAAGGGGTTCAACCCCTTCGCTCAGTCAACAGCGCTAAGATTTACAATCGAGTATTAAGTGCGGACTCTAAACTGCCGACAGTCCTCGACTACCTTTCTTATTTCCGTGAGCTGTGGACCAAGTTTGATCAATACGAATGGTTCCGCGATGCGACCAAGGCTAATGTCACCATGGAGGAGCGTCCATCTCTTGAAGAAGGACTTAATAAATCTCCTTATAAGGTCTACGATCGTTTGTCTGTTCCGGATTATCGTGATTACATCTTGCCTTTACTCAATCTGAAGAAGAGTCGGATTTTCCTTGTATCCAATGTTCTATCGCTAACCTTGGGGTCTACTGACCGACGTCCTAACCTAACGCCAGAAGAGTTCGACAGACGCGTTAAGGCCTTAGCAGATCGCCAACAAATGCACGTCGATACCTGGTATCGTGTAGCCTTACCAGCGGTTAAAGACCGCATGGCCCGCAAGAATGCTATGCTGATTTGGGATGGCTATGCTAATGGCAAGAATGGCGGTTGGTATGATGGACTAGGTAACGATACATCCAATAAGCCGGTTAAATACCCTTCAATGGGGATTAAGGAATTCTTTGGGCGAATCGGCCGAGTTTATGGCAATAACGGTGCCGGTGCTTATGCCGATACTAACAATGGGATTTACTTTGTCTTCACGGATATTCTGGAAGACTATATTGGGACCTCTCACTATACTCACGAAGTGGTCCACAATATGGAACGTTCAGTCTATCTTGGCGGGAACGGCTGGCGTCCGGAAGAAGTCTGGGAAGAGTATGCGCAAGGTCTCTTGCAGTCACCTGAGGGACCTGAGTTTGATCATATTGGGCTTAATACTTCCTTTGACTGGAGCGATAAGGCGAACCGCCTCTATAACGCGACACCATCACGCTTCCAGTCTGCAGATGACTGGGGTCAATATGTCCACCGACTCTTCGATATTCTCTACTTGCTAGACTATGCTGAAGCCAAAGCAGTCTTAGAAAAGGGTCCAGATGCCATGAAACAATGGTTCAACCGCTTCATTAATGTGCCGAATGGGCCTAACCATGTCAATAATAAGGTAGTGGAGATTAGTGATGAAGAGTGGACAAACTTTAATATCCAGTCGATTGATGACTTCATTGATCGTAGCTTAGCACCAAAACGCTACTTCCGTAATGGTTTTGAGACAGATCGTAACTCTTATGAGCGAATCAATATGTTCCACCCTATGTACGGGACAGGTCAAAATGATAAGGGCTCACCAGGCGGTTGGTGGTTCAAACGAATGGCTTGGGAACTGATGGGTTATAAGGGATATAAAGATGGCTTCATCCCTTATGCTTCCAACCAATTAGAACGTCAAGCTAGAACGGATGGACAGACCCTAAATGATAACTATATTATCCAGAAGGTTTCTAACGGTGAATTCCAAGATCTTAATGCCTTTAAGAAGGCTATGTTCAAGGAACGTCTGGATAAGGTTGCCAATGGGGCAACATTGCGTCCAATTACAGTCCGTGATCGCCAAGTAAGCACCTTGGCGGATATCGAAGCGCTGATGAAGGAAGCAGTTGACAGAGTGCTATCAGCTCGTCAAACAGGTAATATGCGGAATGATGTCTATAACTTGAAGCGCGAAATTTACCTTCAACTCTTCAAGGCTTCTGATGATTTCCGTCAATCTATTTTTGCCAACGAATAGAAAGCAGAAAACAGCAGCTAAGGCTGCTGTTTTTTGGTCGTACTTGCAAGTAGGGATTAGATGGAGTAGAATATAAACTAATCCGATTAGTTTAAAAAGGAAGGATGATTTCGATGAGAATCAAGCAACACGGAAATCTTTATCAATTAACCTTTTTGCCTCGTCTTTTCCCCATTAATGCTTATGTGTATGAGACGGCTGATGCCCTAATCGTTCTAGATATGGGAGTGAGCAACTTTGTTAAAAGCGTTCAGGCCATTGAAGCTAAGACGGCCAAGCCAGTGACCCATTTGCTAATTACGCACGGGCATAGTGACCATATCAGCGGAATTTCGGCCTTTGCAAAGCTGTATCCCCATGCGGAGATTGTGGTATCTGCTCGAGAGGCTAGAATTTTACGCGGAGACCTAAGCTTAGATGATACAGAAGATCAAAGTCCTATCTCGGGAGGATGGCCAGAGCTAGATTTTGACATTCATCGAGAAGTAATCCCAGGGGATCAAGTGGCAGGCTTTCAAGTAGTGGGGGTTCCAGGACATACCCCAGGTTCGGTTGCCTACTTAGCGCCTGATGGGACTATGATTGCGGGCGATGCCTTCCAAACACGCGGGGGCTTGGCTGTAACAGGCGATTTACGTATTGCCTTTCCATTTCCAGCTTGGGCTACGTGGAGCCGCAAACAGGCTTTGGCTAGTGCGGAGGCAGTCTTAAAATTAAACCCAAGCTGTCTGGCTTTAGGTCATGGGCCACTAGTTTTAAATCCGGCTTTAGAGTTGCCACCAGTAATTAAGCGAATGAAGGAGCGTTTGGAGCATGCGTAGACCCTCTATAAGCCTAGAACAGCTCGTCAAAATAGGTTCTTCTTTACTAAATCGAAAGGGACTTACGGAATTTGCTCTCAAAGACGTTGCGCACGAGGTAGGAATGCGTCTGCCTTCTCTATATAACTATATCGAGAGTCGGGAACACTTGCTGATGCTTATCGCAGAAGATACGGCAAAGCGTTTTTATCAGCTATTGTCAACAGCAGCTCAAGAAGGAGATGGCACCGAAAAGATACGTCAGGTAGCCGAGGCATATTTGAACTTTGCTTGGGACTACCCGGGAGAGTATGAATTGATGCAGGCGCCTATCTTTTGGTGCAAGAGTTCGGCAGGACCTGTCTTTGAGTCAATCTTCGAGTTAGTACGTCAACTTACTGGGGATTGGAGATTAGCACCGGAAGTTGAGACGCATTTTTATCGGAGTCTACGTAGTTATTTGCATGGTTATGCCGATATAGGACGACAACAGGGCTTTCGGCGACCTCAAGCCTTGGAGTCGAGTGCTCAGTTTGGTTTGGACCTACTCTTAGCGGGATGGCAGGATTATTTGGCGAAACAGGATAGTATCAGTCGCTAATATCCTTGCATCGAGAGAATAAAAGGAGTATCATATAGACAAAAGTTATTCCAAAGACAATAGTCTAGAAAGGCGGTGCCTATGTTAACGCCTAATGAAGCCAAGGTGCTTGCCTTGATTGAGGAAGACCCTTTCCGCACCCAGCAAGAATTGGCGGCATTGATGGGAATTAGTCGGTCAACGGTGGCCAGTTTAATCTCCTCTCTGATGCAGAAACATCAGTTGCGCGGACGAGCTTATATTTTGAATGAGGCGCGGCGAATTTATTGCATCGGTGGGATGAATATCGACCGTAAATTTCGTCTAACCGGCGCAATCCAGTTCGGTACTAGTAACCCTGTCACCTCAACTCTCAGTGTGGGCGGCGTAGTCCGCAATGTAGCTGAGAATTTAGGGCGACTCGGTCAATCGGTTCAATTGCTATCCGTAGCGGGACTTGATCAGGATTACGACTGGATTAAGCAACAGACTCAGGCCTATGTGGATATGAGCCAAGTAACGCAAATCCCAGAGGCGGCAACGTCAACCTACAGTGCCATCTTGGATGAGTCCGGAGATATGCAATTGGCGCTAGCCGATATGGCGATTGCCGACCAGATGGATTTAGATTGGATTAGTCAATTTGCTCCACGGCTTAAACTAGCAGATTACCTGATTCTGGATTTGAACTTGCCATTAGAAACCGTGACTTATTTGATTCAACTTGCAAAAGCCGAATCAATTCCGCTTGCCATTATCCCGGTCAGTGGGCCCAAGATGAGCCATTTGCCAGAAGATTTAGGTGGCGTTAGTTGGCTCGTTGTCAATGAGGATGAGTCCATCAGTCGCTTTGGAAATCTGCCCGCAGCGGACTTAGTGGAGGCATGGCTGGCAACTGGTGTCTTGCAAGTGGTCATGACCAGAGGGACACGTAGCAGTTTCTATGGTCATCAGGATGGCAGCCGCCAGGAGGTCCAGCCTATCCTAGCGCAAAGTGTAGTAGATGTAACAGGAGCAGGTGATGCCTTCTCTGCTGGCCTTCTCTATGGCCAATTGACGGGGCATGATGCTAAGACATCTATTTATTATGGGATGGCCAATTCCTATCATACGGTTCAAGTCAAGCAAACCGTTCGACTCAATCTCTCTGCTAGCCAGTTGGAGAGTGACTATCAGACATTAAAAGAAAGAGGTTTAGCCTAAGATGAAAAACTTATTATCTATTAGTAAAGAAGTGCAACACGCTTTAGATCATAACTTACCTGTTGTAGCTTTAGAATCCACCATCATTTCACACGGGATGCCCTATCCACAAAACGTTGAAATGGCTAAAACAGTAGAGCAGATTATCCGCGATAATGGGGCAGTGCCAGCAACAATCGCCATCATGGATGGTCAGTTTAAGATTGGGTTAGAAGAAGCGGATTTAGAACGTTTGGCTAGCGAGAAGCCGGTAGCTAAGGTATCTCGTCGTGACTTGGCAGAAGTCTTCGCCAAAGGCATCTTAGGGGCTACGACAGTGGCAACGACCATGATTGGGGCACATTTAGCGGGTATCAAGGTCTTTGTTACTGGCGGGATTGGTGGTGTACACCGTGGCGTAGAAGAAACTATGGATATTTCTGCGGACTTAGACGAATTAGGTCAAACACCAGTAACGGTTGTTTGTGCAGGTGCCAAAGCTATTTTGGACTTGCCAAGAACTTTGGAATATTTGGAAACCAAAGGGGTGCCTGTAGTGGGCTACCAAACGGATTACCTACCTGCCTTCTACACACGGACTTCAGAATACAAGCTCAACAGTCGCGTAGACGAGCCAGAAGAAATTGCGGCCATGATGGACTACTCTGAAGCGCTCGGCCTTAAGGGTGGGATTCTGGTGACGAACCCAATTCCTGCTGAGCACGAAATTCCACATGAAAAAATTGATGCCATTATCGATGCAGCTGTAAAAGAAGCAGATGAGAAGGGAATTCGAGGCAAAGATAGCACGCCATTCCTATTGGCTAAGATTGTTGAATTAACAGATGGAGCTAGCTTAAATACTAATATTCAATTGGTTTATAATAACGCCAAATTAGGGGCAAAGATTGCTAAAGCCTATCAAGAACGTTAAGCTTATTTATGGTGGCCGGGACTGAATGTCCCGGCTTTTTGTATGTCTTGTTGGTGGGAAGCTGGTGACGGTCTGCATCATTTTTTGTTGATTGGTCGATGGCTAGCCAGAAGGGCTTGACTTTTCTACTAGATATCATATAATAAAACTATCAACACTTGAATAATTGTTCAAACGAAATAAAGGAGGCGGATGAGATGTGTGATCATGACCACAATTCTCATACACATCAGCACCACGGCCACGCGCATGCATTCAAATCAGCTATCTTTGCCTATGTAATTGGGCTTCTTACTTTCTTCCTAGGGCTTTTTATAGGCCAAGCATCTCTGCTAGTGAATGCCCTCTATAGCTTAACGGTATTTTTGTCCGGCTATCATGTCTTAAGTGAGGGTTTGCTAGAGACTTGGCAGGCTAGCTACAAAGCGCGCCGTTTTTGTCCTAATACTCACTTATTGATGGGGCTGGCGGCTTTAGGTGCCATGGCAATTGGGCAATTCCAAGAAGCAGCCTTGCTGATATTGATATTCGCTGGTGCTCATTTTCTGGAGGACTATGCAGAAGCCAAATCTAAGAAGGAAATGACGAGTCTCTTAGCCATGCAACCTCAAGAAGCACGTCTCTTGGCGGGAGATGGCACAGTAAACATTGTACCAGTTCAAGACCTAGTTGTTGGGGATCGAGTACAGGTGTTAAATGGTACCCAAATCCCTATTGACGGTCGAATTGTGAGTGGCCAGGCAGTCATTAATGAGGCTATGATAAACGGCGAGAGTATACCGCAAGAAAAAAGCGTAGGTGACAGGGTCTATGCGGCGACCCTCAATGGCAATAGTAGCTTTGTCATGCGAGTAACACGTTTGGCAGATCAAACTACTTTTGCCAAAATCCTTGGCCTAGTCAAGGAGGCGCAGGCCAAACAAAGTCCGGTTGCGACCCGGATTCAGCGCTTGGAGCCAGTCTATGTTAAGGGAGCGCTCCTCTTTACGGCTTTGTATGCGCTGGTGATGGCGCTGTGGGCATCACTTTCATTACATGAGCTAGCTTATCGGACATTGGTTATGCTCATTGCCCTCTCACCTTGTGCTTTGGCAGCCAGCGCTATACCGGCCACCTTATCAGCCTTATCAAATTTGGCCAAGCAAGGGGTGCTAGTCAAGGCTGGGAGCCACCTACATCAGGTGTCGGAACTTAGCGCCATTGCCTTTGATAAAACGGGGACTTTAACGCAGGGGCGGCCTCAGGTGACGGACACCCTCTTATCAGCTGAAGCTGAACAGCTACTGGCTGTTTGGGTCTCCATGGAACGCCAAGCTAATCATCCTCTGGCACAGGCCATTGTGGCTCGTTATGCTGATTTGCCGGTCTTGGATTTAGAAGTCAGCAATCAGATGGGACAGGGGGTCTATGCAGATTATCAAGGGCACAGTTACCAGGTGGCTAAGCCGACTGCCTTTGAAGCGGTGGCGTCGGGCTACGAAAATCAACGTCGAGATTGGGAAAGTCAAGGTAAGACAGTGATTTACTTGGCTCAAAACCAAGAAGTCTTGGGAGCGGTGGCGCTGATGGATATTGCCAAAGACGATGCCCGTCAAACTCTGGATTACTTCAAGCAAGTCGGTATTAAAACTGTCATGTTAACAGGGGATGCCAAGTTGACGGGGCAGGTCATTGGCCAGCAACTTGGAATCCAATCCGTCCAAGCCCAAGTCATGCCTGACCAGAAGGCAGAGGAAATCCGTAAGCTAATGGACAAACACCAGATGGTAGCCATGGTGGGGGATGGCGTCAATGATGCGCCTGCCCTGGCTAGCGCTAGTCTAGGGATTGCGATGGGTCAAGGGACGGATGTGGCTATGGAGACGGCGGATGTGATTCTCGTTCGAGACCAACTCCAATCTCTGTCTTATTTGCATCGCCTAGCTAAGAAGCATGACCGGATTATCTGGCAGAATATTGGCTTTTCCATGCTAGTTGTGTTAGCCTTAGTTATAATGAATGTCGGCCAAGTTTCCAATATTGCCCTAAGTGTAGTGGGGCACGAAGGATCAACCCTTCTAGTGATATTAAACGGCTTACGACTTCTAGTCCCCTTATCATCACGAGGTGAATCATAATGTATGACGAACAAGTAATTGAAGAGCTAGCACAATTTTTTAAGGCGGTAGCAGATGTTTCCAGGCTCAAGCTTTTGCTACATTTAATGAAGCAAGAAGCCAATGTGAATGAATTGGCCGAGGCAACTGGCTTAACTCTCTCGGGGGTCTCTCACCAGCTTAAACTATTGAAGTTAATGAAATTGGTTAAGTCTAGTAAACAAGGCAAGTATGTCTACTATAGTCTAGATGACCATCACGTTAAACACATTATAAACGATTCTCTGATACATTTGTCTGAGGAAGGTTCTGAATAGCGAACAGGCGGCTTTGGCTGCCTGTTTTTTCGTGCTAACAAAAGACGCGAACATTCTGTTGAAAAAGGTTAACAATTTTCGCTCTAGGCATTCTGTTAGTCTTGGACTTATGCTATAATAGGTAAAATTTTAGAAAGAG
>ERZ773265.1363-NODE-1363-length-12942-cov-19.258710_pt1 | contig 12942 bp, 16 predicted proteins | sample MGYA00580512_ERZ773265 | MGnify/ENA primary metagenome ERZ773265 (study PRJEB29015, sample SAMEA2738169) | human oral metagenome | biome: human oral; feature: human-associated habitat; material: saliva | place: China | collected 2183 ... | reverse complement strand
TTGTTAAGAAAGGAGGATGACTAATGGCAACAGAATTAGGAGCTGCTTATGTTCAAATTATCCCATCAGCAAAAGGAATTAGCGGAATGATTAGTAAAGCCATGGGACCAGAAGCTGCAAGTTCTGGACAGGAAGCAGGAACAAGCTTCATGAGCGGCTTTAAAGGTGCAGCTTTGAAAATTGCTGCAGCGCTTGGAATTGGTGCTGCTATTAAGACTGGTATTACTGCTGCATTAAGCGAGGGAGCTTCCTTGCAGCAATCATTAGGTGGTATTGAAACGCTATTCAAAGATAGCAAAGCACAAGTAGTTAAGTATGCGGATGAAGCATATAGAACAACTGGATTATCTGCTAATGCCTATATGGAGAACGTGACAGGCTTCAGTGCAAGCTTGCTGCAATCGTTGGGCGGTGATACTGCGAAGGCTGCGGAAGTGGCAAACATGGCGATGATTGACATGGCTGACAACTCAAACAAAATGGGGACATCCATGGAAAGCATCCAAACAGCCTATCAAGGATTTGCTAAGCAGAACTACACCATGCTGGATAACTTAAAACTTGGATATGGTGGTACCAAGGAAGAAATGCAACGCTTATTAAGAGATGCAGAGAAGCTCACTGGAACTAAATACGACATCAACAATCTGAATGATGTGTATCAAGCTATCCACGCAATTCAAGATAACCTCGATATTACAGGAACCACTGCAAAAGAAGCATCCACGACTTTCACTGGTTCATTTAATGCGATGAAGGCTGCAGCACAAAACTTGCTCGGTGATTTAGCACTCGGTGAGGATATAGAGCCTGCGCTGATAGCATTAGCAGACACTGCTAAGACATTCTTTGTAGATAACTTTTTGCCAATGCTGTGGAACGTGGTAAAAGGTGTTCCAGACATCCTAGAATCAGCGTTTAACCTAGTCAGTGCAGCCATAGGAGAGAACTTAGGCTCAATCATGGAGTCAGTTCCAGAATTGCTGCAAATGGGGCAGGATATGGTTATTGGAATTTATAACAGCGCTCTAGAAGCAATCCCAGGTCTGCTGAATATTGTAAGTGATATCGTTAATGGACTTGTTGAGTCGTTTATGCAAAACTGGCCATCAATCTTCCAAGCTGGGACAGATTTCGTGTTCCAACTAATCGATGGATTGGTTCAAGCTGCACCAGGAGCTCTACAAGCTGGAATCGATTTGATTTCATCGCTGCTGCAAACAATTTACAGTAACGCACCTCAATTCATCAGTTCAGGGTTCGAAGTTGTTACTAATTTAATTAGTGGGATTATCCAGAGAATTCCAGACTTAGTGGACACAGCAATCAATATGATTACTAATCTGGTGACTACAATCTGGAACAACTTACCTCAGATTTTAAATGCTGGTGTTGAAATTATCTCCAGCTTAATTAAAGGATTAGTACAAATGATTCCAGAAGTACTCGGAAAGATAGGAGAAATGGGCGGCAACATTGTTTCAAGTCTGGGTAAAATTGACTTGTGGGCGGCAGGAAAAGCCATTATAGATGGATTTCTAGGCGGATTGAAAGCTGCATGGGGAGCTGTAACAGACTTCATTGGAGGAGTTGCAAACTGGATTCGAGATCACAAAGGACCAATCGAGTATGATAGAAAGTTATTAATTCCTGCAGGTAACGCCATCATGGAAGGGTTAGATCAAGGATTACAAGAGCAATTTAAGGATGTCAAACAAACGGTCGGAGGAATGGTTGATGAAATTTCAGATGTATTCTCAGGAGATGACATGGATTTGAATTCCTCTGTACACTTTACTAAAATCCTTGAGGCACAATTGGCTATGCCGTCAACCCAATTTGAGGCTCATGAGAGTAAGACCGTTTCTGAAATAGCGAATCTGAGAGCGAGTATGGAGAGAATCCTTACTGCTATCCTTGAAAAATCGTCAGATGTTTATCTGGACAATGACATTATCTCGCTTAAAACCTATGAACAACATGGTGCAATTTATGCAAGGGAGGGAATCTAATGAATTATATAATCATCAATGGTTTTAACACATCAACCCTTCCTAATTGTGTTGTGACTGACTTTGGGAAGGTGGAGGCTGCTACGCCAAAAGGAGAGAAGGCAACTCTTTATGGAGTTAATGGTAGTTACCGTGTGTTAGACGGTTCTTTCGACAGTTACGAAAGGACCTTCACTCTCTACGTTAAAAAAATGGTTGAGATTGCAAGTATTCTTGATAAGTTTCAATCGAATGATAATGTTTTGGAATTTGGCTATCAGCCTGGCTCATTGTTTTATGCTAACTTTGTGACTGCTAGTTATGAACCTTTTGGAAATTATGCTTGGAAGTTAGAAATCAAGTTAGACATGCAACCGTTCAGATATCCGAAGAATATCGCACCAGTCGTATTAACAAGCGCTGGAACGATTGATAATATCGGTACGGTCTATTCAGAGCCTATCATCGAGATTGAGGGCGATGGGGATGTATCACTTACAATTGGCAATAAGACCATGTATCTGACTGTAAATACAAAAACTACAATCGATTGCAGGCAAGGAAAACAAAATATCTTTAATGCCAGTGGGACAGTGCAGAACACTATTAGAAAACGTGGAGGATTTTTTGAAATACCTGTTGGTAGTAATGGTGTGACATTTACTGGTAATGTACGCAAGGTGACTATTCGTCCTAATTGGAGGTATCGAGTATGATTTACTTAACAGAAGGGAATATTCCTCTTAATGCCGCGTACGATGATAACATCACACAAGAAGCAAATAGCACCTATCAATTAATATTCAAATTCCCTACTAACAACATTTTATGGCAACGGTTGAGAGAAGAAACTTTCTTGACTGCTGATGATCTACACGGCGAGCAGGATTTTGTCATTTTCGAGGTTGAGAAGAAGCATGGCTATATTCAGGTCTATGCTAACCAAGTATTCACTCTCTTGAATAACTATGTGGTCAATTCTATCTCTTTGGATAGAGTGACTGGTTCGACTGCTTTAAGTCAATTTGCTGGGAGCATTACTCGTGACAATCCATTCTCATTTTTCTCTGATATTGAAGATAGACACACCTTCAATGTTGAATCTAAGAATGCCATGGAGGCATTTGCGAAAGATAAGCATTCTATTATTGGTCAATGGGGCGGTGATTTAGTCAGACATGGGTATCAAGTACGATTACTAAAAAATGGCGGTTCGGAAAACGAATCGCTTTTTATGTACAAAAAGAACCTGTCTAGCTATCAGCACAAAACCTCTACCAAGTCTTTAAAGACTCGAATTACTTTCACCACGACAGTCAAAGGTGAGGGAGAAAAGGCGCCTGACCGCAAGTTTTCTGTAGTTGTGGATAGTCCGCTCGTTAACAAGTACAGTCAAATCTACGAAGATGTGATTGAGGTTAATGATCAGGATGTGAAGGATGAAGCAAGCCTTCGTAAGTATGGTGAGCAGTATTATCGAACATCGCTCTGTGACATGATGGAAGATAGCCTTGAGCTTGAAGTTGTCGGCCAGAGTGACGTGCCTGTCCAGATATATGACATTGTGAGTCTATTTCACGATGTCTACAATCTTGATGTGCGCAAGAAGATTAATAAGTACACTTACTCACCAATGGGCAAGAAATTGAAGACAATTGGTTTTGGCCAGTTTAAGTCAGGTCTTGCGAATGCGATTGGTAGTGTAGTTAGTGATGCCGTCAAGGGTGAAACTCAGCAATTTCAAAGTAAGTTTGAACGACAGTTGGCAAGAGAAATTAAGAATGCTGACCTTGCTTTTGACCGAAAAAATGAAGAATTGAGAAATCAATTTACGGATGAAGTGAATGCTATTAAAGCCAAAGCTGAAGAGTTTGGCGCTATAATCCATGAAGAAATAGACAAAGAGCGCCCTGAATTCGTGAAGCGTATCCGTGAAGAGTTGATGAGTGGTGCGGACTCAATCGCTGAATTGAGTAAGAAATTAGAACAAGTCAGCGAGACCGCAAGAATCAACGCTGGTTTAATTGGTGGTGATGGAACCGCTAAGTATAATAAAAATCGCCTCAGTGGTAGCACTGCTAAGAAGATTGCTTTAGGTACTGATTATGTCGAAGTTGGACATAACGGTGAAGGCTTTGAATTAGGTAAGCAGTATGTTATTAGTTGGTCCGCAACATGTACGGTTTACGGAAAAACGGACGTGACTGTAATCATAAACAAAACACCGTTTTACGGTGGACACGTTCTTTTTGAGCCTGCTAATCCACACTTGCCAAAAATTGACAAAGACTTAACTCAAAAAGAGGAGCAAGTCTTATCAGTTTATAACGACGGCTATCGTCTGACCTTCTCAGGGAACTGGTATCAGAACGCAGTTCAGTTTGCGACGATTGATAATCGGACAAATCGTATCGAGTTTGAGCCTACTTATAGAACTATTGCGGACGGTCAAAATTCAATATATGACGGAAGTTGGAGCGAGACTCCGACATTAATTTTTGATGGAGGTAGAACATGACGGAAACAATTCCAATTAGGGTACAACACAAACGCATGTCAGCGAGTGACTGGACAAATAGCTCTCTTATTCTGCTCGATGGTGAATTAGGTGTTGAGAGCGACACAGGTAAGGTAAAGGTCGGAAACGGTCGTGACAGATTCACAGCCTTACAGTATCTAACAGGACCAAAAGGCGACCGTGGTGAACGTGGCGAAACGGGACCAAAAGGTGCGGATGGAGTAATGCGATTCGAGGAGCTTACAACTCAACAAAGAGAGAGTTTGAGAGGCGCTCAAGGACCAGCGGGACCAGCAGGACCAGCAGGACCACAAGGACCGCAAGGAGTTCAAGGACAAACTGGACCTAGAGGTAACGATGGACCTCGTGGAGAGCGGGGACCTATTGGACAAACTGGACCGCAAGGAGTTCAAGGACCTATAGGACCAGCAGGACAAAAAGGTGACAAAGGTGAACCAGGTCAAAATATTATCAATCAAAATGGTGGACAACCACTTAAATATTGGGCTGGAACTAAGGCTCAATATGACGCTATCGCGACTAAAGACGCTAATACCATCTATGATGTATATACAGTGTAGGAGGTAATATGGAACGAGAAGCGATTTATGTTGGAAATAAAGAAGTTACTCAACGTTATATCGGCGCAAAGCTTGTTTGGGAAAAAATAAAATTGTTATTTAATGGAAACGTATCAATAAATTATGATAGGGATAATAGTCAAATAATCCTTCATCATGATTTTTCTCAAAACACTATAAAGCTTTTAGAGATAAACGGACAACAAATTCCATTTTCTAGCGTCGAAAATAAGCAGGGAAAAACTCATATAACATTCAACGAATCCGTTGCAAAGTTTGAACAAAAAACTGGTTTTAACCGATATCGAAATTATTACGGTTCAATTCCTATCAACATTTACGGGAGGTAACAAATGGACATCACTATTCAAAACGTTCGTGCGCCTGCGCTTGAACATAACGGGCGATTTTATAAAGTATTTCAACCACGAACACGCGATGAACTATTGAAGCTTCATCACATGGGATGCGCTGGAGACACGGTTTTAACGGATATTCAGCTAGAGCAAGGGGATTTCCCGACTAGTTTCGTTGAACCTACCGTTACGCAACGTACATTGTCAGGGCTCTTCAAAGATTTACGTTCTATTGAACTGGAATTGAGAGACCAAAACAGTACCCTTTGGAGTAAAATTCAAAAGAGCAATCAAGGGGCGTTAACACAGTTCTTTGATACGAACGTTAAGAGTGCTATTGCACAAACTGCTAATGAAATCAGACAGGAAGTGCGAGACGCCTCTAACAGTGCTAGGGTTCAAGTGACATCGGAAGGTGTGACCATCGGTTCTACTACATTAACGGGCGAACAGTTAGCCGCTACCATTTCAACAAGCCCTAGAGGGATTGACTTTATCGCTCCAAAAATTAAAGTTAAGTCCGACATGCTCGTGGACGGTGCAATAACCGCTAGTAAGATAGCTGCAGGGTCAGTTACCGCCAACGCATTGGATGTTGGTTCAGTTACGGCTGACAAAGTTAAATTTGATACTGCTTTTATTCAAAGGTTAGTTTCACAACAAGCGTTTGTCGAGGAGTTGTTCGCAAAACAAGCGACGATTACAAAGATACAGAATGTTGATTTCACGGGGAATAATATCAAAGGCGGTCGCATTACATCTCTAAATGGAGATACTATGTTTGATTTACAAACAGGCTGGCTTGATATGAACGGTCACGGCGTTGGTATCAAAAATCAATTTCCTAATAGGCCATTACAATATTTGGTTTTTGGATCTGGAAATATCAACGGTGTTGAGGGTTCATACACAGCTTTATTAAGTAACAGAAATAGGTTTGTAGCTATGGACCATACGTCAGCAGGCCTTCAAATCTGGAATGGACGCACAGGAAATAATGTTCAAAGCGCCGTGAATATGTACGGGCAAAAAATTACATTTAACATAAGTGCGCAACCAGGCTTGAAAGAAGTGTCTATTGACACGAACACTCATACGCTTGCAGGCGTTGACGAAATTGTTATTCAAGGTGTCCGATTATCACATATCTTAAATGATATTTACGATAATTTCAGAAATCTTGGGGCAGTAGCTGGCAATTACAGTCGAGGTTACTATTCAAAATGGAAATAAGAGAGGCGAAACATGAACACACAAGACAAAATTATTAATGATCTAGCAATTCAATTAGCAAATAAAACGATTGAATGTGCAAATTACAAGGCTCTATATGAAGAATCACAGGAGCAACTTCAAAAATTACAAACAGAGAAAGAAAAGGAAGAATGATATATGACGTTTAAAGTAATCAACAAATATTTACAAGAAAACAATCGTACATTCGTTGCAATTCGTCAAGAAAATCCATATACGGCTTTTGACCGTGTTTTAATCGGTAATCGTGTGAACGAATCAGACGAGGAATTAATTAAGGCAGTCATTGGACAAGTGACTACTGAATTAAATCCAGTCGATGGAGTGAAGAAACTTCAAGAAGATTTGCGTACGCAAGCTGAAAGCTATGAAGAAAAACTTGCTGAGAAAGATGCAAAAATTGCTGAGGTTAAAGCAGTGGCAGATTGGGCAGTATTGGCACGAGTGACGGATGTTGACAATCCACTTGACCCGACCATTTTCAAACGCGGTCTTGAATTGATAGAACCTGCTAAGACTGGTAAGACTTACCAATCGCAAGAAATTTTCACGCTTGAGAATCCAAACCACGTTGAAAAATATCAAGAAGGTAAACGTGTTATGGTTCAAGTAAATGAAGCGTTCACTTACCAAGGGCAGACACTCGAAGAACTCGCAAGCCTTGAGCAAAATGGAAAGCTTGGTATCTGGAAGTGGACAGAGCCTAAAGATCCAAAATCAAACGATAACGTTGAGGCCATGTAATTATGATGCCGAGTGACATCGAACTAAGAATTTTAAACGAGCATCTTCAATCATTGTTTAAAAGTCCTTACATTCAAATTCTGCTTTGGTTAGTATTCTTTGATATCGTATCGGGATACATCAAAGCCTTTAAATTAAAGAAATTCGATAGCAAGACAAGTACCAATGGCTTGCTGCGACATTTCTTAGTAGTTGCTGTGGTGATGGTTATATCGCTGTACGCACGCGCACTTGGTCATCGTGAAATAGGAATCACAGCCTGCTTATTCTTCATCATTAGTTATGTTGGTTCATTGATGGAAAATTGGGAAGCACTTGGATTGCCGTTTCCAGAAGCTATGAGGCCATATATTAACCAAATGAGAAAAAATCAAGAAAACAAAATTAAAAAATTAATCGTGAAAGAGGTAGAGAAATATGATGATTAACTTGAAAGTACGAATTTTAAACAAAACATTTTGGATTACATTAGTGCCAGCCTTAGCTTTATTGCTACAAACATTCTTAGCTGTATTCAATATTAAATTGGAGTTAGGAGAAACAATTGATAAATTATTAGTGTTTATCAACGCTCTGTTTGCAGTATTTGTAATTGTGGGTGTCGTTAATGATCCAACAACTGCCGGAGTAAGTGATAGCACTCGTGCGATGACTTACGAACGTCCAAATAATCAATAAAATTATTAGGCAGCTACATCGTGGCTGCCCTTTTAATTGGAGGAAGTATGAAAAAAATCAAAAGGGATGTCAGTCTTACTACTAATATTCGAAATAATATGAATCGCATCCAGGACGAATTCTATTCTCACGATACTAATAGTGCAGTAATCGAATTAACAATGGACAGGACTGACTTAAAGAAAGTAATTGTGTTATTTCATTTCCAACGTTCAAACAGATTCTTGGAAGTAATTGGAAACGTCACAGGAAATGTAGTGGAAGTTCCGTTTGATACTAGCCTCATTACTGTTGACGAGACAGTCACAGGATATGTATACATCGAGAAAGTAGTACAATCTGCTGATGTTTGCAAATTCTCGTTTGGTGTTCGTGTGTCTGAAATTGATAAACATAAAGAATTACCAGTAATCGAGAAGGATAGCAAACGAATTGTCGCAATCACTGAGATTGTAACAAAAGCTGAATTACAAGAAGCATTAAGCAATATCCATGTAGAAGGTGGGCAATATGACGATTCAGAAATTTTGAAACGGCTGCAAGCACTTGAATCCTCACCAAAAATAGATACTAGTGTATTTGCAACTAAATCTGAACTTAAAAACATTTCGTTAACTCCTGGTCCGAAGGGAGACAAAGGAGAACCAGGTCCGCAAGGTGCTACTGGAGAAAGAGGGCCTAAAGGCGAACAAGGACCTCCAGGAGTTCGAGGAGAGACTGGCCCTATCGGTCCGCAAGGTCTTCAGGGGATTCCTGGTGAAAAAGGACGAGATGGATCTACTGGACCTCAAGGTTTACAAGGTGTTCCTGGGCCTAAAGGCGAAAAAGGAAACGACGGAATACCTGGACCAAAAGGAGACACTGGACCTCGTGGAGAACGAGGAGAACAAGGCCCTACTGGACCGCAAGGATTAACTGGACCAATTGGACCTCGTGGAGAGAATGGGCGCGATGGTGTTGGTATCCCTCAAAAACTAATTTTGAATGGCACAACTTTAACGCTTTCTGACGGTGGGGGAAGCGTTACGCTACCAAGTCAACCAGCTACAAATGCTCCTGCTGGACAAGTTAATGAATACGAAATTCACGGGACTGGTTTCCCTAATGGAAAGGTAACAGCGCCCGTTGGCACTACTTATGTGGACACAGCGGTAACGAATGGTGCTCTTAAATGGATTAAAATGAAGGGTAATGATAACCGTGGATGGGAAGTTCTCATCGGTGATACTGGCTGGCGTACACTCAATATTTCATCTAAGCTCGGAGCTTCGTTCCTAAAAGTTAAACGTCAAAATAACACGGTCACCTATCAGTTCGGGGGGCTTTCTTGGGGTTGGTTTGGAATTGTTCGCCGTGGTGGTCCTGGGTACAATGTCCAACCGTCCGACAAAGAAAGAAATGTATTCATTCTCGGACTGAGCGGTGTTCCAGTGGGATTTCGTTCCGAAGGTTCATTGATTGGGCCAATTTATAACGATAAAGGTGTGCAGTATGGAACATGGTATTTAGGTGGCAATGGTGACAGTAATATGCTGCGTTTCCAATTCACTGACCCAGTGCCTACCGATAGGGATATCGGGGATATCCGTGTAAGTCAAATCATGTATTTAACGAGCGAACCTTGGCCTGAGCGTTTGCCGTAATTAAAGGAGGAAATATAAATGGAAATTGATACAAGTAGATATAGAGAAGGGCTTCCACAAGTTGGTTATGAGCCTTATAGACAAATTCACGCGCATTCAACAGGAAATAGAAATTCTACAGCACAGAATGAAGCTGACTACCACATGCGCAGACCTGTAATTTCTGGTTTCTTCTCGCATGTTGTAGGGAATGGAAGAATTATGCAAGTCGGCCCTGTAAACCAGGGAGCTTATGATGTCGGAGGTGGATGGAACGCTGAGACTTATGCAGCCGTTGAATTGATTGAAAGTCATTCCACTAAAGAAGAGTTTATGCAAGACTACAGACTCTATGTTCAATTATTAAGAGCATTAGCTGACGAGGCTGGGCTCCCTAAAACATTGGACTCTTCAGATACAGAAGGAATTAAAACACATTACTATTGCACATATCATCAACCTTACAACGAAAGCGACCATGTAGATCCTTACCCTTATCTCGAAAGTTGGGGAATTAGTCGCGAGCAATTCAAACATGATGTTGAACACGGATTGGAATTCAAGGAAGGATGGCAAAAAAATTCTAATGGCTGGTGGTATCAAAATGCAGATGGAAGCTATCCAGCTAACAAATGGCAGAAAATCGGTAATGTTTGGTATTGGTTCGATAACAGTGGATATTGTTATATCGAACGCTGGCTCAAATATAACAACCAATGGTACTGGCTAGACAGCAGTGGTGCTATGGTTACAGGTTGGAAGAAAATTGAAGGCTCATGGTACTATTTTAAATCTGACGGAAGCATGGCTACAGGATGGGTTAAGTATTATGAAAAATGGTACTATTTAAACACAAATAATGGATTCATGGAGTCAAATGCATTTATTAAAGGCAAAGATGGATGGTACTATATCAAAGAAGATGGAACTATGGCGGACAAGCCAGACTTCACTGTTGAGCCAGACGGATTAATCACCGTTAAAAAAGAAAAAGAAACAACAAAAGAAGAATCTAAATAGCAATAAGCCTACTCAATCGAGTAGGCTTTATTTTTTTGCAATTTTTCTCAAAATATTTTTAAAAAAGTGTTGACATTATATGCCAAATAGGGTATAATATAATTGTAAGGAGGTGAGGGAATGGATGATAAAATCACAACTCTAGTAGCAATCGTCGGAATAGCGGTTGCAATATCAAGAGAAGCTAGAGAGTGGTACAAAGCCACAAAAAAAGAAAAACGACAAAACCCAACCCGAAAAAGAAGGATATGACGTTTTTCAAGAGGGGAAGGATAACTTCCCTCCCCTCAATTATATATTAAGTAGAAAGAGGAAATCAAGATGAAACATATTATTATTATTTTAGTAGTAGCTTTGATTGTGTGGTATTCAGGAGGGGACAGAAATGAGAATTAAATGGCAAGGTACAGATACAGGAAAAAATGTTAAATGGAATGTGGAAGCAGAAAGCTATTATGAACTTTTACAAAAACTAATTGAAAAAGATTTAATAGACAACTATACAGATTTAGAAGGGTTTACGTTCCAAGAGTTACTAGACTATTCGGAAGAATTACGAAGCCTAAACAACAATAATGATATTGAATCATTATACAATTATGACTTTGAAAATCTACTTACATCATTAAAAGATGAACAGATTAGAAACATTATTGAGTCGAATAATGGCATGGCATATTATCAAACAATTACAGAAGAGTAGGGAATCAATATGTTAAGAGCAGACGAGAAAAAAATACAATGGTTATTTGAGAATTATTCAGGATATAGAATTGCTAAAGAGAGCGGGGTTGCACAATCTGTAGTTGCACGGTTAATAATCGGGGATAGAGAATTGAAAAATGTTTCGTTTGAAACAGCAAGCAAACTGACTGAATGCGCAGAAAGGTTTATCAGAGATGACTTTAAACGATAGAGAATTTTTAAACCAACAGCTCAATTTAATGATGGAAATTGTAGAAGACATAATTGAGTATGGAGAAGATGAACCTGTTTATGCAATCTATGAATACAACATCAATTTAGGCGCAACGATAATTGTCGATTATTGGTACGTGAACGAACCACAAGTAAGAGACGATATGGAAGGATCTAAACTAATTCTAGAGCATTATGAGGAGTTAGAAGAACTAAAAGAAGAACAAACCAAACAAATGAGCTTATTTGAATTAATGGAAGAGTTTAGAGGACAATTAAAAAAATATAAGATTAAGAAAATTGAAGACTAAAAAGCGGGCTAGTGATAGCTCGCTTTTTGTTCCGTATTTGTTCCGTGAAAGTAGAAAACGTATGATATGACATGATACAGAAACGCTGTTATTATAAGGATATGAATCTATGTGAAACGTTATGAAACGTTAACAAAAGCAACTTCGTTCCTTTGAAATTCGGGTGCAGAAAACAAAGAAGAGGAGATTGGATAAGGTTCAATTCGCCTTTAAATCCTACGGATATCTTCATAGTAGTGATAGTGGCTGTACCGTGTTGAGCCTGTCGTCTCAACTACTACCGAGCTTCAAAGTGACTCTAGGAAATAAATTTCCAGAGTCACTAATTCACATCGGTTACAACCGCCACTATTCCTACTATAGAATCCGTGGATTTTAGGCTCATTGAGCTTATTGATAAATGACCCTTCATTTATTTTGCCGAATTTCAAAGCAACGAAGATTATTTTGAAAAAAGGAGAGTGTGCGGGCTTTTAGGGTTCTGCTTCTGAAAAGGGTGTTGGAAAGAGGGATAGGTCTTAGGGACAGCTAGGGGAACAGGAAGAGTGCTGAGACGGGTGCTAGGAGGATGATTGTGCTAATAAAAAAGCCCTCGTCCGAATGGAGAGGGCTTGGGGTTAGTTTGTGTAGTAAAGATTTGTGCCAGCAAATTGTGGTTCGCAAGTCGCCATCACTCCTAGGCTTCGGAAGGTTTCTTCGTCGGCTTTTTGAAGGATGACGGTGCTGTGTGCTTGTAAGTGGCGCAAGTTTTGTAATTGATTTTTGGCAGCTTCTGCGGCAGGGTTAGTGACTGCTGAGATGCTGAGTGCGATGAGCACTTCTTTGCTATCGAGTGAGCGGCGTTGGTGTTTTAGAACGTCGCTTCCGAGTTGGCCAATCGCGTTTAAAATCACTGGTGGTAATAAATGGATGGAGTCACCAATTTCTGCTAATTCTTTAATGCAGTTGA
>ERZ773265.1361-NODE-1361-length-12952-cov-12.970303_pt1 | contig 12952 bp, 7 predicted proteins | sample MGYA00580512_ERZ773265 | MGnify/ENA primary metagenome ERZ773265 (study PRJEB29015, sample SAMEA2738169) | human oral metagenome | biome: human oral; feature: human-associated habitat; material: saliva | place: China | collected 2183 ... | reverse complement strand
CGTATGCTTCCAGCGCCCACACTTCCATCTCACCGAAGCGCTGACCGCCGAACTGTGCCTTACCGCCCAACGGCTGCTGGGTAATCATCGAGTAAGGACCTGTGGAGCGAGCGTGAATCTTGTCGTCCACCAGGTGGTGCAGCTTCAGGATGTACTGGTAACCCACCGAAATCGGGTCAGGGAACGGCTCACCCGAACGACCGTCAATCAGACGTGCCTTGCCGGAGCGAGTAATCAGACGATCGCCGTCACGGTTCGGATTCGCGTGATCCATCAAGTCGAAGAGCTCGTCCTCATGAGCGCCGTCGAACACGGGGGTCGCCAGGCGGGTGGGTCCGGATTCCTTCGGGAAGTTCGGCATATTCTTCAGCCACGCCGGGTCACCCTCAATCTTCCAACCCTGCTTAGCGAGCCAGCCGGTGTGAACCTCAAGCACCTGGCCGATGTTCATACGACCGGGCACGCCCAACGGGTTCAGAATGACATCAACGGGAGTACCGTCTTCCAAGAAGGGCATGTCTTCGACCGGCAGGATCTTGGAAATAACGCCCTTGTTACCGTGGCGACCTGCGAGCTTGTCGCCGTCGGTAATCTTACGCTTCTGCGCAACGTACACGCGCACAAGCTTGTTAACACCCGGGGGCAGATCGTCTTCATCGTCACTTTCGCGGTCGAAGATGCGAACGCCGATCACAGTACCGGATTCACCGTGGGGAACCTTCAGAGAAGTGTCACGAACTTCGCGGGACTTCTCGCCGAAGATTGCGCGCAGCAGGCGCTCTTCAGGGGTCAGCTCGGTCTCGCCCTTGGGGGTTACCTTACCGACCAGGATGTCGCCAGCCTCAACCTCGGCACCAATGTGGATAATACCGCGGTCATCCAGTGCAGAGAGAACTTCCTCAGAAACGTTGGGAATATCGCGGGTAATTTCTTCGGGACCCAGCTTGGTGTCACGAGCGTCGATTTCGTGCTCTTCGATATGAATCGAGGTCAGCACGTCCTCGGAAACCATGCGCTGGGAGAGGATAATCGCATCCTCATAGTTCAGACCTTCCCAGGGCATGTATGCCACGAGCAGGTTCTTACCCAGAGCGAGCTCACCGCCGTCGGTCGAAGGGCCGTCCGCGATAACGTCACGCTCTTCCACACGCTGACCGGCCTTCACCACAACACGCTGGTTGTAGCAGTTGCCCGGGTTCGAGCGGGAGAACTTCATGATCGGGTACGAGCTGCTGGTGCCGTCATCATTACGGACCATCACCAGGTCAGCCGAGACCTCAGAGACTACGCCAGCTTTCTTCGCCAGCACGGAGTCACCGGAGTCAAGCGCAGCGTACTTCTCCATACCGGTACCCACCACGGGAGCCTCAGACTCCAGCAGCGGCACAGCCTGACGCTGCATGTTCGCGCCCATCAACGCGCGGTTCGCGTCGTCGTGCTCAAGGTAAGGGATCAGGGCGGTTGCCACAGACACCATCTGGCGCGGGGAAACGTCCATGTACTGCACGTCGGTTGGTGCTACCAGCACGGCCTCACCGGAACCATCGCCTGCACGGCAGAGAACCTCGTCCTCAGCGAAGGTGCGGTCAGCGGTCAGCGGGGCGTTTGCCTGCGCAATAATGACGCTCTTCTCGTCATCAGCAGTCAAATAACGCACCTTGTCGGTGACCTTGCCGTCTTCAACCACGCGGTAGGGGGTCTCAATAAAGCCGTAAGAGTTAATGCGGCCATAGGTTGCCAACGAACCGATCAGACCAATGTTCGGGCCTTCAGGGGTTTCAATGGGGCACATACGGCCGTAGTGTGAGGGGTGCACGTCGCGCACTTCCATGCCCGCGCGGTCGCGGGAAAGACCGCCGGGGCCCAGCGCCGACAGGCGACGCTTGTGGGTCAGACCGGCCAGCGGGTTGTTCTGGTCCATGAACTGCGACAGCTGTGACGTACCGAAGAACTCCTTAATGGCCGCCACTACGGGGCGGATGTTCACCAGGGACTGCGGGGTAATCGCATCCACGTCCTGGGTGGTCATGCGCTCACGCACCACACGCTCCATGCGGGAAAGACCGGTGCGGATCTGGTTCTCAATCAGCTCACCCACGGTACGGATACGGCGGTTCCCGAAATGGTCGATGTCGTCCACATCAACCTTCAGGTCGATCTCCTGGCCGCCGCGTGACCCCTTAATGGTGGGCTCACCGGCGTGCAGGGCGCACAGGTAATGAATCATCTGTGCAATATCGTCCTGGCTCAGCACCGACGCTTCATCCGAGTCTAGGGGCACCTCCACGCCGAGCTTGCGGTTCACCTTGTACCGGCCAACCTTCGCCAAATCGTAGCGGCGCGGGGTGAAGTACATGTTGTCAAGTAGTGCCTGGGCTGCCTCAACTGTGGGGGGCTCACCCGGGCGGAGCTTACGGTAAATATCGAGCAGGGCCTCGTCCCGGGTTGAGACGGAGTCCTTCTCAAGAGTCGCACGGATCGAATCGTACTGGCCGAACTCTGAAAGAATCTTCGACTCGCTCCACCCCAGGGCCTTCAGCAGCACGGTCACGGACTGTTTACGCTTACGGTCCAGGCGCACACCCACCTGATCGCGCTTATCAATCTCAAGCTCGAACCAGGCGCCGCGTGAAGGAATCACACGTGCCGAGTAGATGTCTTTATCTGAGGTGCGGTCCGGGGCCTTCTCAAAGTAAGCACCGGGCGAGCGCACCAGCTGGGAAACGACCACACGTTCGGTACCGTTAATAACGAAAGTACCGGATTCGGTCATGAGCGGGAAGTCGCCCATGAACAGGGTCTGCTGCTTAACCTCGCCCGTGGCGTGGTTAATGAACTCAGCTTTGACGTAGAGCGGAGCGGCATAGGTGGCGTCACGGTCTTTGCATTCTTCAACCGTGTACTTGGGGTCCGCGAACTCCGGGTCGGAGAAGGAGAGCTGCATGGTCTCCTGAAAGTCCTTAATCGGGGAGATTTCTTCGAAAATCTCGGCAAGACCGGACTTACGCGGGACGGAGGTATCGCCAGCAGCTTCAGCTGCTTCAAGGCGAGCCAGCCACCCGGCGTTACCGACAAGGCGGTCAAAACTATCGGTCTGGATAGCCAGCAGGTTAGGAACCTTCAACGGTTCGTTAATTTTTGCGAATGAAATACGGCGGTCGGTGTTACCCGCACCGTTAGCGGCGTCATGGTTAGAGGTGCTCGAAGCGACCAAGATGGGGATCCTTCCACAGACATGTCTGTTAGCAATCAGCCTCCCGGCAACGTTACCGAAAACACAGACTTCGGGCCGCAGATACGGTGCACGAAGCTACAGATGTCGAACGGGGAAACGTCACCTTCAAGCCTGTGCCCACCGCTATATGAAGGCACTCAGGTTAGGGGAAAGCGTAAATATTAACGATACACCATTGTTTGAGGATTGTCTACCACACCCCGTGGGATGATGCAAGCGCCGGTTCACAAGAACTTGTGATGCCCCTTGTGAAAGCTTCAATAATATGCCCGCAATAATTAATCACCGGCTTTTGGAACCGCTTATGAGAGTCTCTCGCCCTCCCCTGCCCCAGCTGGCATTCATGTTTCCTAGTGCCCATAGTCAAAAATAGTGCCGGCAGGGTTGGTGTACGACTCAACTGCCATACCCACTTTCACCAGTTTCGTGCCGTTTTGGAGCACCATCATCATACCGTGCTCAATATCCCACTCAGTCTCGGCTTCCACCACAATCAGCACATTGTTATTGTCCCAGGCAACCGTGCACCGATCCCAGATAGGATCCACAAGAGTCCACACCTGAGATTCGGGAATATCCGGCAAGTATTGTTCCCAGTCGTACTCATCCGCCATATCAAAATACATACGGTAGAACTGGTACACATAAGGAGTTGCCTGGGCAAAAATATCGGTATCGGGTGAGCGGAGGTTGTCAATCGCGGCACGAATACGCTGCCACCCGGCAGAGTCAAGAGTCTTCATATCGAAACTAAACGTTACCGATGCCTTCTTGAGTGCAGGCACGTCCACCGGGTCACTCACATAGAGCTCTTCGTCAGCATCGTAATTGAAATTTATGATATTGGGGTCGTGGGTGTTATTAGGTTTCATCGCCATCGCTTTCCTCCTATGTAAACTCTCATTATTTCATCACCGCGCCCCATCAGGTTTTTTAGCGAGTATGTTCTCGAATTGTTGTCTCCAATTCTTCAAGAAACCGCGCGGTAGGCGGAGCGGGCTCTTCTTCCGACATAACACTTATCGGTGGGTGCGGGGGAAGACCTGGAATATGATGCACCCGCACTGCTGTTCCCTGTTTCTCAACGATAGACTGCGCGATTATGGCGCATCCCAGGTTTGCCGCAACCATCTCGCGGATGCTGGCCGGACTGTGCGTCTCAAAATCCACTCGCGGTTCGACTCCGATTACGCCGAATGCCTCGTTCAGCAGGTGGCGCAGACCGCTATCTGAGGGTAAGCAGACAAATGGCTCATGCGCCACATCAGCCAGTGTACTTACATGACCCCTGCCAGCAAGCGGCGTGATGAGTACCAACCGTTCACTCGTAATTTCGGTTCGCTGCCATCCCTGACGTTCATCGGCAGCACCTGCAGGCCCGATCACCACATCAACCTGACCCGCTTCTAACTTACCCAGCAGTTCTGCAATAAGCCCGGTAGACAACGAAATCGTCACCTGTGGGTAACGTGCACGAAATCGACTCAGCAGACCAGCAACATCAAAATTACCGGTGAGTGGCGTGACGGCCACACGCACATGACCCGCTGAAACCGAGTGGAAAGACTGCATCAGCCGCTTGCCTTCTTCAAGGTTCGCCAACGCCAGCCGAGCATAAGGTAAAAATTGTTCCCCGGCAGCGCTGAGGGTCACAGTTCGGGAGCGGTTCAACAATGTGACCCCTAGCTCCTTCTCCAGCCTTTTGACGTGTGCGGAAATAGCAGGCTGTGCCAGATGCAGGTCAGCAGCAGCTTTGGTGAACCCACCGCACCGCACGACTGCCTCAAAGGATTCCAGGTAGCGTAGTTCCATCTATCCATAATAAAACGTTATGACTTCTATAAAAACCTTGTCTTAGACATATAGAAGTATGGGTGGAAAAATTTTTCATATGACATTACATCAACATACAGATAGTCCAGCCACCCGGAACCTCGGAACTCTGACGACCTCAGCCTTAGGCTTTGGCTGCATGGGTCTGTCCCAGGGGTACGGGTCTGCTGATGATACCGAGTCCATCGCGGCCATTCATGCTGCTCTTGATGCTGGGGTTACGCTGCTTGATACCGCAATAAGCTATGGCCAGGGCCATAACGAGGCGTTGGTAGGTCGCGCCATAGCGTCCAGTGGCGTGCCCCGCGACAATCTGCAGATCGCAACTAAATTCGGCATTGCGCGGGGCGATCACGGTGTCCGCCTGGATGCCCACCCGGATCACATTGCAGGTTACTGTGACGAGTCGCTGCGTCGTCTCGGAACTGAAACGATTGACCTGTACTACCTGCACCGTGTAGACCCGCAGGTGCCAATCGAAGAGTCAATTGGTGCAATGAGCGAGCTGGTGTCCCAGGGGAAAGTACGCCATCTTGGAGTGTCTGAGGTGACAGCTGACCAGTTGCACCGTGCCCACGCTATTCATCCGATTGCCGCCGTGCAATTCGAATGGTCGCTCATGTGGCGTGAACCTGAGGTAAATATTGTGCCGGCGGCACGCCAGTTGGGTGTGGGCCTAGTCCCCTATAGCCCTCTGGGCCGCGGGTTGCTTGGCGGAAGTCTCAACACCACCAGTGTTGCCGACAGCCCCTTCCGGGCGAATGACCCGCGGTTTAACGGTTCCAGTCTCACTGCTAATATGCGCCAAGTTGATGCCCTCGCCTCGTTTGCGCGGTCCCGCTCCATGACCGTGGCCCAGCTGGCTCTGGCGTGGCTTCTTGCGCAGGGCGACGATGTTGTTCCTATCCCCGGAACACGCAATGCGCAGAGGGCACAGGAAAATGCCGCGGCTATGCGCTACCACCTAGAGGCAAAAGATTTAGCCGCCTTAGAGAGTGTGGTACCGGCAAACGGTTGGGTGGGAGACCGCCAGTCTTTCGCCGTACCGGTAACCGCTCGACCAGTGTTCTAACCGACTGCACAATAAAGATAAAGAAAACGCTCGCCCTGAATGCCCCTGCGGCTTCCGGGCGAGCGCTCCCCTACCATTTTGGAGCTAACATTCCACCACGTTAACCGCCAGGCCACCCATTGAGGTTTCCTTGTAACGGTGTGACATATCCATGCCGGTTTGGCGCATCGTTTCGATCACTTGGTCTAGGGAAACACGATGCGCACCATCACCGCGCAGTGCCATGCGTGCCGCCGTGACTGCGTTCGACGCGGCCATCGCGTTGCGTTCAATGCACGGAATCTGCACCAACCCGCCCACAGGGTCACAAGTCAGCCCTAGGTTATGCTCCATCGCAATCTCTGCGGCGTTTTCAATCTGCTCGTTCGTACCGCCCAAAACCTGAGCAAGACCGGCAGCGGCCATCGAGCTGGCGCTGCCGACCTCTCCCTGGCATCCCACCTCGGCACCGGAAATTGAGGCACGCTTCTTATACAGCACCCCGATCGCGGCGGCAGCCAAGAAAAAGTCGATCACCGCATCCTCACGCTTGCCCCGACCGCAATGCCGTATTCCGGGCGTATAGTTCATCGCATAGTGCAAAACCGCCGGAATAATGCCGGATGCACCATTCGTCGGCGCCGTCACCACGCGGCCACCAAACGCATTCTCTTCGTTCACGGCGAGCGCGATTAGGTTCACCCAGTCAATGGCGTATTCGGGTGATTTATTGGGGTCTTCGGTCATTAGGTCGCGGTGCCATGCCCCGGCGCGGCAACGTACCTTGAGGGGCCCAGGCAGGTAACCAACACGCGATAGTGAAGACCCGATGCATTCCTTCATAACCTTGTAGATGTGCAGAATTCCTTGGCGTACCTCAGCCTCGCTGCGAAGCGAACACTCGTTTGTCATTTTGAGCTGGGCAATACTCATCCCGGTCTCGTTCGCCATGTCTAAGAGCTCGGCGCCGGAACCGAACGGGTAGGGTGGGCGTTCTAGGGATGCTCCCCCGGTTGCGGGCTCGTCACCTTCGACAATAAATCCACCACCGATGGAAAAATAGGTGCGCTCCAAAAGCATCTTCTCGCCCTCGAATGCGGCGATCTTAATACCGTTTGTGTGGCGCGGAAGCACTGTTAGGGGACGCAGGGTTATATCGAGTTCTCGGTAGTTCAGAACCGGTCCGTAAACTTTGCCCTCCTCGCCGCAGGGAGCCGTCGCACCGTACATACTGGAAGGATACCCGGCGAGCGGCAGAGTGCCGTCCACGCTATTACGCTCGATCATGGCGTCTGCCTCGGTGAGGCAGATAGTTTCGGGCACATGCCCGCACAACCCTTTGAGCGCCGCGCTCATGGTGCCGTGCCCTGCCCCGGTTGCGGCGAGTGATCCATACAGGTCAATATGCACTTTCGTGATGCGTGAGAGCAGGTTGGTGTCAATAAGTTCGGCGATAAAACGGTTGGAGGCGCGCATCGGCCCTACGGTGTGGGAGCTGGAAGGACCTATGCCGATGCTAAAGAGCTCGAACACGCTGATATCGTATTCGAGCGCTTCGGCTTGTTTTTGCACACTACTTGGAACGCCAGTATCTAGTGCCACATTATTCCTTCATCTGTGTGAGTATGCGCTTGCCCGCCAGGTTTTATATGCGGCGGTTCGTCCGTTTGTTGGGATTAGCTTCTGGGAGTACACCTGTAGGTTCTCCCGATGTAACCGCCCGAAGACGGTATGCAGCCTTCATTGTCTGCTGGTTTTCCCTGAGGTTTATGCTCACCGAGCATCTTGCAACCTGCTGAGTTCATCCTAGCTTACTTCAAGTCATGGATAAACTAAGGCGACATTATGTTTGCGTGCGCGCCCGGGCTTGCCTGTGCGATAAACTTCGAGTCGATATACCGACACAGGCATGCTGAAGGGCGGGTAAATATACTTCAGCACATTCACCCGCCCTATGCCTCTTGCTCGGGTTACCTGAGATGAAGCAGTATTTACTTCTCGCGCTTGTAGAACGGAAGCGAGACCACGTCGAAAGTTGCACGCTTACCGCGAATATCCACGTCCACCTCGGAACCGACCTCGGAGAATTCGCGCTTCACCAGTGCCATTGCTATCGGGTAACCCAGGGTCGGGGAAGGAATACCGGAGGTTACCTCACCGATTTGATTACCCTCGGCATCGACGAGGAACGAACCCGCACGTGCCGGGCGCTTTGCCTGGGCTTTCAGCCCAACCAGAATACGCTCTGACGGAGACTTCGCCAGTTCGGTCAGGGCGGTACGGCCCACGAAATCAACAGTCTTCTTCTCCAAAGCGATCTCAACTAGGCGACCCAAGCCGGACTCGAAGGGGGTAATGTCCAGGCCCAGCTCATGACCGTAAAGCGGCATACCAGCTTCCAGACGCAGCGAATCGCGTGCCGCCAAACCTGCCGGGGTCAAGCCGAAGGGCTCACCTGCGGCGGCGAGTGCCTCCCACAGTTTCACAGCGTTGGCGTTCGGTACAAAGAGCTCGAAACCGTCCTCGCCGGTGTAGCCGGTACGTGCCAGAAGTACATCTACTCCGGCGATGGTGACCGGAACGGAAGCGTAGTATTTGAGCTCGCGTACCGCATCCTCATCTGAGGCACCAGCCGCAAGCAGAATTTCTTCGGCACGCGGTCCTTGCACAGCAATCAGGGAGGTGTCGTCAGATTCGTTGACGAACTTCACGTCAAAATTGCCCAGACGCTCGCTCATGGCCGCAAAATCGTTATCAATGTTGGCGGCATTGGGCACAACCAAGAATTCTTCGTCGCCCAAGCGGTAGGTGATAAGGTCGTCAATCACGCCGCCCTTGTCGTTGGCGAGAATCGAGTACTTGGCGCGACCAGGCTTGAGTACGGACATGTTGGAGACCAGAGCGTAGTCGAGGAATGCAGCGGCATCGGGCCCGGTGATGCGGAACTCACCCATGTGGGAGAGGTCGAAAATACCGGCGCGGGTGCGCACAGCCTGATGCTCGGCAACATCGTTGGCGTATTTGAGCGGCATATCCCAGCCGCCAAAGTCGGTGAATGCGGCTCCTAGCTTTTCGTGGACGGGGTAGAGTGCGGTCTTCTTGGGTGACATGTTTCTCCTTAGTACATAGTCAGATACACTGCTTTGTGCAAGAACGGTTTATACCAGAACGATTATTCTTTTTTTAAGAACATTCATTCTATTTTATGTGTGTACGGTAAGCCTTCCGGGCGCCCCGCTCCCCCGCCTCCTAACAAACAGGCGAAAAACGCGGGACACACAGAAGTTCATCGAATCATCGAAGCTACTCGGCGTGAGCTTCAAGATCGAATGCCTCCATCGGAGGGCATTCGCAGACAAAGTGACGGTCTCCGCCCGCACCGTCAATACGACCCACAGGCGTAAAGTACTTGTTGGCGCGAAGCGAAGGAACCGGGAAGGCAGCCTGAGTGCGGCTGTACGGGCGATCCCACTCGTCGGCAGAAACAACATCCACCGTATGCGGAGCGTTGCGCAGCACAGAATCTTCCACTGCGACCTTGCCTTCGGCAACCTCAAGAATTTCGCCGTAGATAGTCTCCATCGCCTCAATAAAGCGATCGAGTTCTTCCTTCGACTCCGATTCGGTCGGCTCCATCATCAAAGTTCCCGGAACCGGGAACGCCAGAGTAGGCGCATGGAAACCGAAGTCCATCAGACGCTTACACACGTCTTCGGCGGTCACATGGGAGCGGTCGGTAAGCTCACGAATATCTAGGATGCACTCGTGACCCACCAGGTTTGCGTTGCCGGTGTAGAGCACAGGGAACTTATCGTTGAGCTTTTTCGCCACGTAGTTTGCGTTCAGCACCGCGTATTCCGAGGACTTTTTCAAGCCCTCAGCACCGCTCATAGCAATGTACATCCAGCTGATGGGAAGCACACCAGCAGAGCCAAAGAACGCCTGCGCAATCGGAAGTGCCGCGCCGCTAGGCAACTTGCCTTCGGCATCCGCAGTCGCGGCATCACCGGGAAGGTACTTCGCCAGATGCTCACGAGCAGCGAGAGGCCCAACACCGGGACCGCCACCGCCGTGTGGGATGGAGAAGGTCTTGTGCAGGTTCAGATGGGAAATATCGCCGCCGAACTTACCCGGCTGTGCGAAGCCCATCTGCGCGTTCAGGTTTGCACCATCCAGGTAAACCTGACCGCCCGCGGCATGCACAAGCTCGCAAACCTCAGATACCTGAGGCTCAAACACGCCGTGCGTCGAGGGATAAGTAATCATGATGCCAGCGATCTTATCGCCGTACTTCTCGATCTTCGTCTTCAGATCATCAACATCAATCGAGCCGTCGGATGCGGTCGCCACACCCGCAACCTTAAGCCCGGCAAGCGCTGCGGATGCGGCATTCGTGCCGTGCGCCGAAAGCGGAATAAGCACGGTATCACGCTCGTGATCACCGTTAGCCTCGTGGTAGGCACGAATAGCACGCAGACCACCGTACTCACCGGTTGCACCGGAGTTCGGCTGCAAAGACACGACATCGTATCCGGTGATAGCGACCAGCCAGTCGGAAAGTTCCTTGATGAGCTTATGCCAGCCCTGAGCCTGATCGGCGGGTGCAAGCGGGTGAATATTCGCAAATTCGGGCCAGGAAATCGGTTCCATTTCCGCAGCCGCGTTAAGTTTCATAGTGCACGAACCCAGAGGAATCATCGTGCGGTCCAGAGCCAAATCCTTATCAGAGAGGTGGCGCAGGTAACGCATCATCTCGGTCTCGGAACGGTACCTATGGAAGACGGGATGCTGCATATACTCATCGGTACGGAGCAGATTTGCTGGAATGCTGAACTTGGCATCTGCCTCGGAGGGAAGTTCTGCGCCAAATGCCTTTACCAGACGCTCCAAAACCCGGTCATCATGAGATTCACCAACCGAAATACCCACGCGGTTCTCGTTGATACGGCGAATGTTAATACCAGCCTCAAGCGCCTTGGCAACGAGCTCATCTGCGCGAGCCGGTGCATCAATCACCACGGTGTCAAAGAAATGCTCATAGGCAATACCGTATCCGGCGCTTTCCAGGGCTGTCGCTACACGAGCCGCGTTAGTATGCAGACGTTCGGCAATAGCGCGCAGCCCCTCGGGACCGTGATACACAGCGTAAGCACCGGCCACAATCGCCAGCAAAGCCTGAGCGGTACAGATATTACTGGTAGCCTTCTCGCGACGAATGTGCTGTTCGCGGGTCTGCAGAGACAAACGGTAAGAAGGCTTACCGGCGGAATCCTGCGACACACCGACCAGACGGCCCGGCATAGTGCGTTCCATACCCTTATGCACTGCCATGTAGGCGGCATGCGGACCACCAAAGAAGAAGGGCAAACCGAAACGCTGGGTATTGCCCACGGCAATATCAGCACCGAGTTCCCCCGGAGACTTCAGCAGGGTGAGCGCCAACAAATCGGCGTCCACGGTCACTAGGGCGTTACGTTCCTTGGCCGCTTTCACCAGCGGTTCAATGTCACGAATTTCCCCGTCGGATGCGGGGTATGCAAGCACCACACCGTACAGATCGCCCTCGGGCAGCCCCTCCGAGAAATCGGTGACCACAAACGGAATGTCAAGAAGTTCGGCACGACCGCGTACCACAGCAAGAACCTGCGGCAGGCACCGAGAATCAATCGCGAAGAAACCGTTCTTAACCTTACGGTTGGCGCGGTGCATCATCACAACCGCCTCCGCAACCGCGCTTGCCTCATCGAGTAGGGAAGCATTCGCAATATCCAGGCCGGTGAGTTCCATAACCACGTTCTGGAAATTCAGCAGAGCTTCCAGACGACCCTGCGAAATTTCAGCCTGGTAGGGGGTGTACGAGGTGTAAAATCCGGGGTTTTCAAGAATGTTGCGGCGTAGAACGGCGGGGGTTACGGCATCGTAATAGCCTTCGCCAATCATCTGCGTATAAACTTTGTTCTCGGCGGCATACTCGGCGATCTTGGCGAGTGCATCCTGCTCTGTCAACGGATCGGGAAGATCAAGCTCACCGTGAAGGCGAATCTGAGGCGGGACAGCGTCGTCCATCAGAGCTCCCAGGGAATCGTATCCCAGGGCTTTGAGCATCTGCTCAGCGTCTGCGGAACGGGGGCCGAGATGACGGTCAATGAAAGACATATATCTATCTCCTAATCGGCGCAAACCGTTAGCGGTTCACAACGGTGCTGTTGTGTATATACAGTACTAATTTTCCCATATTGTGGGCTCAAACTTCTAGCTACATATGCCCTGTGACACGCATGTTATAAGGGTTTATCGGCATACATGCGATCACCTGTTACGGCACGGCGAATGATTTCTTACCGCCACATACCAGGAGCGTCATCCCCCACTCTGGCGGCAGCCGTCACAGGCAAGAGCATCTGCCCATTAAAGTAGCTGTTTACGGCGGCGTCATAGGCTGCACCCATCACCAGCGGCGGGAAGAACCCGCCTAGAGCGCCAGCAGCAGCCAAAACCGGCATCGCAATCAATAAATTAGAGGTATCTACATTCAGAGCCATCTGTTCCAAAATTATGACCGCCACCCCATAATTTGGTTTTAGGGTACGAAACTCACGTAAAAAGCTCTGGCCGCTCCCCCAGAGTAGGGAACGGCCAGAGCCATGGAAACAAGCAATTGAGTGAAAAACTCAGCTACTACTTCGCTGCGGCATCAGCCTTATGATGTTCCGGCTTACCGCCATGCTTGACCAAGAATGCCGAGGCAAAAGCCACAGCTGCAGTTACAGCCAACAGAGTTAGACCGATGAAGTAGTTACGATGTGCAGCATCGTAGGTTGCGCCCATCACCA
>ERZ773265.1359-NODE-1359-length-12966-cov-34.916041_pt1 | contig 12966 bp, 12 predicted proteins | sample MGYA00580512_ERZ773265 | MGnify/ENA primary metagenome ERZ773265 (study PRJEB29015, sample SAMEA2738169) | human oral metagenome | biome: human oral; feature: human-associated habitat; material: saliva | place: China | collected 2183 ... | reverse complement strand
GCAGAGTCGTGGAGTGGGTGTTTAGAGCGTTATATTAATGCTTTAGAAGAGGGGCGAGCCGCACGTTGGACTCCGTTAGAGGCTCATAATGCTGGGTTGGAAGGAACGCCGAAAACTTTACGTGCTGCTGAGGCTGATTTGTCGGTTAGGCGTATTAGTATTGTTGATAGGGCTGGAGTGGTTCATTATGACAATGAACGTGGTGTTGGTGGTCAGTGGTTAAAGCCTGTTGGGGCTGTGGGTGTTCTTGAGAATTTGCGTGGGAATGTGGCTAATAGGGCTGAGGTTATTGAGCGAATTGGTTTGCTTCAAGAGCGTGCTGTCAGGTTGGGTGTGCCCGGTACTGTACAAGATGGTATTAAACATGCGGATGTTTTAGCTAGGGGCGGCGGTAAGCAGTTGCATACTAAAGCGGACGTGATTGCTGGGATAAAGAGTAAAGCGCATGAGATGGGTGACAAAAAAGCGCGGCAACCACGGTCACATTCTATTGAAAGAAAAGCTGGCCCTAAATTATAGGGATGTATTTTATAAGGTTTATTTTGACCCGTTAAGTCGCGTGGCTTAGCGGGTCTACCTGATAAGGTGGGTATGTTTAGACAAGTGATCTAAGGGTGGGTGGGAGCGAGATAAAAGGGCAGAAGGAGGAGTGCAGCAGCAAGCATAGCATACGATTTTCATGACACTATGTCATAAAAATTGTATGCGCTTCGCTTCTGGGTTTTACCCAGACCCATTGGCTTTTTCAGGAAGGTGGTTTGTGTTTTGGTTGATGAGGTTAAGCCTGCTATGGCTAATAGGCGCCGTTGTGTTTTTAAGGGTGTTTATTTTGATGAATCTGAGTGGGTGCGGGCTCAAGAAATTATGGCCGGTGGGGGGTGGGGGTCTTTTTCTGATTTTGCCCGGGAGATGATTTTGAACCGCACTGTTGTAGTTAACAACCGCCGGTTGGATGTGGTGGGGCTAAGGGCGGCTCTGTCACCGATTGGGAATAACATTAACCAGATTGCCCGTAAAGTTAACACCCATAATTTAGCTAGCTTGGAGCAGCTAGAAGAGGTACGATTATTGCTAGAAAATGTTGAAGCGATAGTTGAGGCGTACATCAGAGAGGGGGATGAACTTGGCGATCGTGAAAATAAATCAGATTAGATCTACTTTGGCTAAAGCGATAGATTATATCGCGGATGCCTATAAGACCGATGGCCAGACTCTACTGTCCTCTAATGCGTCTGTTACCCCTAAAGTTGATTCTATCGTGAAAGCGTTTAAAGACGTTCAGGATTTAGCTGATTATAACCGCGTGGATGGCAAGCGCCCGAGCGTGGTTGGTATTCATTTGATCCAATCGTTTTCACCTGGTGAGGTGAGCCCGCAGGAAGCCCACCAGGTGGGGATTGAATTTATTGAACGTATTAGTGGTGGCCAATACCAGTACGTTATAGCCACCCACGTGGATAGGCACCATATTCATAATCATATTATTATGAACCCGTGTTCAAGCGTTACGCTTAAACGCTGGCGGTGCGGTAAAGGGCGACTAGCTCAGCTGCGTGAGCTTAGTGACGATGTTTGTTTAAAGCACGGTCTTAGCGTTATCAAAGAGCCAGGGCGTGACGCTATTAGCCTGGGTGAAGTTTATGCCCGTACACGCGGGGTGAGTAATAAAGAAAATATCCGTGATGTTATTGATCAGGGAGTTTTTTACTGCCGCGATATGGGGGGGCTGCAACGGTTTTTGCGTGAGAGAGGCATTGAGGCCGTGAACAGGCGCGGCTCACTGGTTCTGCGTGATAGGCCTGGTGGTAAGGGGATGCGTTCAGAGCGGCTCGGTCTGGCTTATAGCCAGGCGGCTTTGATGTCTAGGCTGGGGCGGGCCGAGCGGCAGGAGTTCGTGGTCAGGCGCGGCCAGGTTGAGAATTTAAATGGTGAGAGGCTTTTGGTTCGTGTGCCTGGCCTGGGTGATGGGGGCGCCCTGGTTGTAAGCCGCACTGACCTAGTCGATAACGGGACCTCATTTCGCTTGTTTTTAAACGTTAATCGGTCATATCCGGTGGTGGATAAGTTCGACCGTAGCGGGGGTAACGTGACTACCAGCCAACTGCAATGGCTGCTAACCATGCCGCGTGAAGCGACTATAAATGCTCGAACTGAGCAGGCACCAGTGAGGGGGGCTAGCCCAGCCCAGCAACGCTATTACGCCTATATTGACCGTCGGGTAGCTCAGCTGCGGGCCACGTCGCGGCAGATCAGCGCAGATATCGAGCTTGGTTCTATGAGCCCTGCGCAGCTTCAGTCACATATTGAGGGCCTGAAAGACCAGATCAGGCAGGGACGCGCGGACCTAACAGGTCTTATTGTTGATAAGCAAAGACGTATAGACGCCGGACAGAGCACGGCCGATGTAGACAGCCTGATTGACGCGAAAACTCAGCAGGTTAGCGAGACACAGGAAAAACTTAAAGCTGCAATCAAAGTTAAGGGTAACAAGCAGAAAGGTAGAAACCGATGATGGCAGACGATTTCGTGGAAGCCGCGAAACAACAAGCTCAGCAGGCGGCTGAGATTGTTGTTCCCGCCGTGACCGACAAGGTCAAGGCGGGCGCTGGCGCATTCATGGACATGATGAAGGGTGTGGCTTCAATGCCAGCCTCAGCACTGGCGAACCACTTCATGCATGGTAACCACCAGGCCAGCCTGGCCACTTTGCAGCGGCAGATGGGTGGGGATTTGCACCCGCTGGCTATCTCGCCTGAACTGGAGCGTTATTTGAAGGCTGATTTGAGGCGTAGGGGGGTTAACTTCTCGCTGGAGAAAGCCCCTGACGGTAACACCTACGTGCATTTCTCAGGCCGTGACGTTGACACGGTGCAGCATGGGCTGAAGCAGGCGGCTGCTAGGTATGAGCATAGAGTCGCCAAGGTTGACGCGAAAGCTTTTAAGCGTGAAGTCAAAGCACGTAAAAAAGTAAATAAGGTCATGAACAAACAGAGTGGAAAAGTCTCTAAGAGCTTGTCGAAGTCTCGGAAAGCGGCAGTTAAAGCCGATAAAGCGCAGGTCAAGGCTAATAAAGCTCGTTACAAGGCTAATAAGCAGCTGGGGGTTATCGCCCAGTCAAGCCCTGAAAAGCGTGCTAGGGCTATCAAAAAGTATATGCGACTGTCTGCAAGGGCTAACAAGAAGCAACTTAAAGCAAACACTAAAAGCATGAAGGCGCGTAGTGCGGCCCTGAATTTTTGGCAAACGCAGTATAGGGCTACTGACAAGATTAGCCGGGCCCAGTACAAGGCGGTCAGGCGTATTGATCGGGTGCGTAAGTGGCGTATGAAGAAACTGAAGCAGTCGTTTAACCAGGGCTTGCCTCAGCCGGTTCCGCAGCAGGGCCTTCCTGGCCAGCCGGTTCCTGGCCAGCCTATGCCGCAGCCAGTGAATCAGCCCATGCCTGGGCAGCCTGTTCCTGGCCAGCCGGTTCCGCAGCAGGGCTTGCCTCAGCAGCCGTTTCCGCACAGCAGAAGCCGGAAGTCTACTTTTACAGGGCCTGGCCAGCGGGCACCTCAACCCATGCCTGGGCAGCCGGTACCTGGGCAGTCTGTACCTCAGCCGGTTCCGCAGCAGGGCCTTCCTGGCCAGCCGGTTCCTGGCCAGCCTATGCCGCAGCCAGTGAATCAGCCCATGCCTGGGCAGCCGGTTCCTGGCCAGCCCATGCCGCAACCGGTGAATCAGCCTATGCCGCAGCCGATTCCTGAGCCGGTGCCTCCGCAGCCCATGCCTCAGCCGATGCCTGAGCCGGTGCCTCCGCAGCCCATGCCTCAGCCGATGCCGCAGGAGGGTTTGCCTGGGCAGGCTTTACCTCAGCCTGTTCCGCAGCAACCGGTACCTGGCCAGCCTATGCCGCAGCAGGGCTTGCCTGGGCAGCCCGTGCCTCAACCGATTCCTGGCCAGGCTTGGCTTACCCCGGAGGTTCTGAGTCAAGTTCCACGCCAGCCCATGCCTCAGCCGGTGAATCAGCCGCTTCCTCAGCAGCAGGTACCCCAGCGGGCACCCCAGCCCATGCCGCAACCAGTGAATCAACCTATGCCGCAGCAGCGGGCACCCCAGCCTATGCCTGGGCAGCGGGCACCTAAAGGGACACCTGGCCAGCCTAAATACTCCAAAGCGGACGTGACCAAGGCGATGGACCAGCGCAAGCAACAAATCCTTGAGGAAGCCAAAAAGGCTAAGCCCACCCGCAGCGCCCCTACCCACAGCAAGGGGGCCCGCTGATGAACTCTTATACGAAAGTGTTCCTGGCGGGTACGATCACCGGGCAAATCACTGTGCGCACCAGCCCTGATATTGCCATGTTCAAAATTGAGACAGTTTTAGGGCAAGAGCGGGCAACTGAGTGGGTTCAGGCTCAAGGTGATCTAGCCAGGTTCGTGGTAGAGAAGAAATTCAAGCCAGGCGATCAGGTGCTAGTACACGGTGAGCTTGTGCAGGGAAGCGGGCAGGGCGAGTTTTTCACTCTAGCCCACCGCCTTAGCCATGATGAATCAGCCATTTGGAGGCTAACCCATGGCGCGTAGAGTACTGGCTATTGCCCGCACTAGCAGCGACGAAACAGCAATGACACGGCCTTTTAAAGGTTTAGCTGATGTTGAATTAATCGATGCTAGTAGCGGGCAGGCCCGCGCAGTTATCGCCAGATACGGTATTAAAGCTCAACCAGCTTGGCTGTATCCGCTTGGTGAGAGCGTGATTGTGGCCGTGGGTAGCCCAGAGCCGATTGTGCAGCGTTTACGCGAGCAGTTAGCCCGTGAAATGCCACCACACCAAACCCAGGTTAAACCGGTTAAACCAGTTAACCAGGATAAGCAGGCTAACCAGGCCCTGAGCATGGAGCCCAGACGCAAAATCACGCGCAAAGAAGTTCTGGCAATGATGGAAGGGCGAGCCGACCAGCTACACCCGGTTACGCAGGTAAGCAGGCTTAACCGCCGCCTGAGTATGGAACATGCACGGTCAAGGGGAGGCGAAAAATGAGTAAAGGCAAGATTTTTTTCGCTTCTATCCTGGCTGTTTTAGCTTGGTGGTGCGCTAACAAGGTCACCTGGCAGGTGCGCACTGACCAGGAGGCGGGCCGTGACTTTTCCCAGATAATCGACCGGTTCACCCTGGATTTAACCGCCCACCCGTTACACATCTCGTTTGCGGGGGCTGACGTGTTAGGCGGTTTTGGTGGGATAGCACTGGTGTTATTGATAGCCCTGTACATGTATGGGGCTAGGAAACCCACCCGGCCAGGTGAAGAACAAGGCTCAGCTCACTGGGCTAAACCAAGCGAAGGCAGAAAGTTTGCTGGTGACAGGAAAACCGACATGCTTTTCACTCGCAGCGAATCACTAAACCTTGACTCACGTAAAACCCAACGTAACCTAAATGCCCTGATTATCGGCTCTTCTGGCTCTGGTAAATCACGCTACTACGTGATGCCTAACCTAGCACAAGCGAACACCTCGTTTTTGGTGACAGACCCTAAAGGCGAGGTACAGCGAGCTATGGGACAGGGTCTAAAAGACAAGGGCTACCAGATACGTAGTCTTAACCTGATTGATTTTGACCGTAGCGACACGTTCAACCCGCTACGCTATTTCAACCCTGAGCAGGCTGAAGTTGACTGCGCTATCTTGGTGGAAAACCTGATCACAAACACGTCTGGCCAAAAACCTAGCGGTGGGTCAGACTTCTGGGAGAAAGCAGAACGCGCGCTACTGACAGCGTTTGTCTCATACATCTACTTCACTAAAGGCGCTCAAGGTACCTTGATTGACGTGGTGGATATGCTGGCTAAAATGCAGGCCTCTGAGGAAAACGAAGAGTCTATCAGCGAGATCGACGCTATCTTTGAATCCACCCAGGAGTACATTGAAATGTTCGATCAAAACCCTGACGAGTACGACCACGAAGCCGCCATCATGCTTAACGGCCTACGCTTTTCATGCAGTCAGTACAACATTTACACTCAGGGCGCGGGGGAAACCAAGAAAAGTATCATTATTTCCCTTGGTGTACGTATGGCGCCCCTACACATGGCGCAGCTACGCCGTATTTTGGGCTCTGACACTATCGATGCTGACCAGGTAGGTAAACGCCGTAGCGCGATCTTCCTGGTGATCCCTGACAGTCACCAGGCCTTTAGTTTCATAGCTTCGATTTTTTATGAGCTGTTCTTTGAACGCAACATGTACCTGGCTGACCACAATCCTTCAGGCCGCCTAGAAGTACCGGTTCAATGCTTCATGGATGAGTTTGCGAATATCGGTAAGCTACCCTCGTTTGAACGCAAAATCGCGGTTATCCGTTCACGCGGTATTAGCACGTCAATCATTATGCAGACCTACGCTCAAGGCAAGTCACTGTACAAAGACGACTGGGAAACCATCGTTGGTAACTGTGACTCGCTACTGTTCCTTGGCGGTAACGAGCCCAGCACCACAGAGTTCATTTCTAAGCGTCTAGGCAAAGAAACCATTATCAGCCAAGACACTTCCGAGCAGAAAGGCACTAACGGTTCATGGTCACGCTCGCTTAGGTCCCAGGGGCGTGAGCTTATGACACCTGACGAGATCGGGCGTCTTGACGGCGGTACTTGCCTGTACCTACTTCGCGGTATACCACCGTTTAAATCACGTAAACTACAGGCCCCTAAAACCGGGTCTTTTGACTACAAACCCGAACCGACAGCGCCCACCTGGTAAAAAACCCAGCAACACAAGTGTTTGGCCCCAACAACCCTAAAGATAGGGGGGTGTTGGGGCCAAACGTTTTATAGGCCGCGTGCTACAGCGGCGGCGGCGTGTAGCCAGGCCGCCCGAGTAGCAGGGGCTAGCTTGTCCGAGCGCAGCCACTGCTCACGCATAGCCCGGTCATAAGGGATAGTGACTACCTCACGAGCGATACCAGCAAAACCATCCACTAATGAAGTAGCGGGAGGTTCTTCACGGTCTGCTTGCGAGATAACCACTACCGCGTTAGCCGCCAGGGCCGCGCTACGCTCATCACGGCTAGAGAGGCCCTGTAAAAGTAGGCGCCCGGCTTCTGCATGATCGGTGCGGGTGGTTGTGGCAATAACGATCTGGTCAGCGTGGCTGACGATGCGTAGCCAAAGACTGTCACCTTCATCGTTACCGGTATCCCAAATAATCATGCGGTAGTAGCGGGTTAAAACCTGCTGAATACCGTCTAGTTCTTCAGGGCTTAGTTTCTGCTCGGTTGATAGTAGTAGTGGGTTTGAGCGTAGGACATCGAATTGGTCAATGGTTTGGTGGTGGGTGTAGGCGGCCACGTCACCGTTACGCGCTGAGGGGTCCATTAAGGCTTCGGTTTTGGGGACCATATCCAAGATGGTGGCGTTGTGTGGTCCTTGCTCGGTGCGCCAGCCTAGGGTTCCGCGTGTGACGTTACCGTCTGCTGCTACAACCGATCCTGAGCCTAAACGCGCGAAATTACTGGCTAAAAGAATACTGGTAGGGGTTTTACCGGCCCCGCCTTTACCGTTGAGTACCGCGATTGTGCGGGGGCCGGGCCAGTGTTGGGAGACGGTGCGTTCATCCTCCCATTGCTGGCATTGGGCTTGGCTGGCTTGGACTTTGAGGCCTAAGCGGCCAGCGATAGCGCGCCAACCAGTTGGTTTAGGGCCACCAGCAGCACTTTTAGCTAGAAAAGAGTCAGGGCGCGCTCTCAAAACTGGTGGCGAAACTTGTACACCCTGCTGGGGTACCGGTTGATTCACCGGCTGCGGTACTGGCTGCTGGGGTAATGCCTGCTGTTGGCTGGGCACAACCAGGGTTGGGGCCTGGGCTAATGGCTGGGTAGCAGCTACCTGCTGGCTAGGAACCGGCTGGGGTACCGATTGCTGAGGCATAGGCTGCGGTGCGGGTTGGGGCATGTTTTGGTTTACCGGCGCCGGTGCCTGGGGAGATACGGGCTGCTGGGAGTGGGTTTGGTAAGCAGCTAAAACCTGAGCAGCAAGATCAGGCGCGGCGTTTGTTTGGGGTGCTGGTGTGGGCTGGGGTGGTGCGGGCTGCTGGGTGGGGGGTTTATCTGCCAGTTTGATAGCCCCTGACGGGCTTACCAGCAGATAGGCTATGCCATTATTATCACGGGCAGTTACGTTTACTACTTGATTTTGGGCGCGAGCACGACTAGCGGCCTTACCCAAAAGTAGCGCCCTTAACTGCTCAGAGTCAGAGGCAGCCAGGGCCTCAACCCCGTTTTCATCCTCGTAGCTACCTGATCCGTCAGGGCCGATTGTTAACGTAATCAATTTTTGCCTACTTGTCGCTAAGGTTCGGATAGGTCTGTTTAATCGCTTCCATGACCAGGGCCGTAACAGTCGTGCCCTGCAAAGCAGCCATGACTCTTAACTGTTTAAACATCTCTGGCGTCATGGCTATTTGCGCACGATGCGTGCGCCTGTTGGGGGTAGTGGGTTCTGGCGTTGACACACAACTAAGCATATCAGTAAATGCGTAAATGCGTCTTTACGTTTTTACTGGTTAGGGGTAGTCTTAGAAGTGAAAGGGGAGGAAATCCATGAAAAAAACATCGGCGTTTATGACAGTAGTGGCGTGCGCGGCGTTGGCTCTGTCTGGTTGTGGTAACAGTGTCTCGGATGATAGGGCGCAAGCTTATGCTTCGCTTTCGTCTATGACCAATCTGGAACAAGACCAGGTTAAAGACTATAAGCAGCGGTTGACTGTGGCTCCTGACTCGGCAGCGATTAAAAGTGTTCTAGCTGACGCTAAAGCAGCTAACGACAAGGTGGCTAGCGACAATGCAAAAGCGGATAAGAGGGTTAAAGAGATTGAGGCCGCTATTACCGGGGTTAAGCTAGTTGGCGCTACTGATGATTGCGCTGATGTGACTTTAGTGCTTAACGCTGACAAGACTTGGCAGATCAGCGGGGAAGACGCGGACCAGTGCTTTTTGCCGCACGACAAAAAATACTGGACTGTTGCACGCTACCCAGACAGCGGGGCGGTCTACTTTGTTCAAAGTGACACTAAAGATAGCGGTATTTATGATGGTACCACTTCTGAGATAAGGCTGAGCAAAGATAAGCGCACAGTTACGTTTGTGCCTGGCGCTTACTTTTACAAGTTCACTATCACCAAGTAGATCAGCTTAAAACTAGCTTGTTTGTGGGGACACCAGGAGCCTGGTGTCCCCACAAGTTTTATTGGCCCACAAGTGCTTTAGCGAGTTTTCCAGAAGCGAGAATCAAAATAATCAGCAATATGGGGGCAATAATGAAGTCTCTATAGTAGGCAAACATCCAGTCAGCAAGGTTTTTATAATCGCCAATTTCCCGAAAATCGTTAACAAAGCTGCTGATGAGCGCGTTATAGACGGCCACAGCTAGCATGAGTGTAGCCCCCTGTAGGGAGACAGCGGCGTATTTTTGCAGGTAGCTGATGCCCATGCTCTTAGTGTCAGGGTGGCCCAGGAACGCGATCGGCAGCGAAGAAAACGCGGTCATAGCGTAAAGCTCAGCGAAGCGAAAAAATATCATTACATAAATAATGATTTCAGCTGCTTTCACAAGCAGATAGGGGATCAACAGCATCATGATCATGCCTGCTTGATCAGCATCATCCAAGTTGCTTACCAGCGGGATAATCTCTTTTTCTAGAGTGTCAGATTTTTCGGGGCCATAGCGCGTGATGCTTACCCCAATGCCTGTGATTATATTTGTGGATACCTCGTTAATCGCGTTCAAAAACAGCGTTGAGTTTTGGGCAGCAACCACCAGCAGGGCAGACTTGAACATTGTTGCAGCAATGATTTTAACCCCCAACTGGTGGTCACCCTCCATATGGGTGGCAGTGCGGGCAAGCTCAAGCACCAAAATGATTGAAATAATCACTGAGGTAATAGGTAGCACAGCCGTGGAATGCAGATTGGTGATGAAGTCGTAGGCTGTCGTGTTGAACTCATCAATACCTTTATTTAACTGTTTGGTATTAAGGCTGAACGTTGAAATCTGCCGAAGCATCAGTCGGATAATGCTTTTCATGGTTTCACGCTCCTTTTAGTGGCCACAACGCTAGGAGTCACGCTAGGGGTAGGGGTAGGTGAAACGGTTACAACAGAGGTAACCGTAGAAGCTGGCACCGGGGTTGGGGTTGGGGCCGGGCGCGTAGCAACCACAGCCAGCGCTAACACGATCAGGATTTGAATAACCCCCAACACAATCACGACTCCCATAGGGGCCGGGCGCTTAAACCAGGGCTCCCAAATCGCTACCTGGGGAGGCACTACCTGACCAGTTTTTACATCCACCGGCACCGGCACCGGCACCGGGTCAAACACCGGGGCCACGTTCAGCCAAGGGTTAACGGCAGGGTCCATGATAGACGCGGTAGGCTCAAAAACCGGGGCAGCAGGTACCGGCTGGCTAAACACTTCAGGGCTAGGGGCGCTTTGACCCTCCCGACGTCCCAACCCGGGCAGGCGAAACCCGCGTTTAGGGGCCGCAGCCTCAACCTCAGGGGCTGGAGGATCACCCAAACCAGAAATATCACTAGCCCCCAGCGCGTCAACAGCCCAATCAGATAAAGCCCGATACGCCGCAGGGTGATCAACAATCTGGTCTAACAAGTCATAGCTAAGATGCTGCCTATCAGACGCGATCGCCCAAAGCTGCTGAGCAGTCAAATCCCTATCAAGCCTCACAGTAAAACACCCTTCCCTGTATTAGAGTTCTGGCCATATAACAGCCGTGGCCTTATCGACTTTTCCTTTAGCGGGCATCTCAACCACCCACATTGAAGTGTTTGTAGATATAACCTCGGTCCCGTCATTGCGGGGAATGTGCAGGCGGTAGGTAACCACCACGCCCACACCAATAACGTGGCCGTCATTAGTGGAAGTGGCTGGCTCGCCAACGTCTAGTACCTCGATCCAGCCCCCAGGGATCTGGGCATACATGTTTTGCCAGATCGGTTCTTGACTAGCTACAGCCTTGCTGCAAACTTTGCTAAGACGCTTTTCGCGCTGCGAAGGGCTCTCGGTTTGTTTCCAGGGCACTACTGCTTTAACCGTGGTGATAGCCAAGGTTTTTTGTGCTTGGGTGGGGTTGAAATCTTTTGAATACCCATCTATCTGGGTAGGTGAAGCCTCCTGGCCACTCTCGCTAGGCTCGTTAGCCCTGCTACTAGTGGAAGCTGAAGCTGCCAGGGCAGGCTTTGAAGCAGCCTTTTGTTCTTTAGAGTGGTTGAAAGCTGCCCAAGCTAGGAAGCCGCCCAAACCAATAACCACAACTAATATGGCCACAATCAAAGCCACTAAACCACGCTGACGACCAGTCACTACTTTTCACCACCTAGTACCAGTTATTTTGTTGCCAAAAATCCCAAGCTTGGCATGGGCTGCCGTAGCGTTCCTTGATATAGCCCAGGCCCCACTTAATTTGTGTTACCGCGTTGGTGCGCCAATCGGGGGCGATTGACCCCATTTTGTCGGCTGGTAAAGACTGAGGGATTCCATACGCACCCGAGCCAGGGTTTTCAGCCGCGTAATCCCAGGCAGACTCTTTAGTCCACATGATTTCAAGGCACTGGTATTGGCTCTCGTCCCACCCATAGGCGGGCAGCATTGACTTGGCAGCTGCTTTAGCCGCATCTGGTGGCAAGGGGCCGCCTACACCCTTATAGCCCCCGCCTGGGTCAACAATCGAGGAGCCACCAATCTTTTTAATCTTCACCTTTGAGTGCGGGTTGTGCTTGATAATAGCCTGACCAGTAGACACTAGTTGGCTTAACTCGCTAGCGGTGTAGTTCGTTACGAAATACTCGCCAGTACCGTAGTTTTCAACAGTGATAGAGCCGTTAACTAGCACCTGGCCTATATAGGCCACGTGACCGAACTCTGCGCTCCAACGCCCGCCTTGCGAACCACGTTGGAACGAAATAATGTCGCCAGGGCTTGGTTTATCAGTCTGAACCCAGCCAGGCAGGGCCGTGGGAAGGCCCCACTGGTAGCCGTGTCCACCGCTAGGGGTTGTGTTGTGATTGTTGTAAGTCCAAGGCTCGTGTAACACCCCGGCATCGCGGTTAACCCGCCAAATCACGAAGTCCGTGCAGTTACCAAAATAGTAGCCAGTAGCCGTGTTTTCCTCGTTATAGGGCTTGTCTTTATACGGGTAATCATTACCCATGCCATTAGCCACCACACCCGCAACGGCCGCGCTAGATTGCTGTTTTTGAGCTTTAGCTTCTTCTTCACCAGTAAGCCAAGCGGGTAAAAAGCTGGAAATCAGCGATAAAACCAGCATCACCAGCAACAAGGCGATACAGATCGCGGCGACTACACCCGAAATTTTCCCGATAATCAACCCAATGATTTTTGAGATAATCCCAGAAACACTTCTAGCGCCCCAGTTAACTATGCGCCTGGCTACGCGCCTAGGGGCGGTTTTACCGGTAGCTAGTTCTTTGTAAACTTTGCGGCGGGCTTGGCGTTTAGAGCGGGAGCCAACCACGCGGCTAGCGAGGTTGTTAACCTGGGTTTTGGTAGGTTGCCTGAGTGTGCGGCGAGCCATGTTGTTAACTTTGGCGTCAACTTTAGCGCCTACCTTTTTGCCGACAGTGTTCCCTGTGCGCCCGCCTAGACTAGAGGCGTTTTGCAGGCTGGTTTTAACCGCGCGACCCTGGCTATCGGCCATGGTTTCGTTGCTGTTAGTGCCACCAGCGGCCCTGATTTGCTGTTTAACCACGTCACCAACGGTTTTACCCACTAGGTCAACGACCCCGGAGCCGACTTTAGCACCCAAGCTATAGGTCTTACCCAGCACACTAGAACGGCGAGTATCAACCCGGATGTCACTGAACATGTCCGAGTTAACAATCTCTTTATCAGAATTTCTAAACTCCATCTAGAACACCTCACCAAACTTTGTGGTGTAAAGCTGGTAAAGCTTGGTTG
>ERZ773265.1354-NODE-1354-length-13029-cov-4.705334_pt1 | contig 13029 bp, 7 predicted proteins | sample MGYA00580512_ERZ773265 | MGnify/ENA primary metagenome ERZ773265 (study PRJEB29015, sample SAMEA2738169) | human oral metagenome | biome: human oral; feature: human-associated habitat; material: saliva | place: China | collected 2183 ... | reverse complement strand
TTTTGTATTTTAAATAAATATATATACCTTTGCAGTCCCATAGAATTAAGAGGTAGAATTATCTATTTTGACAAAAGATGTGCAGCTGTATTAATTGACACATTGATGTTTTTCATGTGAAGAAAATTAAGACTTTATCGCACAATTGTATTTTCAGGGAATCAAAGCAACGTACAGAGAATGTACGATAGAGAGTTAATAAATGAAACAAAAAAGTATTCGGTTAACAATGAAAAAAGTTTATGTAAAACCATGCAGCCTATCGGTTGCAGTAGATTTTGACCACGCTATGTTGGCAGGGAGTGGTGTAACTGTTTCTAACCAAAATTTAAATCCGCATCCGCATCAGACACTTGGCGGACCAGGTTCACCTGCAAAGATGAATCCTTTCGCTGACGATGAGGAAGAAGCAAATTAATAACCCATTACAAAAAGAAACTACATGACTTTAAAAAAGATTTTAAGTGTTGTTCTTGGAGTTACTGCTTTGGGGCTGTTCTCGTGTGCAAGTGACCAGAACAACGAGGATAACATGGTGATAAGCCCCGAGAAGAGTGTAAGACGCACATTGACTATATCAACCAATGCTGATGAACAAGCGAGTGCATCTGCTAAATCTCGCTCAATAGTAAGCCTTGTTGATGGAAATAAATGGGAGGATGGAGATGTCTTTTTGGCTTATAACATCTCAGAACCTCATAGCGTTGAACAGCTTACAGCAAAGGGTACTGGTAATGAAACAACACTGAAAGGTGATATAGAATGTAAGGATAACGATAAGATTGGTGTGTTTTATCCTTATAAACTGAGTTATGGTTCTGTTCAATCTAAGGTGCATGTCAGCATGCTTAAAGGCGTGGTGTCTAAAAATAACCAAGTAGTGGAGAAAGAACAAGACGGAACTCTTGAGACAATAAAATATTTTGATTATAGCTACGGCACTGCAACGGTGAAGGCTGCACAGGAAGGTCGCACTGCATCGGGTAGCGTTGCAATGAAAAAGTTGTATGCCGTGTTGCATTTAGATTTTACAGCTGGTGGTGCAAAACTGAACAATATTAAGAAACTTACGCTGTCAAATGTCATTGAAGAAGCACGTTTCAATGTTCTGACTGGCCAGTTTGAAGATCTTACAATGGGTGCAATCACAATCACACCTGCAAGTTCTCGCAGTGAGTTTGATGTTGCTGTGTTCCCTGATCAGAACTTTAAGCCAGAGTTTACTGTTGTTACCGACGAAGGAAAAACTTATAAATATGAAGTGAAAACGGGGCTGAAGGTAAATGGAGCAGACTATCTTCCGTTTACTGTTGCAGTGAAAGAATTCACACCTTATATTGAAATTGATAATATAAGGTGGGGTAAATATAATCTGCAATATACTCCTGGTTCAAAGACAGAAGGTTGGATTGACGGGTATCATCTTGCAAAGAATCCTTGGGATTACTTCTACATGGAAGAGGATCCGTTGAATCTTAGTCCTCAACAACTTCCCCAGAATAAAGATAATGTAGCTTTTGATCACTTCCGTTGGGGGGATATTTCGCAGGCACATAACTACTCTTGGGCACAACAATCACATTATGATGTAAGTACAGGTAATATACAAGGGAAAGTTTCCAATGGAGAATATGGTGATCTTGCTTACTATGCATCAAATCATAAATGGAAGTTGCCGACGAAAGCAGATTATGAAAGTTTGATGAAACATACAGCTCAGTATGTTGGATACTATTCGGACGGACAGCATGATGTATTTGGTGTTCTCTTTGTTCCCAAACCAACGAATACTTCAGAAATAGGATATATAGTGACAAAGCAAGGAAAAATAAATAAGAAGTCTGGTGAGACCGGTAGTCTGGGAAATATGTTTGGCACTGGTAGCAATGACTATGCTCGAAATAATAATACTAAAATGTTTAAGTTTACTAAAGAAGATTTAGATAAAGGTATATTCTTTCCTGCAGCAGGAGCATATCCATATTACAACGATGGTAATCCTACATTGGCTAATCCAGGAAGACAGGCGTTATATTGGACGGCAGATGGTGTAAATGCTGAAAAAGCATCGGTATTTACTTTCAGTTATATCACGGTAACTAATGGGCAGTTAAACTATGCAACTGTAGGAAAAATACCAATTTCAAAACGGGCTATGTATAGTATTCGTCCAATCTATGTAGGACAATAAGATTGAAAAAGAGAAATAAATATAGTTGAAAGCAGGGGAGAACTCGGTGGTTTTACATCTTGTTTTTAATATAAATAAAAAGAAGGGAATACAAATTATTCATTTGTTTACCCTTCTTTTTATATTTTAATTTTTGTAGAAAGCTGTATATATTGATACTCTGTAATTAATTCAATCTTTTTATTTTTATTCTTAAATAGAATGAATAGTGTGTATAAGCACTATTATTAAAGATGTTGAAATATAGTAAAGACAGGAATCTTTCGTGTTTATGTGTAAACAAACTTAGCGTTAATAAAAGATAATAAAAATCTGATTCTTCTTAAATATGTGTTTATTCACAAAAAAATATGTTAGCTTTGTGGTGATTTATAAGGATTAGAGATTAAATATTCTTTATCGTGTTGCGTAACACAATAATATCATAGCTATGTGTAAATTAAGATTATTAGGTATTGTTCTCTGGTTAACGGTCACGTCTTCTATTGCTCAAAACCCAATGAAAAACGGTCAGATTGAGGAAATGGTAAAGTTAATTAAGACGAATGAAAGGCTGGCACAATCGTATGCAGAGACTGCAATGAAGGCGGATAAGGATAACACTGACCTTATTGCTAAAATAGGATTAGCTTATCTTCAGGCTGGAAAGATTGATGAAGCAGAGAAGTATTTCTACTTGACTCGCAAGTGTTATAAGATTACTCCTTTAGCAATTAGCTTAGGAGGAGACATTGCGCAGGCCCAAGGAAAAATTGATTCAGCAAAGTATTACTATCGCCGTGCAATGTATTTTGACCGCCATGATCCCGAAGCTTATTTCAAATATGCTGAATTAGTAAGGTTCACGGATATGCCAGATGCCATGCACAAGTTGGAGACGATTAAGCAGTTGCGTCCTGATTTGTCTATCGACGGAAGGATAGCTGAACTCTATTATGATGCACAACGCTATGATGCAGCGATTGCTTTGTATGAAAAGCAGGGACTAAAGAAGCTCACAGAGAAAGAACTTGTGCATTATGCGCAGTCTGTTTTACTATCGGGTAACTACAAGAAAGCATTGGAAGTAGCCACCGAAGGCAGTGAGTTCTATCCCCACAATACAGACCTTGTGCGACTCATGCTCTATTGTAATACCGACTTAGAGCATTATGATCGTGCGTTGGAGAATGCTAAAGAGTTGATGGATATGCATACAGACTCGGCCAAACTCCGCTATACCGATTATCTTTATTACGGCTATGTGCTCAATGGTTTGAAGCGAACCCCAGAAGCAATTCAAAAGTTTGAGCAGGCAAGAGCATTGGCAAAAGACGTTCCTGGCATTGATAAAGACATCGCAAATGCCTATAATAAGATAGGTGATTACGATAATGCAATCAAATATACACGTGAGAATTTAGCACGAATTACTGACTCTACATACGACCGTTCGCATGATTTGTTCCAATTGGGACTGCTTTATTGGAAGAAGGCTACAGCCAATTCTACGGATGCTTCATCGTCAGATTATGACCTCAATACACTCAAACAAGCTGAGAATGTGTTTGCAGAAGTGTCACGTTTGAAGCCTAATAGCTATGTAGGTTATTATTGGAGAGCTAAGGCAAATGCCTTGATGGACCCCAAGAATGCACGCGGATTGGCTAAACCTTATTATAAACGTGCAGCCGAATTATTGGAAAAAGAAGGTGGAGATAAAGATTATTTAATTGAATGTTACAAGCAACTTTCTTATTATTACTATACAAAGAAGGTGATGCCTGAGGCGATAAGCTATGCTGAAAAGATTATAAATCTTGACCCAAATGATAGTTATGCAAAGCAATTGCTTTCGATAACAGCTACGAAGAAAAAGTAAAAAGATAACGATTTTATAGCAGTTTATGAATCATTCTAAACTATGTAGATGGCTGGTTTGCCTGTTTGCACAAATGCTTTTCATTGTGCCCGCAGACGCGCAACAGCTATACTACAACAAGGTTGATACTTTGACGTTTGGTCAAAGATTTAACATCAGAACCAATACTGTGGACTGGCTGGCCCTAACCCCTAACATTGGAGTAGAGTTTACGTTAGGAAACAAGAACTGGAGTAAGTGGACTTTGGGTGTGCAGGGACGCTTGAATTGGAAAGAACAGTCAAAAGAAACCCTCTATCATGTCTATGATCTCTATGATGGTAGACTCCAGTTGCGGAAATATTGGCATGGAAAGAAACCCGCAAGTGTGTTTTATTGGGGTATCTATGCAGGTGCAAATAGCTTTGATATCAAGTTGAATGCAACAGGACAGAAGGGTAATTCAGTCTTCGGAGGCCTGATGTTTGGCTATGTCCACCAACTCTATGGTTATATGAATGGCAGTCGTCTTGACCTCGATTTAGGCTTGAATGGCGGTGTAGTGTTTGCAAAGTTCAAGGAATATAAGCGAGTTCTTAACGGAAATCGTTATGAATATCAAACTACAAAGCCTGAAAGTGGATACAAGCTGACCTTCCAGCCATTAATTTATGCCGCATCTACCGACATAATCCGTGCTTCATTGGTTTATCATTTCGGACCGAATGTAGCCAATAAGTATAAGAAACGCATGATGGTTGACAACAACTATCGCATCACTTTGGCTAATTTGAAGTTGCAACGCGATAGCATTAATGAGGCAAATAAGGTTGCAGCGCGTGCCCGTCGCGACTCTTTGGAGAAGGTAGACTACGAGAAACGATTTGAACAACAGCGTTTAGAGAACGAAAAACGCTATGCAAATGACTCGATAAAAGCAGTCAAATTAGGCGGTGAAAAGACTGAGATTGCACCGCAAAATGATGCAAATCATGAGGTGAAGTCAGTGGAAGAACATGACTCAGTAGTCTCAATGATGATTCCAATGCCTTCAAACTTAGTGATGCCAAGCCGTAAAACGCTGGCTTACTTGCCCTTACAGACGAAAGAACATCGTGCAGAAAGTAAGCTGCATGAGGTTGCACGAGACTTTGTTTTGCCCGAATGGCAGTTGTATTTGAAAAGAACTAAACACGCATAATAAGGCTATATAAGAAATGAAAAAGATAATTTTGATTTTCATCATGGCTTTGGGAACCATTGTATCCCATGCACAGAAGCTCAGCATTAATACGGATGTAATGATGCTTGCGACACAAACTTATAACTTAGGTGCCGAGATGACGATAGGCAATCGCTCGACTTTAGGACTTACAGTCTTTGGAAATCATAATCCATATATCCACAAAGATATGAAAGTTGTTGGCGTTCAGCCAGAATATCGCTATTATTTCGGTGGACGTCCGCTATATCATCATTTCGTTGGTGTAGGTCTTTTGGCTGCCGATTACAATGTAATCCATAAGCATGTTCGTTACGATGGATATGCCTTAGGCGCTGGAATTACGTTTGGTTATGTCTTTGCTTTGTCCAACAAACTTGCCTTAGACGCTCATGCCGGCGTAGGACTTGTGGGGAATAGTCATACTGTTACACGTATGGATGGACAGGCAATAGAACTCAATGATGGTTCGGGCTTAACGAGAGAAGGCTTTAAGTCATTGCACATTCTACCGACAAAGATTGGTATTTCCCTATCTTATACGATATGGTAAACGATAAAATAAGTTGAAGATGAAAGCATATAGTAAACACATAATTCTGTTATTGTTTTCTTGTCTGTTTGTATTTATGGGACATGCACAGGTGATTCATATCACAGGTAATGTCTCAAAGATGATGAGAACATTGGATGGAAAGGGTAATGCGAAAGAACCTTTGTCGACACCCGTATATATTTTCGACAACAAAAAGGACGCTCGGGCGCAAGCAAACCTATATAATACAAAAGGACGCGAGCTGGGTAGTGTTGTGAATATCAAGAGTAATGACGTTATTACGCCTGATTATGAAGGACACTTTGAGGCTGATGTCTCAGCAAATGGTGCTTTATTGGTGACCAATGGCGCACAGGTAAAGCTGATAGAAATAAAAGGTACGCAGCTAAACTATGACATAACTTTCGCTTCGGGGACTGATGATGCCATCTTGTTACAGGGTACAAGCGTCTATGCTAAGCGCAAAGGAGTGAACTTTATCGAGCAACCCCCTTTGGATGATGGACCAAATCTCCATTGGAATGTATCGATTGGATTGCCCGAAGACTATGCAACAAAGCACTCACGACTGATTTTTCAGCCTGCAGCGATAGACATAGAATCAAAAGACACGGTGCAGTATTTGGAGCCGGTGGTATTGGAAGGTTTCCAATATCACGCTAATCAGATTCGTCGAAAGAGTTATGATTATAACCGCAACGACTCACTTCATCCTTATTATAAGGTAGATCCACGACTAAGTTCGATGCCCGTGAAGATGGATTGGGAAATTACTTATCCGAAACCTGACCCTGATAAAGGCTATAAGTGGGTAGGAACTTTGAGCTTGGAAGACTATACTCATGTTTATTATAAAGAGTTTAAAGAGGGTACATCGCATAGCCGTAAGCCATGGAAGATGTTGGATTTGGCAACAGCTAAAGTCGATATGGACCTTGGCCCGCGTTTCTTTGAGCAAGTGAGAGCACGTCTTCAGGAAGTTCCAAGAGAGCTTCAGTTGTATTTTATCGTAGCAAAAGACGAGTTAACTCCTGATACTATCAATCAACAAACACTTGATATGCTTGTTCGAGAGCTTCGTTCTTACGGACGATCACTTGTTGGTTTCACCATTCAAGGAGGTGCTTCACCTGAGGGTGGCTATAATTTCAACAAGGACTTAGCTGCTCGTCGTGCACGAAAGATATTGAATATTGTTGGTTCTCAGATAAATAGTGCAAACCTGATTGTTAAGGATCCTCGTGTGTATACATGGGATGATGTAGCAGATTCGTTGGTTGCCCATGGACAAACTGCCGAGGCAGACGAACTGCGTAAATATGGAAAAGCAGGTGATAAGGCTGCTTTACGCCGCATGATGGATAGCAATCCGCTCGTGGTTAGAATCATGGAGAATCAACGAAAGATTCAAAGTACATATACTATTCGTCGTAACAAGATTTTAGATCCTGTTGAAACGGTTTGGACTTACTATAATGATCCACGCTATGCAGAGAATGGTCCTGAGGTGTTTTCAAATGGAGACTATTATAATTTGTTGAAACAGATAAAGGATTCTGCTGAAGTAAGGAAGCTCGTTTTCAGGGCTTATCGTCAGAATATGGCGCGCAAAACAGCGAAATATAGTCCATTTGCAGCCTACATTGCTAATCGTGTAGCTTGTTATATGCTTGAACAAGACTCGATAGACCTTAGCATCCTCGCCCCATTTATAGACATGCAGTCTGGTGTTGAGGTGACGCGTCCGATAGCTTTTGATAACTCTTACACCTATACGGTTAACTTTAAAGAGATTGTAGCCAATCAAGCGTTGATGTATCTTCGTAAGCGTAAGATGGGAGAGGCAGCCTTCTTGGCAAATAAGTTGCCCGATACAGAGAAGTTCCATGAGTTGAAGATGCTCATAGATCTTGAGACATTGTTCTTCAAACAAAACAAAACGCCAGAAGAAGAGGCTCGTGCGAAGACGGCATTAGCCTATGTAATGCAATCAAATCCAGTCAATCGAGCTGTGCTTAGTACTGAACTTGCACCTGAGTTGGGCTATACCTATAAACAGGTTGAGCCACTTGTTGACTCGTTGCCTGATAACTTGGCAAAGAAATGGTATCTAAAGGGAATCATTGCAGCAAATGATCCCGACATGGATAACGTCACTTTGACTGACCTTATCAGTAAGTATGGTTCGGAAACAGCCTTGAAACTCCAGGCCATTGATTGCCCGGACTTCTTAGCTTACTTCCAACATAGCTTTGATTTGGAGCCTTCTTTCAAGAAGTTCTATACTACAGATGCGAATGTTAGTGATGATCTTCGCAAACGTTATCCGTATAAAGATGCTAATATTCCAGTCTATCGGAAACGTTTCAAGTATATAACGAAGACGGAAGATAATGATGATGAAAAGGCTGAGGTGGCCGAATAAATAGATAAAACAGAAAGAAGATGAAAAAGATATTTTTGTTACTGTTATCTGTATCAGTAGCCTTTGTAGGAGGAGGAAGTGCAAAGGCCTCTGTCTCAACAAAGATGTTGTCTGCGGATGTGCATCCTCTTACCGTGCAAGATCCTGATACTGTTGCGCGCGACTTAAGCGATTTAGAAGATGTAATCCCTGCATCTGCGACCACACAAGCGCAAGATACTGCATATTATGGTGCTGCCCGACAGAAGAATTTCAATGCTTTGAGATTCGTTCTTGATAGCCGTCATCGCTTCAAAGGCGATCGTTATGTGCATGGAGACTTTTGGAACAACACCTTTATAGATATGGGTGGTGGTGTCGGTGGATTCTATCATAATACGAATGCCGCATCTTTCACGCCAACACTCAGCTTGCGTTTGGGCGTAGGTAAAGTTGTAAGTCCGATGGTTTCCTTCCGTTTGGGCTTCGAAAAGGCATGGGCTTACTCACATGCTTCCACGACAGTTTACAACACAAACCAATACAATTCATACGGCGGTTACGTTGACTTCTTGTATAATTTCAGTAATTATCTCTTGGGCTATCGACCTGAACGCCCTTTCAATGTGTCTGGAATCTTGGGCTTAGGAGTACAGACTGCAAGCCTACATTCATGGAATAATGCAGACATGACTGCCGTTGGTGCCAGCACTTCTGGAGCCGCATTAGATGGTCATGTGGGTGTACAGTTCAAGTTCTTTGCAAGCCCATATGCTTCAATTGCATTGGAACCTTATTTCAAAGTGGCTACAAAGAAGTTGAATCTCTTGGCTAATCCTGGTTATAGTGACCCTGATTTTAGTTATGGAGTGAATTTCGCTTATCAGTGGAACTTTGCAAAACAGCTCTCGTATATGGCCAATGCAGGTATATTCCAAAAGCATTTCAATAACCAAAAACGCTATATGCTTGACAATGGTCAATTGCAACATCTTCGTTATCCGATGTTCTTCGACTATAGTTTTGGTCCAATGTATGTTGGAAAATCATACAATTTGTCGCTGCGTAACACAAGAGGATTCGATGCTTTGGCAGCAGTGGGCTGGTGGTTAGCACCTGCAGCTGGTGTGCGTGCAGGCGTTCATGTGACCAACGGCGACTGGAAGCAAGGCTCAATAGGCAATGATGACACGAAGTTCCTTATCGGTACACGTGGTGTAAACTTTGACTTCCTCTTCAATCCCTTTGGATTTAAGCGCCATTATAATTGGGATGCACCTGTTGGAATGAATCTTCTTGCGGGCTATGAATTTGGTGGAATGAAGAAGACGGCAGCCAGTTTGTTTGGTTCTTATGAAGGAAATTATACTGCATTTAGATTTGGAGGACAGCTTTGGATGAAGCTAACAAATGATCTTCGCCTAACACTTGAGCCTACTTATATGCAGATAGAACATTATAATGGCAATCTCGATCGTGAGCGTTATGATGAATATGCTGTCAAGCTTGGACTCTCATTGCTCTTCCGAGACAAAGGAATCCGTAACTATCGTAACGTGGAATCAGACTCTGTTCTCAATACCGTTCAGCGCGGATACTTCTTGGGTTTGGGCTTAGGATGGAACAATACAGTATGGGATTGGCGTTTCAAAGGCTACCAACATGACTTATTGAAGAATGCGGTTCTCTTTGGAGGATATCGTTTCAACAAGATACATGGCATTCGTTTACAGGCAGAGTGGATGAAGGAAGCACAGGCTTTCTTTGATAGTTATGGTTCAGGTATAGAAAAGTATACCTATAATAACTACCTGTTATCAACTGATTACCAGATAAATCTCTTTAATGCGATGGCGGGATATGACCCACTTCGTCGCTGGAATGTATATGTGTATGCCGGCCCAACGCTATTGTTAGGTGATGGAGGTGCAGCCTTTGCAGCTAATGTTGGAGGTATGGTTACCTATAATATAACACCAAACCTCTCTCTCTTCTATAGCCATACTGTTTATCGTATGCCGAAAACGCGCTACCCACACCACATGGTGTATAGCCGTGATGGTATCTTTACGAACAACCTTAACGTGGGTATCATGTATAATTTCGACCGAGATAACAATATCTTTGCAGCTGCTTCTCAACGCCGTTTCTTCTTTGAATACGGCTTTGGTCCAGCCTATACAGGTCGTACTCCGTTACGTTTCCGCAACACAAGAGGCTTTGATGCCAATGCTTCTATAGGCTGGTGGTTCTCCTCAGCCTTTGCACTTCGCGGTGGAGTTCACGTCACAAATGCAGACTGGCAGACTACCCAGTACGCGAATGAAGATACAAAACTCCTCGTCGGTACACGTGGAATTGCGGCCGACTTACTTATTAATCCCCTCGGCTTTGTTAAGGATTATAATTGGGAAATGCCGTTTGGATTCAACCTTGTTGGAGGTTATGAGTTTGGTCAAGGCAAGCGAACCATGACACCTTATGCTGATTCTTTTGAAGGAAACTATACTGCTTTACGTGGTGGTGTGCAGCTTTGGGCACGCCTTGCTAATGGACTTCGCTTTACTCTTGAACCGATGGTATCGTCAGTTAAGCTTAAGGGTGTAAACGGATATAACTATAACGAATATGCGTTGAAAGCCGGAGTAGCTGTACTTTTCAAGCGTCAGGCAGAGCGTAACTACCCAGATGTCCCCTCAGATGAGGTTCGGAATATTCCCAAGAAGGGCTATTTCTTAGGCGTAGGTATGGGTTGGAGCAACACTATTTGGGATTGGCGATTCTCTGGATATCAGCATGGTGTGTTGAAGAATGCCACAATCTTTGGTGGTTATCACTTCAATGAACTCCATGGTATACGTCTACAGAGTGAGTGGATGCGCGAGAAAATAGCCTTCCCTAACTATGCAAGTCAAGTAAAACTGAAGCCAAATAATTATCTCCTTTCACTTGACTATCAGTTCAATCTCTATAACTATATGGCAGGATATGACCCTTCTTGCCGCTGGAATGTATATCTCTATGGTGGACCAACACTTGCTGTTGGTGACGGCGGAACTAAGCTTGCGGCTAATGTCGGCGGTATGGTTACGTATAATCTCACGCCAGATGTCTCTCTGTTCTATAGCCATACGATTTATCGTTTCAATAAACATTATTATCCAACGAGCCTTGTTTATACGCGTGATGGAACGTATACAAACAACTTGAACATTGGTGTGATGTATTCGTTTGATGCTTTCCGCAACTTCCTTATCCGCGATGATGAAGGCAATCCGATGCGTCGTCCTCTCTTCTTAGAGTATGGTATTGGCCCAACGTTTATGAGTAAGACTCCTTTGAAAGGCTTCAAGACCACCGGTTTTGATTCAAAGTTCCTCGTTGGATGGTGGGCAAACTCTGCTGTCGGCGTTCGAGGCGGTGCACATGTAACCAATGCCAACTGGGACAAAGGTAGCTTTATGGGTGATGATGTCACCTTGCTCTTTGGTACACGTGGTGCTTTGTTCGACTTGTTGATTAACCCATTAGGCTTCGTTTCGCATTATGATTGGAACTCACCCCTTGGCTTTAATGTCTTTGGAGGATATGAAATAGGTCATGCAAAGAAGACAAGTGCAGGCTTTGTCAATACATTTGAGGGCAACTATCATACGTTCCGAGTAGGTGGACAGTTATGGGCTAAGCTGACAAATGACTTGCGTTTGACCTTCGAACCAACCTTCTCAGCAATCAAATTGTCTGCTTCTGATGACAATCGTCATAATCAATTTGCACTCAATGTGGGTGTTTCTATGCTAATGAGAAGTAAGAAATTCCGTGACTATGATGAGACTCTTCCTGAAGAAAAGCGTTATAACTTGCCATTACAAGGCTTCTTTGTCGGCGGTGGATTCGGTTGGAATAACACCATTTGGCGTTGGAAGTTCAGCTCTCAAAAGGGAGATTTGCTGAAGAATGCAATGGCTTTTGCCGGTTATAACTTCTCAATAGTGCATGGAGTTCGTGTACAAGGCGAGTGGATGAGAGAGAAAATGGATAACAACGAAGGTGCAGGTATTTATACAGAACACTTCAACAACGTGCTCGTTTCATTCGATTATCAACTCAATGCGCTTAATGCCATCTCTGGATTTGACCCTGCTCGCCGTTGGAATGTATATTTCTATGGAGGTCCAACGATGTTGATGGGCACCGGCGGATTTAAGGGAGCATTGAATATTGGTGGCCAAGTGGGCTACTCAATCAACCGCAACCTTTCGCTATTCTATAGCCATACGGTTTATCGTATGCCTGATGGTCGCTATCCACATAGCCAACCTTTCACGAAGAATGGTACGTTTACAAACAACCTGAATATTGGTTTGATGTATAATTTTAAGTAAGATAAAGCCCTGTATTCCTACAGATAGGTTTATTACAAAAAAGTAATCAAAGGTCCACATTGGTCATTTTATCGCCAATGTGGACCTTTTTTATTTCATATTGATATGGAGGTTGTGAACTTAAAGATTATAGAATGAGTTGTGTTTGTTTTATAGATGAAAACCAACGAATAAGAGAGGATGATGATAGGGGTTTAGAATCATCAAATCATTTGAGGCATTTCACACTCTGATTTGCGTCATTTCATCGTATATAATACGGCAAATTACACGATGATTTGCGTCAAACCATTTTATCATCAATAAATGTTGAATGGCTGGTAAATGTCATTTTAAGCATCAACGTCATTAAAATTATACACTAATAAAAAACGTGTTAAGAATCAACGCTGTAAGCGTTGTACTTTTGATAGCCCAGGGTTGACAAGCGA
>ERZ773265.1353-NODE-1353-length-13040-cov-14.609318_pt1 | contig 13040 bp, 6 predicted proteins | sample MGYA00580512_ERZ773265 | MGnify/ENA primary metagenome ERZ773265 (study PRJEB29015, sample SAMEA2738169) | human oral metagenome | biome: human oral; feature: human-associated habitat; material: saliva | place: China | collected 2183 ... | reverse complement strand
CAGCGAGGTCCTTGACGTCGTCGGGCAGGACGTAGCTGCGGCCCTGGGAGGCCGCCCACACCCGGGCGGCCCGAGCCATGCCGATGGCGCCACGGGTGGACACGCCCATGCGGGTCTCGTCGGCTGCACGCGTGGCCTCCACCAGCGCCCCGATGTAGTCCAGCACCGAGTTCTCGATGTGGTTCTCCGCGGCCAGGTCGGCCATGGAGGCCACCACGGAGGAGGCCACGACCGCGGACAGGCTCTTGGAGCGGTCCGGGTGGGCCGAGCTCGACAGGATCCGGGTGAGCGCCTCCCGGTTGGGGTAGCCCACGGAGGTCTTCATCAGGAAGCGGTCGAGCTGGGCCTCGGGCAGGCGGTAGGTGCCGGCCTGCTCGATGGGGTTCTGGGTGGCGATGACCATGAAAGGACGCTCGGTCGTGTGGCGCACGCCGTCGACCGTCACCTGGGACTCCTCCATGACCTCCAGGAGGGCCGACTGGGTCTTGGGGCTGGCCCGGTTGATCTCGTCGGCCAGGACGATGGAGGAGAAGATCGGGCCGGCGTGGAAGTCCCAGGTGCCGGTCTTCTGGTCGTAGATCGTCACGCCCGTGATGTCGCTGGGCAGCAGGTCGGGGGTGAACTGGATGCGCGAGTGCGTCCCCTGCACCGAGGCCGCCAGGGCCCGGGCCAGGGCGGTCTTGCCGGTGCCGGGGGCGTCCTCGAGCAGGAGGTGGCCCTCGGAGAGCATGGTGGTCAGGGCCAGCTTGATTACGTCCTCCTTGTCGAGCAGCGCCTGACCGACGTTGTTGACAATGGTGGAGAAGGCGTCAGCGAACCATGTCGCGTTCTCGGGAGTCATCGGCATGGAATCAATGATCCTTCGGGTGGAGAGAAGTGGGTGTGTGACTTGTTGCGTACTGGGCATCGATCCGGTTAATGAACCGGTTATTGCTGGGTGCAGGTGATGGTCTGGTCCCAGTTCGGTGTCCTGTGGGGGAACTTGTGCCGGGCGTAGCCGTTCTTATCGAGGGCGATCTCCTCCTCGTTCCAGGCGGGCTGCCAGTTCCAGGTGTCCCAGTACCAGTAGCCGCAGGAGACGGTGCTGTTGGGGTTTCCGGTGATGTCGAAGACCATCTGGAAGCAGGTGCCCCAGGGGCCGAAGGGGTGACACCTCTGCGTGTAGTCCACGTAGAACCGCTGCTCGGTGCCGACCGGGTAGGCCTGCTTCTTGTCATCGTCATCATCGTCGTCATCGTTGTCGTGCTTGGACGGCCGGGTGACGGTGTCGCAGCCCCACTCGGAGGTGCCGGCGTTGGTCCTGGCCCGCACGCACCAGGTGAGTGACTCGCCGCGCTTGAGCTTGCCGTCATAGGTGTCACCGATCTCGACGTCCTCCACGGACTTGCCGCCGTCGTCGGTCTGCTCGTACTCGGCACTGGCGCCGTTGTTGGCCCCGGGGCTCCAGGAGCAGGAGACCTTCTTCTGCTTCTTACCGGTGAGCTCGCAGCTGACCGAGGGGGCCGACGGCGGACCGTAGGGCGCCACCGGCGAGGAGGCGACGACGTCGGAGTACTGCCCGCCGCCGTTGGCGCGGGCGTAGACGGTGTAGGCCTGCCCGTCGTTCAGTCCCCGGATGGTCGAGGAGCTGGTCCAGGTGACCTGGTCCACGGAGTACTCCACCGTCAGCTCGCCCACGCTCCAGCCGTTGCCGGCCCGGGGCGAGGAGCTCACGGACAGCTCGCCGCTGTTGCCGGTGGCCTTGACGGCGGGGGTCGACGGCGTCAGCGGGGTCGGCTTGTAGGTGTAGCTGGCCTGGCCTGAGGTCTTGGAGCCGTGACCGTTGTCGGCCTCGACCCAGAAGGTCCAGGTTCCGCGCGAGACCGAGACCGTGGTGGAGGTGGCCCCTCCCACGTTCTTGGAGTCGCTGGTGTGCCCGTTGGAGTAGTGCAGCGTGTAGCTCACGGGGCTGCCGTTGCCGTTGGCGGCCTGCCAGCCGATGGTGACCGTGTCCCCGTTGGGGGTGATGACGGGGGTCCCGGGGGTGCCGGGCTCGCCGTAGGGCGTCACCGAGTTGGACGGGGAGGACCACTCCGAGACCGTCCCCTGGCTGGACCTGGCGCGCACCTGAGCGGTGTAGGCGCGTCCCGGGGAGACGTCGAAGGAGGCCGAGTCCCCGGAGATGCCCGACTGCACGGTGCCGTCGGACAGGCGCACGTCATAGGTCGCCGTGCCCCCGAAGGGGTCGTCCACCTGGGTCCAGGCGGCGGTGACCTTGCCCGAGCCGGCCGTCAGCGTGGGCGCAGCCGGGGTCTTGGCGGTGGCGTTGTGCTGGTAGGACACCGTCGCGGCCTCGGAGTCGCCGTACTTGTTGGTGGACACGACCTGGATGCTGTAGCTCTGACCGGGCGCCAGACCACTGATGAGGCAGTTCGAGGTCGAGCAGGACTGCTCGGAGCCGTTGACACTGACCTTGTAGCCGGTGATGGGGGAGCCGTTGGCGGAGCCGTCGGTCCAGGACACGCGCGCCGAGTCGGCGTCCACGGGGGTCACGCTCAACCCGGAGGGGGCTGCGGGCGCCACCCCACCGACCTGGACGGTGATGGTGCCGGTGACGGCCCGGGACTCCGAGCCGGTGGAGTCCAGCACCTTGTACTGCGCGGTGATGGTGCCGTGGAACCCGTTGTTGGGCGTGATCGTCACGGTCGTTCCCGAGGCGCTGATCGAGCCCTGGCCGGAGGTGATCGTCGGGGTGCCGGACAGGGTGATCGGCTTGTCCGGGAAGGGGTTGCTCACCGCCTTGGACACGTCGGTGCTGACCGCCTCGCCGTTGCGGGACTCCAGGTTGATCGGGGCCGTGGTCATGAGGGGCTTGTTGGAGGCGCTGACCCGCACGGGCAGGGAGGCGCTCACCGGCGGGTTGACGCCGTCGGAGACCGTGATCGGGATGGAGCCCGTGGTGCCCTCGGCGGTCTTGTCGGAGGCCTTGACCGACAGCGTCGAGCCGCTCAGGGAGATCTCGAATCCCGCGGGGGCGGGACCGGCCTGGAAGGAGAGCTTGTCATTCGGGTCGGGGTCGGTGGCCATGGCCGCCAGGTTGGCCGTCACGGCCCCCTCGCCGGGGGCCACCGTCATCTCGGTGGGGGTGAAGGTCGGCGGCCGGTTCGTCGAGGACTCCACGATGATCGGCAGCGTGAGCGTCGAGCTCAGGGCGTCGGAGCCGGTGCCGTCGGCCACGGTGAAGGTCACCGAGGTCTGCCCGGTGAAGCCCGAGTCGGGGGTGAAGGACAGCGCCGACCCGCCCGAGGCGACCTTGGCGTCCTTGGTGCCCTTGGCCATGTGGATGGAGGAGGTGTCCGTGATGACGGGCTTGGTGCCCTCACGGGTGAGGATGTAGGAGGACAGGTTGATGTCCGTGGTCTTGTCCGCCAGCACCCGGGCGGGCACGGCCGAGGGGTTGATGCGGGGCCGCAGGGCCGAGCGGGCCGGCACCACGACGACGGCGTGGCCGGTCAGCCCGTCGGCGTCGGTGATCGTGTAGAGCACGAGCCGCTGGGTCTCGCCCACCGTGAGGCTCAGGGAGTCCTTGCCCACCTCGACGTCGGGGTCGGAGGAGGACAGCTTGAGGTCCCACGGCGAGCCGTCGGTGTCCTTGTCGTTGTCCAGGACCGGGACGGTGACCTTGCCGTTGGCGTCGACCTGGTCGACGGTGACGTAGTCGTCCACGCCCACCGGGTTGGCCAGGGGGGCGTTGCTCGAGACCTGGACGGTGACGGTGCCGGTGTCGGTGCCGCCGCGTCCATCGGAGACGGTGTAGGTGACCGAGTGGTTGCCCTCCTTCTCCGGCAGGTCGAGCACCAGGCGGCCGGCGCGGGTGGACACGCCCAGGGAGGGGTCGCTGGAGACCGGGTCGCCCTCCAGGGACAGGCTGTCGCCGTCGGTGTCCAGGTCGTTGGACAGCACGTCCACGGCCACGGTGCGCCCGGGCTTGGCCACGACCAGGTCGTCAGTGGCCACCGGGGCCACGTTGAGCGGTGAGGCCTGGGCCACGCCCACCCGGACCGTGCCGGTGGCCTGGGCCCCGAAGCGGTCCTCGACGACGTAGGTGAAGGTGTCGGTGCCGGTGGCCCCCTCGGAGGGCGTGTAGGTCAGCCACGAGGAGTTGATCTCCACCGAGCCCAGGGAGGGGGCCTGGTTGAGGCCCACGAGGCTCACCGAGTCGCCGTCGGGGTCGATGCCGTCCAGCGGCACGGTGATGTTCGTGGCCGAGCCGGCCAGGGTGCGGGCCTCCAGGTTGCGCGGTGAGGGCGCGGAGTTGTGCTCGGCGTCCTGGGCGCGCACCTCCACGGTGAGGACCCCCGAGGCGGTCTGGCCCTGGTCGTCCTTGGCCGTGTAGGCGTAGGAGGTGCGGCCGGGCTGGTTGCCGGCGCGGAAGCGCACGGTGTTCTCGCTGACCCAGGCGGTGCCCAGCTCGTCGCCCACCAGGCTGACCTGGGAGTCCACCGACAGGTTGAGACCGGCGGGGGAGGAGTCGTTGTCCAGGACGGAGGCGGTGACGACGTCGCCGGCTCGCACGACGGCGGTGTCGTTGGTGACCACCGGCGGCTGGGGCTGGGACTGGGTCACCGGGACGATGGCGACCTTCCCGGTGGCGCTGGAGGTGCCGTTGGTGACCGTGTACTCCACCGTCAGGTTGGCCGGCACGGTGCTGGCCGCGCTGATCTGCAGCAGGGAGTGGTCCACGACCGTGACGGTGACCCCGGAGTCCGGCGGGGTCTTGACCGACTGCAGGACCAGGATCCCCCCGGAGGGGTCGAAGTCGTTGGTGAGCGGGGCGATGGTCGTCGAGCCGCCGTTGCGCAGCAGGGCGGTGTCGTTCTCGACCTCGGGGGGCACGGTGGCGTCGGCCTTGGGCGTGACGTCCACGCGCACGATGCCCTGGGCCGTGTTGGCCCCGTCCATGACGTCGTAGGTGAGGTAGTAGGTCTGGGCCTGGGCGTTGGGCTCGGTGGAGAAGGTGAAGACACCGGCCTGCTGGTCGACGCTGATCGAGGTCCCGGCCGGGGCCTCCTGCACCGCGGCCAGGCGCAGGGTCCCCCCGGAGGGGGAGGTGTCGTTGTCCAGGGGCGAGACGACGGCCTTGGAGCCGGCGACGACGCGCACGTGGTCGGCGTTGGCGATCGGCTTGGCCGACTGGGCCGGCTGCACGTCGACCTTGACCACGCCGGAGGTGGTCTCCCGGCCGTCGGAGACGGTGACGGTCAGGTCGCGGGTGCCGGTGCCGGCGCCCAGCTCGCGCACCGTGACGGTGCCCTCGTTGGAGACCTTGGTGTCCAGGCCCTCGCCCTGGGCGGAGACCAGGTAGAGGTCGTCCCCGTCGGGGTCCAGCCAGTGGCCCAGCACGTCCAGGGAGCCGGAGGCCTTCTCGGCGACGGTCAGGGTGGGGGTGGTGATCTGCTTCGGGGCGCCGTTGACGTCCCAGCCGTGGACGTCGACGGTGGCGACGGCGGAGTCGCTCATACCGCGGCCGTCGTCGGCCGTGTAGGGCACGGAGAAACTGCCGGAGGCGTTGTCCGGAACGTCCATGCGCAGAGCCAGTCCGCCCTGGGCCTTGGTGGCCTTGAGCGAGCCTCCGTTGTCCTGGGGGGTGGCGGTGAGGACGTCGCCGTCGGGATCGGAGTCGTTGGCCAGCACCGGCAGGAGGGCGGAACGACCCGGGCGCACGCCGAAGCTGTCATCGACCGCCTTGGGGGGATGGTTCTCCTCGGTGCGCTCCGGCGGGGTCTGGGAGTCCGAGGTGTTGGCCGAGTCGTCCTTCTGATCGGCGTTGTCGTCGGTCTGGGCGGTCTTGTCCGTCCAGTCGTCGATGAGGACGAGGTCCTCGTTGGGCAGCCACACCGAGCCCGTGTCCAGGTCGTTGAGCACGATGGCGTCGCGGTTGACCCGGAAGACCGGGGCGGAGGAGGCGGCGAGCTTGTCGTCGTGGGCGGTGTCGGTGCCGCCGCCGAACAGTCCCGAGCAGCTGCGCACGAACTGGCCCGAGCCGGACCAGGCCGCGTAGACGCACTTGCCCAGGCGCACCGGCTGGGCGGGCACGCCCTCGGGGGCGGAGCCCTCCTTGGCCGACGGCGTCCTGGTGACCTTGCCCCCGTCCAGGGGGACGGAGATGAGCTCGTTGCGGGAGGCGACCAGGACCGAGTCGGCATCGGGGCCTGGCTGCTGGAGCACCAGGCCCGAGGTCCCCAGGCTGACGGACTTGCCCTCGGGCAGGTGGAGGATGCCGGTGCCGCGCTCCAGGACCACGGGTTGGTCGCCGACGGCGGTGATGGCCAGATCGGTGCCGGCGGTCAGCTTCAGGGAGGTGTTCGTGGCCTCCTTCCAGCCCTTGTCGCTGGTCTCCAGGGAGACCAGCGACTTGCTGGTGGCCGAGACGGCGTGGATGGCGCCGTCCTTGCCGATGGCGGCCACGACGTCGGGCATGCCGGTGACCACGGGGGCGGCCGCGGTCAGGGAGCCGGCCTCCTTGGTCTTGGCGGCGCGGATGGTGCCCTGGACCTTGTCGACCGCCATGACCCGGTCCCCGCCCTGGGCGATGGTCACGCCCTTGGTGAGCTGGGTGCGCCCGGAGAAGGCGACCTGGGAGGGGTCGACCGAGGAGACGGAGGCGTCGCCGGAGTCGGGGACCAGGACGTCCTCGGCGTTCTGGGTGACGTCGAAGGAGGACGAGGAGGTGCGGATCGCGCCGTCGACCTCGCGGGAGGGGTAGTTGAGGCGGGCCACCAGGTGCTTGGAGGTGGAGGTGACCCACACGCCGCCGTCATTGAGGTGCAGGTCGGCCTGGGCCACGCCCTCGTGGAGCCAGGCGGCCGTTCCCAGGGCGGCGACGCACACGACGGCGGCCAGGGACGACATGCGCTTGCGCAGTCGCACGCGCTGAGCACGCGACTGGGGGATGCGGAAGGTCGCAGCCAGTCGGGAGGTGGTGGTGCCGGAGGTCAGGCCCGAGCCGACGTCCTGAACGTCGTCGGATCGGGAGGCCCTGCTCCGCCGCCGGGGGCGCAGGGCGCTCGCGGCACGGGCAAGAAGACCCGGACGGTCCGCGGCGGACGGTTCGGTCTGAGCGGTGCCGGAGTCGGATCGGTTGCTTCCGCCGTCACCGGCACCGGAGGTGGCTGCGGCGGAGTCGATGCTGCTCGACGGGGTGTCGGGCGTCTCGAAGTCGTTACGTGAAGTGGTCACTTGGCCCCTTGGGGACTACGGGATGCGACCTCCTGGACGAGGGTGCGGCGCAGCATCGTCGAGGAGGTGGTGGGTGTGTAGGGCAGGTAGATCACCGAGGCCCCGACCTCGGCCATCTCGGCCTCCAGACGGCGGCCCTTGTCGGTGCCCTCCCAGTCAGTGCCCTTGAACAGCACGTCGAAGGGGGAGCGCTTCCAGGCCAGGCGCTTGTCCTGGTCATAGTCGGGGACCACGGAGTCCACCATGCGCAGGGCGGCCACCATGGCCATGCGCTCGGCCAGGGGCACGATGGGGCCGCGCCCCTTCATCCGCTCCAGCGACTCGTCGGTGGCGACCCCCGCGATGAGGTGGTCGCAGCGCTTGGCCGCCTCGGTGAGGATGTTGAGGTGCCCCACGTGCAGCATGTCGAAGCCGCCGGGGACGTAGCCGGTAATCATCAGTAGGCTCCCTTTCCGCCGATGACCGCGCGCAGCGTTCCGGCGAAGATCTTCGCGTCCAGGGCTCCGCCCCGGTTCTCCACGTAGTGACGGTCCAGGGCCACGGTCGAGGCCCAGGACAGGTCCGAGCGTCCGGAGATCTGCCACAGGCCGGTCAGCCCGGGCTTGACCAGGAGACGACGCAGTGCCTCGGCGTCGTACTTGGCGACCTCGACGGGAAGTGCGGGGCGGGGCCCCACCAGGCTCATGTCCCCGCGCACGACGTTGATGAGCTGGGGGAGCTCGTCAATCGACAGGCGGCGGATCCAGCGGCCCACGCGGGTGATGCGCGGGTCCTGACGGTCCTTGAACATGACCTCGTTGCCGGCGTCGCCGCCGGCCTTGACCACCGAGGCGCGGCGCGCGTCGGAGTCGATGTACATGGAGCGGAACTTCCACATGGTGAAGGGCTTGCCGTCCTGGCCCACGCGGGTCTGGGTGTAGAAGACCGGACCGGGGGAGTCGAGGCGGATGGCGAGCGCGGTGGCCGCCAGCAGCGGCGAGATGAGGGCCAGCCCGATGGCACCGGCGAGCCGGTCGAACAGGGCCTTGCCCGCGGCGCGGGTGCGGCGGGTCTTGACGGCGATGAGAGCGGTCCAGCCGTGTGTGACGGTCAGGGCCCGCATGCGCCCGGGCACGACGTCCTGCAGCCCGGGGGCGACGACGAGGCGCACCTGGGTGCCCTCCAGGCCGCGCATGAGGGTGACCAGGTCCTCGGGGATGACCGAGCCGACCGTCATGACGGCGTCGATGCGCTCGGCGTGCAGGGTCTGGGCGATGTGCTGGGGGCTGCGCACGGGCTCGGCCGAGTGGAAGGCGCGGTCCTGCCCGGAGGACAGGTAGCCCACGATGAGGAAGCCGTCCATGGGGTGGCGGCGCAGCTGGGTGAGCATGGGCTGGGAGCCCGAGCCCATGACGATGAGGGTGCGACGCAGGGCGTGCCCCTCGAGGCGGCGGCGGCGCAGCCACCCGGCCTCGATGGAGCGTCCGGTGACGGCCAGGAGGAGCTGGGCCGCCAGAGTGGCCAGCAGGGTGGTCCGGGCAACTCCGGACAGGTCGGCCAGCAGCAGGGCCACAGGGACGCTCACGGCGGCCGCGGCGACGAAGCGGCCCGTACCGGGGCCGGCCTGCTCGACGGCGTCGATACCGAGGGCTCCCAGGAACCAGGCGATGAGCACCATCGAGATGCCCACGGTGGTCGCGGACCAGACCAGTGGCAGGTGGCCGCCCAGGAGGGCGAGCCAGAAGGGGACCGCGACGGCGAAGAGGTCGGACAGGACGAGCCAGATGACGAGGTCATGGCGCGTGCGTGCCCAAGGACTGCGCGGAGCGGTGGGGGAGGTGGCGTCGGCTGCTGCTGTCGAGGGACGCCGGTGCTGCTCGCGCTGGGGCAGTGTCAGGGTCGAACTAGACAAGGTGGACTCCGCAGGGATGATCGTGGGTGGGCAATAACTGGTCGGCTAGTGCTGACGGGACGTCGTGAACAGCAGCGTTTTAGAATGCTACTAAGTCTTGCGGACGTTATTTGTGGGAAGTGGCCAAGATCGCAGGGGCAAGATGAGGAGTCGAGAGGTTTCTGAGGTGTCTGTATGTTACAGGTGCGCAACGATATGGAGGTGTCAATGCGCCTCTGAGGGACCTTCCAGGGTTCTTCCAGCGTGCGGCGTTGTTGCAGGTCAGGGCCGGTTTGCTGGGGTTGTGCCAAGGGGGGTGGTTGGGGGGCCGTCTATGTCACAAGACGATAAACAAAAGATACCAGGTCACCAGCCTTGATGCGTCTACTCTCGTGCCTGTCATCGGGTGTCTTTCCGATGCCGGATTGTGACCTTCCTACAACATCAGGAGTGCTACGTGACCCAGTCGAGTTCTTCGACGTCTGAGTCGGCTTCGGTGCCGGCTGAGGCGCAGTCGACGGACGGCGCTGCCCCGACGGGTGCCGCTGAGTGTGGGCGACCTGCTGATAGCTCAGTCGCCGCAAGCCTCTCGGCGGTTGAGGTGAGTGATGGGGTGGCCGCGTCCCCGGGCTCTCGACGTTCTCCGCTGCGACGGCTCGGTGGGGTCCTCAGGCGGGGGTCGTCGTCGGGCGCCAGCTGGTCGTCTGTGGGAACCACAGCCGTGGCCAAAGTGGTGGTCATGGGGGTGTCCGGCGTCTTCGGGCTGGTCAACACCAGTCTCATCATCAGGCACTTCGGGGCCGATGCCTTCGCCCAGTACGGTCTGCTGGCCACCTTCCCCACCCTCATGCCCTTCACCGACCTGGGGATCGGCGCGGTCATCCTCAACACGGTGGCGAGCTCGAACGACCCGGCCCATGACTCGACCGTGCGGCGCACGATCACCACCGCCGTCCGGGTGCTGCTCGGCTCCGCCCTGGTCATCAGCACCGTCGGCGTCGTCATCCTGCTGCTGGGCGCCTGGCCCGGGCTGCTGGGGGGCAAGCTCATGGAGGGCGGCGGACTCACCGCCACCGTCTGCCTCATCATCTACGCCGCGGCCCTGCCGCTGTCCGTGGGTCAGCGGGTCATCATCGGCCTGGGGCGCTCAACCACCCAGGTCATCAGTCAGGGGGTCGTCTCCCCGGCCATGTCCTGCTTCCTGCTGCTGGCCATCGTCACCGGCCTGGGGCGCGGCAACGCCGTGTCCATCTACTCCTACATCGCCAACGCCCTGGTGTCGGTCATCTGCATCGTCGTCGCCTGGCGCGCCACCCGCCCCCTGTTCAAGGGTGCCCTGAGGGATGTGCCGCGGCTGCGCAGCGTGCGCGGCGTGCGCATCGTCAACACCGCGGGACCCCAGCTGCTGCAGTCCCTGGCCATCCCGATCGCCTTCCAGACCGACCGTCTCCTCCTGTCCCACCTGGGGCAGTCTCAGGCCCTGGCCGAGTACAACCTGGCCAACAACCTGTTCAACATGCTCACCCAGACCGTCATGGCGGCCGGTGTCGCCATGTGGCCCATGTTCGCCAGGGCCCGGGCCGACAAGCGCATCGAGAGTCCCTTCAAGCCGGCCATCGCCTTCAGCGGGGGCGGTTTCGTCCTGGCCCTGGCCCTGGTGGCCATCACTCCCTGGGCCGCCCGAGTCATGTCCCACGGCAAGATCGTCCTGCCGGCTGCGCTCGTGTGGGCCTTCGCCGCCTACGTCGCCGTCGAGGCCGGCAAGCAGCCGCTGGGCATGTACATGACCGACCCGCGCGGCCTGCAGTTCCAGGTCATTCCGGTGCTCATCCTGGTGCCGATGAACCTCGCCATCTCCTGGGTCCTCATTGGGCCCTTCGACGCCGCCGGGCCTATCCTGGGCTCGGTGATCTCGGTGGTCCTGTGCCAGATCCTCCCGTATGCCTGGTGGGTGCGCCGAGACGTGGCCAGACGTCGTCGAGAGCTGGCCCAGCAGTGAGCCCCTCCTCGTCGACCGCCGGTGCTGAGCCGGCTCGCGCAGCCCGGTAGCCGACGCCGTGTCCCGACGCCCACCCGCTGCCCCACGTCCCCCAACTCCCTCCTCTTGCCGTTCCTCATCTGTCCAACACCCGGCCCGGTTCCCCGGGCCCCGCTCAAGGAGAAGCCTCATGAGCTCCCCTGCTGGTTCCCCCACCATCGCCGAGAACATCAGGGCCCTGTCCCGGGCTCAGAAGTCCAAGGCCGGTGCCCCCCTCTACTCCCGCATCATCAACCGCCCCGCGGGGCGGGTCCTGGCCGCGATCGCCCACCGGCTGGGCGCGACCCCGGACCAGGTGACGGTCCTGTCGGCACTGTGCACCTACAGCGGCATCGCCCTCATCGCCCTGTGGCGTCCCACAGTCGTGTCCGCCGTGGCGACCGCCCTGCTGCTCATGTTCGGATACGCCCTCGACGCCGCTGACGGACAGCTGGCGAGACTGCGCAACGGCGGATCCAAAGCCGGTGAATGGCTCGACCATGTCGCTGACGTTATTAAGCTCTCGACAATTCACGGAGCCATTGCGATCTCGCTGTTCCGTTTTGCGGAATTGCCTCCCTCGGTCCTGCTTATTCCGCTGGCATTCGGGGCGGTTCAAAATATTCACTTCTTCAGTTACATCCTGACGTATCAGCTGCGTTATCACGGCGGGACTCCCTTGGCCAAGGACGAGTCGCGACCGGGCATCCTCAAGTCGGTTCTGTCGGCTCCGACGGACTACGGCCTCATGTGCTTCGTGCTCATGACCCGCTTCGCGCCCACGGTCTTCCTGTGGGTGTACGGCATCATGCTCCTGGGCTACGCGGGCTACGTGGCGCTGGCCCTGCCCAAGTGGTACCGCGACCTGCGCAACGACCTCCAGTAGCCCTTCGTCGTCGGCCCTCATCGGGCCTGGTGCGGTCGGCCCGTGACGGACTACGGCGAACCGGTCACCGGCACTCCCGCTGAGATCTCCATCTATTCCCCTCATATCTGTTAAGGAATCTTATGGCTCTGCTAACCGGCCGCAAGGCGCTACTGGTCTATACGGGACGCAAGGACGGGTTGGGTAACCGTGTGCGTGCGCTGCTGTCCGCCCAGGAGCTCGCCCGGGTCGAGGACCGCGACCTCTACTACGTGTGGAGCACCGACGAGTACTTCGGCCCCCGGATGGATGAGCTCTGGCGATTCGAAGGGGGCAGTGCCGTATCGCGCCTGACCTCCCGGGCGCTCCTGCCCGTGGCCCGGTACCGCCAGCCCAAGGGCGTTCGGATCACTTCCGACCTGCGCCGCCGCCACCTGTGGCAGATCCACTCCCACGGCCTGCCCGTCACCTGGGAGGACCCGGCCTGGAAGGGGAGCGCCTCGGAGGGGGCGGCACCCGCCGGGCCGCGTCCCTGGACCGAGCGGCTGCGCGAGCTCACCCCCGTCGACGAGATCGCCGATGAAGTCCGCTCCCTCTACGACGCCCACCTGCGGGGACGCCCCTACGTCGGCATCCAGGTGCGCACCCACGCGGTCTCCCACGCCAAGACCATCGAGTCCTCACCGGTGGAGTGGTTCGCCAACCGGATGCGCCAGATCCGCGCCGACCACCCCGACGTCCCCTTCTTCCTGTCCTGCGACACCCCCGAGGCCCAGAAGCAGCTGGCCGGAGAGTTCGACGGCTGCGTCTTCCTGACAGACAAGGGCGGATACAACACCGTCAAGGGCGTGCGCTCGGGCCTGGTCGACCTCTACCTGCTGGCCAGCTCCCAGCACCTCATCGGGGCCTCCTTCTCCAGCTTCGTGGAGATGGCCGTCTTCCTGTGCGACGGCGTCGTCCCCTTCGAACGGCCCGACCAGCCCCTTGACGGCGAGTTCAGCCTCTCCCTGGGGCTGGCCGAGGACCCGCTGCGCCCCGCCCAGCGCTGACGCCGCCCCCGCACCTCGATC
>ERZ773265.1352-NODE-1352-length-13049-cov-3.869709_pt1 | contig 13049 bp, 10 predicted proteins | sample MGYA00580512_ERZ773265 | MGnify/ENA primary metagenome ERZ773265 (study PRJEB29015, sample SAMEA2738169) | human oral metagenome | biome: human oral; feature: human-associated habitat; material: saliva | place: China | collected 2183 ... | reverse complement strand
ATTTGATATGGGGGAGCAGTGTTTCCCTTTCATCGCTGTGCATTTTCTCTATTAACCGAACAGCTTCCGGCAACAACTTGATACGACAAAGTACGCCCGTCTTCTGTCGGTTGAACTTCAACCACAAACTACCTGCATCATCACGGACAAGGTGCTTCTTGCTTAGTTCCATCAAATCACAATAGGCTGCACCGGTATAACAGGCGAAGAGAAACACATCACGAGCAGTTTCCATTTCTTTTTCCAATTCATCAAAGCGGAGTGCCTTCAACTTGTCCAATGCTTCTTGGTCAAGTGCCTTGGGTACTTTCTTGTCTCCCCGTTCTATATGGACTTTGTCAAACAGAAGCGTATCAGCCAGTCCCTCACGATAAGCCAGCCTACAGACGGTCTTCAAATCTGCTGCAGCTCTGAAAAATGTGCTTTGCTGATGCCCGAGTTCACTAAGACAGAATGCTTGCAATTCGTAGATGAAGTTTTCTGTCAACTGCGAGAATGCCAAATCCGAAACATGATACTTCTTCTGTATAAACTCCTGCAATCGTTTTCGAGTGGAATGATAGGCGGACATAGAGTCCCTCTTGATGTCTATACCGATATGGCTTTCTTTCTCCTTAATGAGCATATCCAATCTCTCGATGAGCATACATCGTGCCTGCACACAGCCTTGAAACTGTTCCTTTACATCGGTTGCATCAAATGGCTGTCCTTTGGCAATCAACGACTGATAGGCAGACTGAATGGAAAGTAACAGGTTCTCCAATCTCCCATTAATCTCCACCGCCTCACGGCTCTTGCCGTCCATCCTGCTTTCACGTGAATTCCACAAGTCGGAGTTGCAGGAAAGTTTACAACTAAACTGCGCAATGGAACGCCCAATGGTAATACGTCCCATAATCGGAGCTTTCCCCGATTTGTCAAGCCCGCTCTTTTTAAGGTAGAGCAACACCTTCATTTTCTCTGTTTTCATACGCTTTAATATTTGTGGGCAAAGACAGTGCAAACGAGTTCCATGAGAGCTTGCTCTCAAATGGACGAGTGCAGCCTGTCTTATGCAAAGTTACCCGAATTAAAGCGTTCCTCACTTACGCAGAAAACTGCTGACCAAAGCAACAGCCACACGAGCGAAAATAATTCAGTTACCGAATGCTGCACCATTATTACCTACATCAAAACAAGGTAACACTCTGGTAACTGAACTTCTGCCTAAATCTGCATATTTCTGCCCTTTACAAATAGAGCAGTATTATGCTGATTTATGTATTTCCTCCTCATTATCAGTTAGTTTGCGCCAACTCCTATACTTCTTCATTTTCATTGATTAGTTACACTGCAACTTGCGTCACTTTACACGCTAAAATGACTCAAGTTGCGTGGTGATTCAAGTCAAGTTACAACGCCATGTAATGAAACCTTATTTATCATCTCCCAAATATGGGAGTAAGATTCAATTTCTTCTTTCCCTGCTTCTCTTGCCTGTCGACAACATTCTTATGGGACCAAAGATAAAGCAATGAGGCATTTCGGCTCGCGAAATCTGTGGCTTCAGCCATTGTTTCAGTGCTTCTTCGGTAAGTATTGCTCCTGTCTTCAGTTCTATCCGGGCATGAAGCACCAAGCCGAAACGTTCATCTGGAACAGCAAAAACTAATGCGTCTGCAATTAACGGATGAGATCTTAAACACTTTTCCACATGTTCCGGATAGACGTTTTCCCCTCCGCAAACAACCATTTTGTCGGCTCTTCCACGATGAAAAAACAATCCGTTCGCAGCTTTCCATACGAGGTCACCCGTACATTGCCAGCGGTTTTGCCGTCCGGTCATAGCCCATCGGCTTTTCACCCACAACGTTCCCACGCCTTCATCGTCGGCATCTCTAATCTCACATTGCAACCCACGGATAGGTCTGCCGATAGAAACTTCATCGCCATAGACCAGTTCCTGTGGCATGGCAAGCATGAAAAAGCCAGCTTCCGATGTGCCATAAAGGTTATAAAGCACATCTCCCAAGCAAGCAGAAGTCCTTTCTACCAATGGTTTTTCCAAACGATCTCCCCCGCTAATCACGCATTTCAATGATGTCATCCGGCGTTCAGCACCTTCTGTTTGCCACAATCTTGCGAGCATAGCCGGCACTATCGGCATCACTTCCACACGTTCTTCCAAGACGACATGCAACACTTCTTGAACATCGAAATGGCGCAACAGACAAATCTTTTTGCCCATTATCAATGAGATTATCAGCGTTGCCAAACCGAAACCATGATAGAAAGGAAGCCCTATCAATACGCTCTGATACTGAGCAATATGCAGGTCGCGAAGCAATGAAAAGAATGGTGGGAGAAACTGAACGATACCTGTTTGCCGTGCCGCTTCCTTGTAATTACCACTTGAGCCGCCTGTCATCACGCTGATATTTCCCCCTTTTTTTATTTTTGGTAAGGTCTTCTTTTCATCTGTTCCCTTTTTCCCAACACAGGCATATAGGCTCTCACAGGAGATTATTGGACACGACTTCGGAAACGATTTCTTTTGCTTCATAGCCTCATCAAAGATAAACAGCGAAAACGAGCGCGTCATTACCCGAGCCAATTGGGCGTCGGAAAGGTCGGTATTCAACAGTTTGACATGTACGCCTAAACGCGAAAGTGCAGGCAAGAGTAAGGCCGAAACAAGATGATTACGGCACAACAGCGCCACATGTTGTCCCCGTTCTAAATGATAATCATGATAGAGTAAAGTGGCTAATGCCTTTGACTGCTGAAAGAATTCATCATAATTCAAGCGCTTTCCCTCACTCACCACAGCACATTCTGAAGCATGATAATATGCCGCAAAGCGCAAAACAGCCATCAGTGTGATGCCTTCATGCCAAAAACATGCTACCAGACGCATGATACCACGTGGCGTTATGAGATGCAGATGCCAAAGCGAACGAAACAAAGATGCTTTCATCGGAGGAGTTTCTGATAACAAAAGCGAACGATTGGTGCAAACAATGAGGCCATGGGAGCCGTAAACCAAGCCCACCAGGGCTTATAGGAAAACCTGTGGCTCATGGCCAACCGCAACAGAACTCCTGCGGCATCATGGGCCGAATAAGCTGGCAGGAAACGATAATTCGGATTAACTTCCGACATTGCTGTATGCACTAAAGGAAGATAGGCCACATGGACTCCAACTCTAAGTGCTTTCCATTCGCTCTCTGCAGTACGGCACCATACGTTGGCTGCCGACTTAGATGCGTGATAAGCCGACCAGCCCGGAGCGGGCGGATAAAGGCAACTGACCGACGAGGTATAAACCAATTGCCCGCCAACTTGCTGCATGGCAGGCAATAAGGCTAAAGCCAAGGCAACCATTGCACGGTAGTTAAGCGCCATCGTACGGTCGAAATCATGCAGTCTGTCGGTAGCATCCACGATTTTCCTACAAATAGATTTGCCCGCATTACAAAAGAGATAATCCACTGTCGTCAGTCTCTTTCGCAGGCCATGACATAACAAGTCAAGTGCCGTTTTGTCGCGCAAATCCACTGCACGGCATTCTGCCTGACAGCCCATAGCCCGTGCTTCACAACACAAGGTCTGAAGTTCTGTTTCACTTCGCGCTATGAGATAAAGATTTGCCCCAGCCTGCATGAGTCTTCTTGCCATTGCAAATCCGATGCCACGTGATGCTCCTGTGATTACCACCCAACGCCCTTTGAAGCATTCCTCCAATCGTTTTTCACTGAGATGAGGCACAGGATAGAGCCATCGGGCACATAGATTAAATATGCTTGTCTTCATCTTTCATTCCTGTTTTCCACTTGCAAACATAGCCTTTATTCTTTTTTCTTGCAAGTTTTCCAATAGAAAAAAATATACTAACAAAATAAATCAATATCTTCTCTACCTTATTTGCACTGCATTTACCAATCCTTTGAGAAACCATTTAAAATATAATTATTTGCTCTCTAATATCCCTATTCACTTGCACCTTAAATTCAAAAGCTTCTGAAAACCATAAACCATTATTCTTTAATCTAAAGAAACAAGGAAAGCATAGAGTAAAAGTACATATCTTATTTTGTTTATTTTCTTCCTCATTTTTAACACATTTCGAGCTCACCAAATAGAAATGAAAATGCGCTTTCCATGCTTGTGCGAAACTTTTTCATGGCTTTGAAACTTTCATTTCTATCATCTTGCACTGTAATCTGACGCTAATCACGTTGCTATCTGCATCAGATAGCATCGTAAAATGAAGCAAGTTATGGGGTAATTTGACGCAAATGGCATGGCTTTTCAGCGTGATTTCACTTCATAATTTGCCTTTGTTTTCGTAACGTTTTGATTGTCAATACATTGTAAACTCGCAGAATACGGTGCGTATTTTGAACGAGGCCAACGTGCTTTTTGAATTCTTAAAGCATTCAAGAGCAATTGTAAAGTTTCTTGAATAGATTTAACCTATTTCTTGCCAACGATGAAAATGGATAGTAAGGCAAGCGCAACTATAGTTTAATTCATAATGCACAATGCATAATTCATAATTGGAATGTGGAATGAGGAGTGTTGAATGGGGAGTTGTATTTTATTAGAATGACGAATGAGAAATGTGGAGTGAGGAGTTGTGTTTTATTAGAATGACGAATGAGAAATGTTAAATGTGGAGTTATGTTTTATTATAATGACGAATGAGGAATGTTGAATGAGTAGTTATATTCTAATGAATAATGATTTAATTCATAATTATTTTTACTGCAACAGCAATCATTTTAAGGAGTAAGTACACTGCAATAACGACTCCCCCTTCCTTGGGGAGGGGTTGGGGGTAGGTCTTTATTAACCGGCTTATCCCTTGGGGAAAGGTCGGCGGTAGGCAACAAAAAGGGGCAATTCCCTCACGGAAACCACCCCCTTACAACATTATGTACGAGAAAAAATTAATTATTTTCAGGTCGCAGTTTGCGTACAGTTACGCCTGCTCTCCATATTTCTTTATTGCGCATCTCTTCGAGTTCGGCATTCAGTTTCTCCCGATAATCGGGCTGAGAGTTGCGATCTATTGAGATTTGGGCTTCGTTTCCAGTCTTCACACTGAGGTATAACCACTCCATAACCGGCTTGATAGCCTCTCTGAAACGAGGCGCCCAATCGAGTGCTCCGCGTTGAGCTGTGGTCGAACAATTGGCATACATCCAGTCCATTCCCTTCTCTCCGAAGAGTGGCATGAGGCTTTGCGTCATCTCTTCTACCGTTTCATTGAAGGCTTCTGAAGGTGAATGTCCATGCTCACGGAGCACTTCATACTGTGCTTCGAACAGTCCTTCCATGGCTCCCATGAGTGAACCGCGCTCGCCTGTAAGGTCAGAAGTGGCCTCACGTTGAAACGTTGTCTTGAACAGATAGCCTGCACCGATGCCGATACCAATGGCGAGAGCTTTCTCTTCTGCATGCCCCGAAGCGTCCTGATGAACGGCATACGAGCAGTTGATGCCACGGCCCTCACGGAACAATGTACGCAGGGATGTGCCCGAACCCTTAGGGGCAACCATGACAACATCAATATCATTAGGCGGTACTACGCCCGTGCGGTCTTGCCAGTTGATAGCAAATCCGTGTGAATAATAAAGCGTTTTCCCTTTTGTCAGATAGCCCTTGATCTTCGGCCAGACGGCAATTTGCCCGGCATCTGAAAGTAACATGCAGATGAAAGTGCCTTTCTGAATGGCTTCTTCGATAGAAAACAGCGTCTTTCCAGGCTCCCATCCGTCGGCTTTCGCCTTTTCGTAAGTCTTTCCTTCGCGCTGACCTACGATGACATTAAAGCCATTGTCGCGCAGATTGCAAGCCTGTCCAGGCCCTTGAATGCCATAACCAATGACGGCAATTGTTTCGTTTTTCAATACTTCACGAGCTTTCTCAACGGAAAATTCCTTGTTAGTGACAACGGTTTCTATAACGCCACCGAAATTCATTTCTGCCATAATATCTTTTTATATGCGTCCCATGAGTGGGAAACGCGGTTTATATGAATATGTTTTATGCCTGCAAAGGTAACATATTAGAACGAAATTGCAAAATATAATTTCATTCTTTAATGAATTTAACTTTGCTTCTTACAACTTCTGTTTCTTCGGCGGTTGCATTGCTTCTCTTGGTTATCCGCACGCAGAACTCGCCTTCGCCGGTCTCTTCCTGATAGAGATTCAGCGTGTCTCCGCAATGGCTTTCAGCCACATAAGCTATCTCGAAACGTTTCAAGAAGTGGTGTCTGTACCATTCGAGTGGCCACAGATTGAGCACGTGTTCAATATATTTCACGCTGTTGATGTGCCCATTCATGTCGACATCGCTATAGTGGGTGGCTATGGACTGCACAAGACTTGCGGTCTCGGTCATCTTCACTCTTGAGCTCTTTTCGATAGGACAGGGCGTCTCGGTATCGACATATTGGGTGATAAGTCCATTGCGAATATTGAGTATATCAACGGGTTGTCGGGTGTCGGTATCTATCATTGCCCAGATGCTTCTGCCGTATCCTATGGTCTTACTGCCTTTGGAAATGCGGAAATTTCGACTGGTGAAATAGCGCATGACGGTATCAACCCAAGTGTCAACTGTAAAGCGATCGTAGGCCTCGGGCATTTCGTTCATCTCTATGGCCAAACGAGAGAGCACCCAGGTTCTGTGGATTGGGTTCAGAAAAGTCATGCCGTAACCGCGGTCATTGGAGTGAAAATCGGCGGCATTCAGCAGATGATTGCCTAAATGTCCCATGAAAAGATGATGCGAGAAGTCGCAATGGAAAGGCTCGGCCAATAGTTCATAACTGCCGATTTTACTCAGTTTCTCCATGATTTAATTCTTCTTGACGATTTAAAAACACTGAAACAGGCTCATCGAAACTGCGGGTTACGGCAATACGTCCACTGCGTGTGTATTGCAGAATGCAGCCAAAGGCATCGAGTTGATTGTAGAGGCTGATGATATCTTCTGTCAAACCGTTCAGCAAAACCGTAGTATAGGTGGGGTTAACCTCTAACATCCGTGCGTCATGTTTACGGATAGTACGCGACACCTCGGGGTTCTTCATGAGCACAGGTGTGGCAATTTTATAGATAGCTACCTCGTGAATGAACAGTTGTTCATCAGTGTAGAAGTCGGCTTTCACGACATCTATCTTCTTTTCTATGGCCTTCTTAATCTTTATAATCTGCTCTTCATCGCTCCAGGCCGTTATCGTATATTTGTGAATATTGGGCAGATTGCTGGCCGAAGCATTGATACTTTCAACGTTTACTTGCCTCCGTGTGAACACCGCGGATATCTGACTGAGCATTCCTGTGACGTTTTCCGAATAGACAAGCAGTGTATATAGTTTCTTTTCCTGTTGCATCTTGTTTGGCTTTATGAGGATTAATAGTGCAGTTCGAGCAGCATTTCGTTGACACTCTTGCCCGGTAATGTCATGGGAACAATGTCTTCATCGGGCTTAATCGCACATTCAAGTAGGTAAGGCCCTGGCGTAGAAAGCATCTTTTCTACCTTCATTTTAAGGTCTTTTCTGTCGGTAACGACATCATAGGAGATGCCATATCCGTGTGCAATGTCAGCATAATTAGGGTTCAGCATGTCTGTAAATGAATGGCGATGTCCGAACATCAAGTCCTGCCATTGACGCACATTGCCTAAGAAAGTGTTATTCAAAAGGATCATTTTCACGGGAACTTGATGCTCCATAATCGTGCCGAACTCCTGTATACTCATTTGAATGCCACCGTCACCCATAAAGCAACACACCGTGCGTTGGGGCACTCCGAAGCATGCTCCGACAGCCGCGGGAAGACCAAAACCCATGGTTCCGAAGCCACCGCTCGTCACAATGGAGCGCTTCTGCTTAAAAGTGAAGTAGCGACTCGATATCATTTGGTTCTGTCCTACATCGTTTACGAGCACTGCTTCGCCTCGAGTTGCCTCAGAAACAACATGCGTAACCTCGCCCATGAGCAGTGGGCCATCAGTCGGATGAATGTCTTTCTCGATGACACGCAGGCGTTCTTGCTCGGCATAATTCTTGAAAGAGGCTATCCATTCCTTGTGTTCTGCGGGCTGTAACAGCTTCGTAATGGCTGGAAGACTCTGCTTGCAATCGCCTAAAACGGCCACATCGGTCTTGATGTTCTTGTCGAATTCCGATGCATCTATATCCAAATGAATCACTTTGGCCTGTTTAGCGTAAGTCTCAGGAGTGCCTGTTACGCGGTCACTGAAGCGCATTCCAATGGCAATAAGCACGTCACATTCCTGCGTTTTCATATTCGTTGCATAGCTTCCATGCATACCCAACATACCCATATTCAAGGGATGATGTGATGCAAGGGCCGACAAACCGAGCAGCGTTCTGCCTGCAGGAATATCGGCTTTCTCAAGGAATGCCAGCAGTTCCTCATGCGCATTGCCGAGTTCTACGCCTTGACCTACGAGCGCAAATGGGCGCTTTGCCCCATTAATAAGCTGTGCAGCGGCTTCAATTGCCTGTGCATCAAGCGTGGGGTAAGGGTCATAAGAGCGGACATTCGTGGTCTTTGCGGGCTTCCACTCGCAGGTATCTGTCTGCGTGTTCTTGGGAAGATCGAGCACAACAGGGCCCGGACGACCCGACTTCGCAATATAGAAAGCACGGCTTACTGCCCATGCAATGTCTTCCGGTCTGCGTATCTGATAGGCCCATTTACAAATAGGTTGGGCCACACCTACTAAGTCAACTTCCTGAAAAGCATCAGAACCGAGAGCACCAATACCCACTTGTCCCGCAATGACTACAATCGGGGTAGAGTCCATCATGGCGTCGGCCACACCGGTTAATGTATTGGTCGCGCCCGGTCCGCTCGTCACTAAGCAGACTCCAACGCGTCCACTCACACGCGCAAATCCCTCAGCTGCGTGTGCAGCTGCTTGCTCATGACGCACTAAGATGTGGTTAAATGTCTTGTTTTCTCCTCTCGTATAGCCGTAGAGTGCATCAAACACCGGCATAATTGCACCGCCGGGATAGCCGAAGATAGTTTTAACGCCCTCGTCACGCAGTGCACGCATCAGTGCTTCAGAACCCGTAATAACTTCTTTAGTCATGCTGTTGTCTATATATAATAAGGTGGATGATGTGGTTTAGTCTATCAAGCGGACACCTCCCTTGTCGGCCGAAGTAACGCTTTGTGCATAGGCTCGCAGCGCTTTGCTCACCACTCTGTGGCGTTTCAACGGCCGTTGCGGGCGCGCATCAAGTTCTTCATCCGTGAGTTTTACATTGATACTGCGGTTTGGAATGTCTATTTCGATGATGTCACCATCCTTAATCTTTCCGATATTTCCACCTGCTGCAGCTTCCGGAGAGATATGTCCGATGCTCAATCCCGACGTGCCTCCGGAGAAGCGTCCGTCTGTAATCAAGGCACATTCCTTGCCCATATGCATGCTCTTGATATAGGAAGTAGGATATAACATCTCCTGCATTCCAGGACCACCTTTAGGCCCTTCATGCGTGATGACTACGCAATCGCCTTTCTTCACCTTACCACTGAGAATGCCATTGCAGGCATCTTCCTGGCTGTCGAACACCACTGCAGGCCCTGAAAAGGTCCACAATGCAGGGTCAACTCCGGCAGTTTTCACCACACATCCATGCTTGGCAATGTTCCCGAAGAGCACACCGAGCCCGCCATCCTTGGTATATGCGTGGTCAAGGTCGCGGATACAACCTGCCGTTCTGTCGGTATCAAGACTTTCCCAACGCGCATCCTGACTTCCCATTTCAGTAGAAAAGCGACGTCCCGGAGCACTGTGATAGATGCGGTCTGCCTCTGCATCTATCGTGTTCTGCGTGATATCATATTTCTTCATGGCCTCATCGAGCGTCATTCCATCTACGCGAAGCACACTGCCTTGAATGAGTTTGCCTTTGCGAAGCTCGTTCATGATGCCGAGAATACCGCCTGCCCGATTGCATTCCTGCACGCTGTAACGCTGTGTGTTGGGGGCAAGCATGCAGAGACAGGGCACATGTCGGCTCAGTTTGTCAATGTCGTTCATGTTGAATTCTACTTCGCCTTCCTGCGCAACAGCCAGCAAATGCAATATCGTATTCGTGCTTCCGCCCATGGCAATGTCTAAAGTCATGGCATTGAGAAAGGCATCACGCGTGGCAATGCTACGTGGCAAAACACGCTCATCGCCCGCTTCATAGTAGGCCAAAGCATTCTTCACAATCAGCTTTGCAGCATCTTTGAAGAGCTGAATGCGGTTCTTATGCGTGGCAAGAACGGTTCCATTGCCCGGCAAAGCCAATCCAATGGCCTCGGTAAGCGAATTCATTGAGTTGGCAGTAAACATGCCCGAGCAGCTGCCGCAACCCGGACAAGCACAGTTTTCAAGTGCAGTCATCTCCTCATCTGTAACAGATGGGTCGGCACCTTTAATCATTGCGGTCACCAAGTCGGCATTCTCACCGCGCCATCTGCCTGCTTCCATGGGGCCACCCGAACAGAAAACCGTTGGAATATTCAGTCGCATAGCCGCCATAAGCATGCCCGGCGTCACCTTGTCGCAGTTGGAAATACAGATCATTGCATCCGCCTTGTGTGCATTGACCATGTATTCCACGGAGTCGGCAATAATGTCCCGCGAAGGCAGTGAATAGAGCATACCGTCGTGTCCCATGGCAATTCCGTCGTCAACAGCAATCGTATTGAACTCCGCTGCATAGCAACCAAGTCGTTCTATCTCGTGTTTTACAATCTGACCAATGTCATGTAAGTGCGTATGTCCAGGCACAAACTGCGTGAAACTGTTTACAATGGCGATGATAGGCTTGCCCATTTGCTCATGTTTCATACCGGCTGCCACCCAAAGGGCCCTGGCACCGGCCATTCTCCTGCCTTCAGTACAGACGGCACTCCTTAACTTATGCTTCATTGTTTTCTTCTCTTTATTCCTTTTGCTCGCTTTACATGAAACGCTTTTCGAAAGGTTCCACGACTTCATACCATGCAAAAAACGGGCAAACAGAGGCCTCAAAAGCAACCAAGATTTGCCGAATGCATGTATATTTTGTGCAAAGATAGTGAGAAAAAGCGTAATACACAATGAATTGTTTCATAAACTTTTCATAATCGAAAGCATCTGTAAGGAAAACCGTTAAAATAATATCAGATTATCACATGACTTACTTCATGGTTTACAGAATTCTTTCTTTTCTGTGGTTTTGTGTTGACACAGCTCATAAGAACATACACGACACCCTGTATATTTCATCTTTCTAATGGACTGTTATTGTCAACTTTCTTTCCCGTTTTTAACATTTCAAAGCTCAACCAAATAGAAATAAAAACACGTTTTTTGCGTGAGTGCGAAGCCTTTTTATGGCTTTGATGTCTCCATTTTAATCACTTCACATTGTCATCTGACGCTAATCACGTTGCTATTTGCATCAAGTTGCAGTGTAAAATGAAGCAAGTTGCGAGCTGATTTGACGCAAATCGCATGGTTTTTCAGCGTGATTTCACCTCGCATTTTGCCTTGACTTTCGTAACTTCATGAATGCCAAAACATTACAAACTGCTCCAAAACAGCACATATTTGAAGTGAGGATGACCTGCGTTTCGAATACACAGAATTTATAAAGAAGATTGTCTGTATTTTTCAAAAATAATGAATTATGCTTCATGATTTGCAAGTAGATGAAGAAAACAGCATGCAAATTGTTAATGATATCTTGGGGAAATCCGAAGGAAATCGCAGGTGTAGAGTACTGTAAAGCCTCCGAAAGCCTAATGATACAGCAACAGTATAAAGTTTGATACCATACAGAAGCACCGCCTTCCGCACCTTTTGCAAAGACAATTCCATTCTAAAAACTTTGAAATCTCAATAAAAGATTGTATCTTCGCAACAAATTATACGAAGGATGTCGTCATGTTTCCTGTTGCAATTCTGTGAATATCAGGAGCTGAAACAGGGCTGAAAACATCATTTCGTGCTGTAAATCAATAAGCAAATCTACGGATTTCACAAAACAATATAAATCAAGAAAAAGATGAAAAAGCTATTTCTCGCATTCGCTTTCATGGCAATGACGCTCACTGCCAGCGCACAGACACCATTAAAATATGGTTATTTCAGTTTTTCAGAAGCATTGAAAGCTATGCCCGCATACGCCATTGCAGAGCGCGACATGGCCTCGCTGCGTGCAAAATATGAAGAAGAAGGTAAGCACGTTGAAGACGAGTTCAATAAGAAATACGAGCAGTTTCTCGATGGACAGCGTGACTTTGCGCCCTCTATTCTGCAAAAACGGCAGGCCGAACTGCAAGAGATGATGGAGAAGAACGTAGCTTTCAAGAACGAATCGAAACGCTTGCTTGCCCAGGCAGATGCCGAAAGTAAGGCTGCTTTGAAAGTGCGCCTGCGTGCAATCGTAGCCCGTATCGGTGCAGACCGTGGCTATGCTTTCATCCTCAACACAGACAATGATGCCGTTCCCTACGTGAATAATGCCGTCGGTGAAGACATCAATGCGCTGGTGAAAGACGCCGTAAAGAAATAAAAGATGCTTATGTTCCCAGAGAAACCAGGCCCTATCGGTGTGTTCGATTCGGGCTATGGAGGCCTCACAATCCTTCATGGTATCCGTCAACTGCTGCCACAATACGATTATATCTACCTTGGCGACAATGCCCGTGCACCTTATGGTACGCGCTCGTTCGATGTGGTCTATCAGTTCACGCGGCAGGCCGTGATGAAGCTTTTCGAATTAGGTTGTCACCTTGTTATCCTTGGTTGCAACACTGCTTCGGCCAAAGCATTGCGCAGTATTCAGCGGAACGACCTGCCCAACCTCGATCCATCGCGCCGCGTGCTGGGTGTAATCCGCCCCACAGCAGAGATTATCGGCACACTGACAAAGAACAACCACGTGGGGCTTCTGGCTACCGAGGGAACTGTGAAAAGCCATAGTTATGACCTTGAAATCAAGAAGTTATGGCCCGAAATCAAGGTCACGG
>ERZ773265.1349-NODE-1349-length-13076-cov-4.750557_pt1 | contig 13076 bp, 12 predicted proteins | sample MGYA00580512_ERZ773265 | MGnify/ENA primary metagenome ERZ773265 (study PRJEB29015, sample SAMEA2738169) | human oral metagenome | biome: human oral; feature: human-associated habitat; material: saliva | place: China | collected 2183 ... | reverse complement strand
CTCCTCAGGATAGCTTGTTTTTGATGTCGGGGGAAGTGGGAGTATGGTGACCTCTCCTGCGAGGTGTAAGTCGCTCATAGAGGCGGTGTTGCTTGCTCGGCAGCGGGGAAGTTGCTACATTTGTTTCAGTGCTACGGCTGATCATAGTGGCCTGACCTATCGGTCTGATCACAAAAGAAGAAGGGTGAGAACCTCACTTAAGAGGCCCCACCCTGGATGTTCTCACAACGGAATAAATCCTTATTGTGATTAGCTTTCGGATTTCGTTACTGCAAATGTAGCCATTTTTTTTAATATCAACACAACCAATGCTTATGAGCAAACATGTACTTGGTCTTGACCTCGGAGTAGGATCAATAGGGTGGTGCCTTATCTCCCTCGATGCGCAGGGAGATCCTGCCGAAATCTTAGGTATGGGGAGCCGTGTCGTCCCCTTAACTAACCTTGGAGATGACAAGGCCTTTTCCAAGGGGGAGGCCTTCACAGCAAACCAAAAGCGGACGGCGCGCCGTACAATGCGCCGAGGCTTTGCCCGCTATCAGCTGCGTCGCTACCGCCTGCGTCGGGAGCTGGAGAAGGTCGGGATGCTCCCCGATGCCGCACTCATTCAGCTCCCTCTGCTGGAGCTGTGGGAGCTCCGCGAGCGGGCGGCTACAGCTGGTCGGCGCCTGACGCTGCCCGAGCTGGGGCGTGTGCTCTGCCACATCAATCAGAAGCGTGGCTATCGGCATGTCAAGAGTGATGCCGCTGCCATCGTCGGTGATGAGGGCGAGAAGAAGAAGGACTCGAATAGTGCCTACCTCGCTGGCATCCGTGCGAATGACGAGAAGCTCCAGGACGAGCACAAGACGGTGGGGCAGTACTTCGCCGAGCAGCTCCGTCGGAATCAGAGTGAGAGCCCTACGGGCGGTATCAGCTACCGCATCAAGGATATCAGATCTTCTCCCGTCAGCGCTACATCGATGAGTACGATCAGATCATGGCGGCTCAGCGCGTGTACTATCCCGATATCCTTACAGACGCATTCATCCGGATGCTACGCGATGAGGTCATCTTTATGCAGCGCCCGCTGAAGTCCTGCAAGCACCTGGTCTCGCTGTGCGAGTTCGAGAAGCAGGAGAAGGTGATGCGCGTCCAGCAGGACGACGGCAAGGGTGGTCGGCTGCTCGTCGAGCGTAGGGTCAAGTTCGGTCCGAAGGTCGCCCCGAAGTCCTCACCCCTCTTCCAGCTCTGCCGTATCTATGAGGCGTTGAATAATATCCGTCTGACCCGTCCCGACGGCTCGCCACGCGACATCACACCCGAGGAGCGTGCTAAGATCGTCGCACATCTCCAGTCAAGTGCTTCGCTATCCTTCGCTGCGCTGAAGAAGCTCCTCAAGGAGAAGGCACTCATCGCAGACCAGCTTACCACGAAGAGTGGGCTGAAGGGGAATAGCACGCGGGTCGCTCTTGCTGCAGCTCTACAGCCCTATCCGCAGTATCACCACCTCCTCGATATGGAGCTGGAGACGCGTATGATGACCGTCCAGCTCACCGACGAAGAGACGGGCGAGGTCACCGAGCGAGAGGTCGCCATCGTCACCGATAGCTACGTCCGCCAGCCCCTCTATCGCCTGTGGCACATCCTCTACTCCATCGAGGAGCGTGACGCGATGCGCCGTGCTCTCATCACGCAGCTCGGTATGAAGGAGGAGGACCTGGATGGTGGGCTCTTGGATCAGCTCTATCGTCTGGACTTCGTCAAGCCTGGCTACGGGAATAAGTCCGCGAAGTTCATCTGCAAGCTCCTCCCCCAGCTACAGCAGGGGCTGGGCTATAGCGAGGCGTGCGCAGCCGTCGGCTACCGCCACTCGAATAGCCCCACCAGCGAAGAGATCACCGAGCGCACGCTCCTGGAGAAGATACCGCTGCTGCAGCGCAATGAGCTGCGTCAGCCCCTCGTTGAGAAGATCCTCAACCAGATGATCAACCTCGTCAATGCGCTCAAGGCCGAGTATGGCGTCGATGAAGTCCGTGTCGAGCTGGCACGTGAGCTGAAGATGTCACGTGAGGAGCGTGAGCGTATGACCCGTCAGAATGGGCAGAGAAAGGAGGCGAATGATAAGGTAGCAGAGAGGATCCGTCAGTGTGGGCTTTATCCGACGAAGCCTCGCATCCAAAAGTACATGCTGTGGGAGGAGGCTGGACGCCAGTGTCTGTATTGTGGCCAGTCAATTGAAGAGGAGCAGTGTCTCAGAGAAGGAGGTATGGAGGTCGAGCACATCATCCCGAAGTCCGTCCTCTACGATGACTCCTATGGCAATAAGACCTGTGCCTGCCGCCGATGCAACAAGGAGAAGGGCAATCGCACCGCTCTCGAGTACATCCGAGCAAAGGGTAGGGAAGCCGAGTATATGAAGCGCATCAATGACCTGCTGAAGGAGAAGAAGATTTCCTACAGCAAGCACCAGCGCCTACGCTGGCTGAAGGAGGATATCCCCTCCGACTTCCTCGAGCGCCAGCTGCGTCTGACGCAGTACATCTCTCGCCAAGCTATGGCTATCCTCCAGCAGGGTATCCGCCGTGTCTCCGCGAGCGAGGGTGGAGTGACAGCTCGGCTTCGTAGCCTCTGGGGGTATGGTAAGATCCTCCATACGCTCAACCTCGATCGCTACGACTCCATGGGTGAGACCGAGCGCGTATCTCGGGAAGGTGAGGCGACCGAGAAGCTTCGCATCAAAGACTGGTCGAAGCGTAAGGATCACCGCCACCACGCCATCGATGCCCTCGTCGTGGCTTCGACTCGTCAGGGCTATATCCAGCGCCTTAATCGTGTAAGCTCTGAGAGCGAGCGTGAGGCGATGAGCGGAGAGATCGAGATGCAGAAGGTGACGAAGACCGATAAGCTCTCCCTCCTGGAGCGCTGGCTGACCCAGCGTCCTCACTTCTCAGTGCGGACAGTCAGCGATAAGGTCGCCGAGATCCTCATCTCCTACCGACCTGGGATGCGAGTAGTCACCCGCGGTCGCAATATCTATCGTAAGAAGATGGCTGATGGTCGGGAAGTTACCTGCGTACAGCGGGGCGTGCTGGTACCACGAGGAGAGCTGATGGAGGCATCACTCTATGGGAAGATTATCTCCCAAGGGAGGGAGCGTATTGTCAAGCGCTATCCTTTGCATGACCTTAAGGGGGAGGTCGTAGATCCGCGCCTTCGTGAACTCATCACAACGTATAATCAAGAGCTTAAGTCTCGAGAGAAGGGGGCACCTATTCCTCCACTTTGCTTGGATAAGGATAAGAAGCAGGAGGTGCGCTCTGTGCGGTGCTATGTTGATAAGCCTTCCGTCTCAAGTGCGATCCCTATTCGCTTCGATGAGCGTGGCACAGCCATTACATTCGTACAGTCTGGGAATAATCATCACCTTGCTGTCTATCGGACTCCTCAGGGCGTGCTGGAGGAGTCTATCGTGAGCTTCTGGGATGCTGTAGACCGTGCACGCTATGGGATTCCCTTGGTCATCACGCATCCGCGTGAGGTCATGGAGCAAGTCCTACAGCGGGGAGATATCCCAGAGTCGGTACTGAAGTCGCTCCCTCCCTCAGACTGGATGTTTGTTGAATCCCTCCAGCAGGATGAGATGGTTGCTATTGGTCTGTCAGATGAGGAGCTACAGAGCGCCATCGAAGCACAGGACTATCGCAAGCTCAGCGAGCATCTCTACCGAGTTCAAAGTCTCTCTTCGAAGTACTATGTCTTTAGGTATCACTTGGAAACGAGTGTTAAGGATAGAAAGAACACCTCGGGTCGTATTCCTAAGTTTCATCGCGTGAGGAATTTGCCTGATTACGAAAAGAGGAACGTTCGTAAGGTACGTGTTGACCTCCTCGGGAGAATCTCTCTGCTCTGATGCTCCCCTGCTACCATGATGAAGCGTACGATCTATATCGGCAATCCTGCCTACCTCTCCCTGCGCCTCAAGCAGATGGAGGTGCGACAGCCGTCGGATGATCGTGAGACGACGGTACGGACGATCCCGATAGAGGATATCGGGGTCGTCCTCCTCGACCACCCACAGATCACGATCACCCATGCCCTCTTAGCGGCTTTGCTCGAGAGTAATTGCGCTGTCGTGACCTGCTCGGCGACGCATATGCCCTCGGGACTACTCCTCCCGCTGGACGGGCACACGCTCTGATCTGCCTACGGGTACGCCTAAGGAGCACAAGGCGGCTACCAGCTTCCGCCAAGAGCTGCTGAAGGATGGCTTCACGATGTTTCAGTACTCCATCTATATGCGCCATTGTGCGAGTATGGAGCAGGCGCAGACACATGTGCGGCGGGTCAAGGCGATGCTTCCTGATGAAGGTGAAGTGGTGATCATGACGCTTACCGACAAGCAATTTGGTATGATGGAGCACTTCTCTTCGCGTAAGCCGACTGATGCCGTTCAGCTCCCAGGGCTCTTCGATATGCTGTGAGATCTTGGATCGGAAAAGTCGCTAAGTAAAGGAAAAGCCCGTGGATATCCACGGGCTTTTCTCTTTCTAAATCCTTCACTAAGTGCTTGTCCCATAGATGCCTTTGCGGGGTCTGCATTATTAGCAAGTGTGAAGGTACGGAATCTGAAAGCTAATCACAACAGTTTGAGTTCCGCTGCACTTCTCGCCTTCGCTGTATTAGCAAGTGTGAAGGTACGGAATCTGAAAGCTAATCACAACGTGCATGACCTTTTCGGCGACACTGCCGGCGCTGTATTAGCAAGTGTGAAGGTACGGAATTTGAAAGCTAATCACAACAACCCATTGTAGTTAGTCTGTGGCCTATTGGCTGTATTAGCAAGTATGAAGGTACGGAATCTGAAAGCTAATCACAACTTAGAAGAGTCTGCCCGTGCAGTGTAGCACGCTGTATTAGCAAGTGTGAAGGTACGGAATCTGAAAGCTAATCACAACTGCTTGCTGTCGCTGGGGTAGTTCGCTCTAGCTGTATTAGCAAGTGTGAAGGTACGGAATCTGAATGCTAATCACAACAGAGACTTGTTTACTACTGCACATTTGGTGGCTATAGCGATAGGTTGTTGCTCCGCGTATGGATAAAAGTTGCGGACGAGTGGCAGAAAAGTTTGGACTACGTACGTGGCTCTAATATCTACGTACGTGGATATTTGGATTTACGTGCCTGGCCTTTAAGACTACGTACATAGATACAGAAAAACCACTACGGGAAGGTGCTTTTTTCTTCATGAGAAGGACACTTTTCCCTCCGCTGGATAAGAGGAATACTCGCGATAAGGTGCAGGGCTTGTGTGTCACTTCGGAGGGGTATAATCGTGTAAACCACTTCTGTCTTCCCGGCTGGGTATTGCTTGCCAATCAGATGGTGTGTGAAGCTATATAGGTCGCTGGGTCGACCTATATAGCTCCGCTCCGCAACCTATATTGGTCACGCTGCCGATCTATATAGGTTGACTCGCTGACCAATATAGGTTGGTGTGGCCTTCTTGTAGAGGAGTAGATGCTATCTGTGTGCTGAGCCTGTGGTATGTGCGGCGAGGGAAAAGAGAATGGAGCCACGGATGACTCCGTGACTCCACATGAAGTGTCACCCAGAGACCAGCGGAGCTTGAAGTGATCGCGCTTATAGTTTGCTGGCGTGCTGACAATACAAAGATAATCCTTAACTTTGCACTGCGAGGTACTCCGAATAGGGGACGTCGCTCCGATCAGCCCTATCCTCAGTCCAGAGCATAGGGCTGATCCTTATAGTACAAGCCCCACTCAAGTCGAGTGGGGCTTGCTGTAAAAAGCGAACGTACGGAGCTTGAAGTGATCGCGCCATAGGTAAATACGATCGCTTCGTTGGGTGCAAAGATAGTTTGTCTTTTCCTTGTCTCACCTGCTATCTCCTTGCTGTAGAGAAGGCTAAGCTGTGGCGGTGGAGGAGCTTGAGAGGATGGGATGCACTCGCTGATAGCTCACTTGCTGATGGGCTTTGTACCCTCAGACTCTGCCGAGTTGCGGGCAAGTGGGAAGGCATTTGCGTATATGAAGAAGTTGTATTACCTTTGCAACCGCAACAAAGAAGGTGGCAATACTCTTCCTTAGCTCAGTCGGTTAGAGCATCTGACTGTTAATCAGAGGGTCCTTGGTTCAAGTCCAAGAGGAAGAGCTTAGAGAAGGAATTAGATTCAGGGAGATACCCTCAGGTCCAATTACGAGGACTTGGGGGTATTTCCTTTTATGTCCCCCCGTAGAGTGGGACGAAGGCTATATAATGACAGCGCCCCTGCTCACCGATGGTGGGCAGGGGCGCTGCGCGTATAGGGGAGTGGGACTTAGAGCCCGTGTTCGCCGAGGTAGCGCTCAGCTTCAATAGCGGCCTTACAGCCTGAGGCTGCAGCGGTGACCGCCTGACGATAGAGGGGGTCTGCGACGTCGCCAGCAGCGAAGACGCCAGGGACGCAGGTGCGTGGCGTAGGCCCTTCGGTCTTGATGTAGCCCACTTCGTCGACCTCGACGTAGTCAGCGAAGAGCTCGGAGTTGGGGTGGTGACCGATAGCGAGGAAGAAGCCATCGATGGGCAGGTCTACGCGCTCTTCATCGGGCTGACCGAGGCGCTTGACGAGATGTGCGCCTTCGACGCCATCTTCACCGTAGAGGCCCACGGTATTGTGCTCGTAGAGGACGGTGATCTTCTCGTTGGCTTCGACGCGCTGACGCATGATGTCAGAGGCGCGGAGGTAGTCCTTGCGCACGATCATGTAGACGTGCGAGGCGAGGCTCGCCAGGTAGAGTGCCTCTTCGCAGGCCGTGTCACCGCCACCGACGACAGCGACCTTCTTATTGCGGTAGAAGAAGCCGTCACAGGTAGCACAGGCCGAGACGCCCATGCCTGCGTACTTCTCTTCGTCGGGCAGGCCGAGGTACTTAGCGGAAGCACCCGTAGCGATGATGACCGTATCGGCTTCGACCTCGACACCTTCCTCGAAGGTGATGACGTAGGGAGCCTTAGAGAGGTCAGCCTTCGTCGCCAGACCAGAGCGGATCTCCGTACCGAAGCGCAGAGCCTGATTGCGGAGGTCCTGGGTGAACGCTGGGCCGGTGACCCCCTCGGGATAACCAGGGAAGTTCTCTACATCCGTGGTCTGCGTGAGCTGTCCTCCAGGCTGGATGCCTTCGTAGAGGAGTGGGGAGAGGTTGGCACGTGAGGCATAGATGGCTGCAGTGTAGCCAGCGGGGCCGGAGCCGATGATGAGGCAGCGGCGATGTTCTCTACTCATACTTGCGTAGTCTATATGTGATGGTGATAGAAATAGGGGCGAGTCTTAGCGCATGTCGCGGAGCTTCTTCTGGAGCTCTTGGCGAGCGAAGAAGATGCGGCTCTTGACCGTACCGAGGGGGATGCCGAGGGTATCGGCGATCTCGTTGTACTTATACCCAGCGACAAACATGGAGAAAGGCTCCTTGAGTGAAGGCTGCAGCTCGGCGATAGCCCCCGTGATCTCCTTGATATCCATAGAGCCCTCGGGGGTGTTGTGTCCGCCTTCGCTAAGCAGAGGTACGTTGTAAGCGTCGACGTTGGGGTCGATGAAGCTCTGCGTACGCACGAGCTTGTGGTAGTTGTTGATGAAGATATTACGCATGATCTTCAGCACCCACCCCTTGAAGTTGACGTTGTCGACGAACTTATCGTAGTTGTTCAGGACGCGCAGCGTAGTGTCTTGCGTCAGGTCTTCTGCATCGGCTTCGTCCTTCGTCAGCGTACGCGCGAAGTTCTTCATATAGTCCTGCATGCCGATCAGGTCCTTCTGTATCTGTAATACGTCCATATCTGTAATGCTCTATTTTGTATAGTGAGACGGTGCGCCGAGGGGCAATGTGGCGAGCCGTTTAATATATTTTTTACAAAGATACTATTAATTCTTCCACAGAAAGCACGGAACTTTATATAGGCGTATTGATATACTCAATATAGAGCGTATCACCAGCGGATGGGCGCCTTGCCCCACTGGGTGAGGTAGGCATTCGTTTGGCTGAAGTGACGGCATCCAAAGAAGCCACGATGAGCCGAGAGCGGGGAGGGATGTGGAGCTTCGAGTACGAGATGGCGGGTGCGATCGATCATACTTCCCTTGCGTCGGGCAGGGCTTCCCCAAAGGAGGAAGACGACGTGGTCACAGCTACGGTTGATCGTCTCGATGATAGCATCGGTGAAGGTCTCCCAGCCGAGGCCCTGATGGCTCGCTGCCATGCCGGCGCGGACGGTGAGGGTGGTGTTGAGAAGGAGGACGCCCTGCTCCGCCCATGGCAGGAGGTGCCCGTCAGGGATGATGGAGGGCTGGCCGAGGTCGGAGGCGATCTCCTTCTTGATGTTGATGAGGCTCGGAGGTATGGGGACACCCGCTGGCACGGAGAAGGCTAAGCCCTCGGCTTGCCCTGCACCGTGGTAGGGGTCTTGTCCTAAGATGACGACGCGCACCTCGGGGAGGGGGCAGGCGTCGAGGGCGCGGAAAATGAGCCCTCCAGGGGGATAGATAGGGCCTTCATGCTGGTAAGCCTGGCGGATGCGGTCGGTGAGGATGCTGAAGTAGAGCTTGTCGAACTCAGGCGCAAGGGCGGTACGCCAGCTCTCGTCGAGGCGGATGTTCATCGTGTAGTCGGGAAGAGGGGTGGGAGGTCTGCGGAGAGGATCTGATGGACGAGGCCACGCAGGTCTCCGTGCTGTGCGGTGTAGAAGAGGGCGTGCCCTACGGCGGTGAGGGCATCAAGGTCATTGGCACCATCGCCCGTATAGAGTGTCGAGGTGAGCGCCCCTGCAGTCCACTCCTCGAGGAAGGCGCGCTTGCCCTCGGCATCAATGATACCCTCGGGGTCGAGTCCGTCGAAGTCGCCGTCAGCGGTATAGCGTACGGCGCTCCCTACAAAGGCGGAGAGACCGACTCGCTCACAGATATCTTCGACGAAGGGCTGGTAAGCTCCCGTGACGATAGCCGTGGGGAGGGAGAGCTCGCGGAGGAGAAGCGTGGTGTCAGTGGGGAGAGTGATGCTTCGGATGACCGAGTGAAGCGCCTCACGGGAGAGCCCACGAAGGAGCTCGGTACGGTGCATAAAGCTCTCACGGAAGGGTGTGGCGCCTGCCATAGCCGCTTCGGTCAGGGCAGTCATCTCTTCCGAGCGACCTGAGAGGCGTGCCAGCTCGGGCAGCAGCTCCGTCGTCGTGAGCGTGCCGTCGAGGTCGAAGGCGACGTGCGTGATCTCGGCTGTGGCGCTCGTGGAGGGGAGGTAGAAGGCGCTGTGTGTGGTGCGCCCCCAAGGGATGAGGTGCGTGAGGAGCTCACGGCGCAGCTTCGTCTCGCTCACGCTTCGCTCCGTAGGGTAGCTGTAGAGTCTGCCCTGTGGAGTGTCCGTGCTACTTACCTTCGGTGCAGCGCCTATCGTCTCAGAGAGAAGGGCTCTGAGCTGCTGGTCTTCTTCGTCCGTAGGGCGAGAGAAGAGATAGAGGTGCTGCACGTGGGGCATCGAGGCGGCGTGAGGGTATGTGTATATAAAGCAAGAGTGCTTGACTTCGATAAGCCAAGCACTCTTCAGTTTTGGGGGTGGAAGATGGGATTCGAACCCACGACACCTGGAACCACAATCCAGTGCTCTAACCAACTGAGCTACAACCACCATATAAATGCTCTGCTTTTCGCTTGAGCACTGCAAAGGTAATACTACTTTCTCAATTCACCAAACCTACCGCTCAATGGCGGCTTCGAGGTCGTGCCACAGTCGTTCGTCGGGTACAGGAGCTGTGAGCGTGAGGGCTTCCTTGCTCACGGGGTGCGTGAAGGATATCTGTCTGGAAAGTAGGCTGATACTCCCGCCGGGGTTGCTACGAGGAGCACCGTACTTCAGGTCGCCCTTGATGGGGCAGCCGAGGGCAGCGAGCTGGCAACGGATCTGATGATGACGGCCCGTGTGGAGCTCGATCTCGAGGAGATGATAGTGTTCGCCCGAGGCCAGTAGGCGGTAGGAGAGGCGGGCGAGCTTGGCGCCAGGCGTCGCAGCGCCTTGGCGAGCTACGTAGCTCTTGTTCTGCGACTCATTGCGCACGAGGTACTGCTCGAGGGTGTCGGAGTGCTTCGGCGGGCGGGCGGTGACGACGGCCCAGTAGCGCTTCGAGACGTCTCCCGTGCGGAAGAGCTCGTTCATGCGGCTGAGTGCCTTCGACGTCTTGGCGAAGAGGACGAGTCCACCCACGGGACGGTCCAAGCGATGGATCACGCCGAGGTACACGTTGCCAGGCTTGTTGTACTTCTCCTTGAGCCAACCCTTGAGGGCTTCGCTCATCGGCTCATCGCCCGTCTTGTCACCCTGGACGATTTCGCCGGGGCGCTTGCTGACGCAGAGGAGGTGGTTGTCTTCGTAGACGACGGTAGGCTTATACATACGGGGATATGGGGCGGGGAGACTTAGTCCCCGATGAAGGTGCAGTTGAGTACCTCGCGGTAGCTATTGAAGATCGCGCTCTTGCTGATGAAGCCGAGGTAGCGCCCTTCCTCATCGACGACGGGCATCTTCCACGCCTTCGTCTCGTCGAAGAGGCGCATGACCTCCGTCATCGGGGTGGCTGAGGAGACCTTGACCTCGGGTGTGACCATGATCTTACGCACCTTGTAGCGCTCATAGAGTTCGGGGCGGAACATGATGTTGCGTACATTATCCAGCTCGACGATGCCGACGAGTACGCCGCGCTCATCGACCACGGGGAAGGAGTTGCGGTGACTCACCGAGATGACGCTGACCATCTCACCGAGGGTCATGTCGGGGGAGACGACCTCGAAGTCACGCTCCAGTACGCTCTCCAGATTCATCAGCGTCAGTACGGCCGTATCCTTCTGATGCGTGAGGAGCTTGCCCTGCTCTGCCAAGCGGAGCGAGTAGATACTGTGGGGCATGAAGATGCGGATCGTGGCAAAGGAGGTCAGCGACACGAGCATCAGTGGCAGGAAGAGGTTGTACCCGCCCGAGAGCTCTGCGATGAGGAAGACACCCGTCAGTGGGGCGTGCATCACACCAGCCATCAGCCCTGCCATACCGAGCAGGATGTAGTTCTTCGGGGAGATGAAGACGTTGAGCGAACTGAAGTAGTTCACCAGATAGGAGAAGATGAAGCCCGTGAGCCCGCCCATGAAGAGGGTAGGAGCGAAGAGCCCGCCACAGCCACCGCCCGAGTTCGTCGCTACGGAGGCGAAGACCTTGAAGAGGACGGTGAGGAGGAAGAAGGCAAAGACCACCCAGTAGGAGTTCGAGAATGCCTCAAAGATACTCCCATCGAGGAGCTGCGTGTACTGCCCATCCAAGAGGATATTCACCGAGTCATATCCTTCGCCATAGAGCGGAGGGAAGACGAAGATGAGCAGGGAGAGGATAGCTGCCGAGATGAGGTAGCGCAGGCGGATGTCCTTGATGCGCTTCAGCTCGCTCTCGAAGCGGAACATCGTCTTCGAGAAGTACAGCGACATCAGCCCGCACACCACGCCCAGCAGGATCATCAGCGGGATGCGCTCGATATGATAGGGGTCGGTCTGGATGAACTGGAAGAGGATCTCCTTCCCTGAGAGGACGTAGGCCACGGCAGCAGCCGAGACGGAGCTGACCAGGAGAGGGAGGACGGAGGCCATCGTGAGGTCAAGGAGTAGGACCTCGATGACGAAGACAAGCCCTGTGATAGGTGCCTTGAAGATGCCCCCGAGGGCACCAGCGACACCACAGCCGATGAGGAGCATAAGGTTACGCTGCTCGAGGCGGAAGAGACGTCCGAAGTTCGACCCCACGGCTGCACCCGTCATTACGATAGGGCTCTCAGCCCCTACCGATCCCCCGAAGCTAATGGTCAGGGCACTGGCTATGATGGAGCTCCAGGTGTTGTGCGGCTTGATACGGCTCTTACGCTGGGAGATGGAGCTGAGCACCTTCGTCACCCCATGGCTGATATCGTCCCGCACGATGTAGCGGACGAAGAGCAGGGAGAGGAGGATCCCCAGTGCGGGGAAGAGTAGGTAGAGGTAGTGATGATCCTCGATATTCTGGAGGATGAAGCCCTCGACGATGTGGATGATGAACTTGAGGAGAGCAGCCACAAGCGCCATCGTCACCCCGATGAGAAGGCTCAGGATGAGGAGGAAGTAGCGCTCGCTGATGTGGCGCTCTCGCCAGCTGATGAGGCGATCGAGCAGAGGTGTGATGGCTTGACTGAAGGCAGACATCGGCGTGTGCAGCGGCTATGGGCGTATGACCTTGACCTCGCCCGTGGGACCGAGCATGATGATCTGAGAGGGCTCACGAGGCGTCTCGTCGCTCTGACGGTACTTGACGACATAGTCTACGCCAGCGACGATCTCGGGGCTGATGCCCGAGAAGAAGAGCGGGGTAGGCTCCCCACTGATGTTGGCAGAGGTAGAGACGATGGGACGGCGCAGGCGCTTGCAGAGGGCGGAGGAGAAGAGCTCACGGCTCTGGCGGATACCGAGGGAGCCCCCTTCGCCGAGGAGGTTAGGCGCTACGCCTGTGGCGTGGGGATAGATGATGGTGATGGGGCGCACGGCGAGCTCCATAAGGTCATAGGCGACCTCGGGGACTTCGCTCACCAGACGCTCAACTTCGTAGGTCTCTGCTACGAGGACGAGCATACTCTTGCTGTCTTCGCGACGCTTGAGCTCGTAGATACGGCGCACGGCTTCTTCGTTGGTGGCATCGCAACCGATACCCCACACCGTATCTGTGGGATAGAGGATGATCCCACCGCGGCGCAGGGTCTCTACAGCTTCGTCCAGATCGGCTTTGTCGTAAGGCTCTTGAGTAATCTTCTTTGTGTCCATCTCCATATATATAATAGGTAAGGACAAAGGTACGACCTTTTCCCCGTAGTCGCTCTGCCCGCAGCGGGTAATTCGAGGCAAATAGCAGAAAAGGGATAGAAGCTACGAAGCCGTAGGTCCTATTGTCACTTAGTCGTCCTATAGAGGAGGGTAGTATGCACCTATATTGGTCGATGGCGCGACCAGTATTGGTTCGTCGCGTGACCTCTATTAGGTTGTTGCTCCGCAT